>Ga0208264_1000158_pt1 | contig 32306 bp, 31 predicted proteins | sample LakWasMet31_HOW6_2_FD_183873 | JGI IMG/M metagenome (GOLD analysis project Ga0208264, IMG submission 183873) | Freshwater sediment methanotrophic microbial communities from Lake Washington under simulated oxygen tension - Sediment Metagenome... | ecosystem: Environmental > Aquatic > Freshwater >... | reverse complement strand
AACTGAGTAAAGTATATTTTACTGAATGTCTGTTAAGTCAAACCTGAATGGCCGCTTCCGATAAAATTATCGGCGGACTTCTCCAAAAATTTTAGATTGATACTTTAGCGGATAGTAAAACCTCATTTTTATAAATTGGATAGAATCAATTAAAGTGAGAAATTCCAAAAGATAAAATCTCTTAATGCGAGGAGCCTAAAAGCTAGGTGCAATTAATGTGAGAAAAAGTGAACTTATAAAATCAAGTAATCCGAGATGATAATGCCGGATAAGTGCAAGAAATGGAGTTTATGTAATCAAAAAACTACACATAGGCTGTAATAATAGCTATCCATCACTACAGTACGTTAACGAGGTAAGACATGGGTAAAGGTCGGCTGGAGGCATTTAGTGATGGGGTACTGGCTATCATTATCACCATCATGGTATTAGAATTGAAAATACCCCATACTGCGGACATCAATGCGCTGATTCCTTTGATTCCTGTGCTTTTAAGCTATGTGTTGAGCTTCGTCTATGTAGGCATCTACTGGAATAACCATCACCATTTACTGCAAACATGCCAAAAAGTCACTGGTTCGATATTGTGGGCAAACCTGCATTTATTGTTCTGGTTATCGTTATTTCCGTTCACGACTGCCTGGATGGGGGAAAATCACTTCGCGGCTATACCAACGATGGCTTACGGCGTGGTTCTATTGATGGCAGCAATCGCTTACATATTATTACAATACCTCATCATCGATTCACAAGGGACAAATTCGCTATTAAAAAGAGCTGTCGGTAGCGACTGGAAGGGTAAATCCTCACCATTGATTTACTTAATAGCGACACTAAGCACGTTTTGGTCGCCATCGTTAGCTCAAGTGCTTTATGTACTGGTCGCATTGCTATGGTTAGTGCCAGATCGACGTATTGAGAACGTGATGTCTGAATATTAAAAGGATTTTGATTAGCCAAGCAAATGACCAAATAAAACTGGGCTTTTCATTGTAACCTTCAACAATAAATTGAGTTGGTGAAGGTCTGCTCAAGCCTATTTGAAGGTCAGCTATTGAGAAACATGTATGACGGGTTTTGGCCGGTAACAGAAGTAGCCACCCTTTTCTAACTATTTGATAGGAGCTTCACTCCGTCTGGTCTCAGTTCTCCATTGGGTGAAACATGCCTATATAAAGTTTGCCTGGCAATGCCCAATTCTTTGCACAGATTCCCGATTACTGTCTCGGGCTGCCCCATAGCCGCCATGGCCAACCGAAGTTTGGCGGCTGTCATTTTAAATGGTCGTCCACCCTTTCTACCGCGTGCACGCGCTGATGCCAAACCGGCTACCGTTCGCTCTGAGATGAGTTCGCGCTCAAACTCGGACAACGCTGCAAAAATACCAAAGACCAATTTACCGGCGGCAGTCGTGGTGTCGATAGCCGCACCTTGACCAGTCAGCACTTTGAGACCAACACCTCGACCGGTGAGATCATGCACGGTATTGATCAAATGCCGAAGATCACGTCCCAATCGATCCAGTTTCCAGACCAGGAGCGTATCCCCCTCGCGCAATGCTTTAATACAAGCGGCTAGGCCTGGACGGTCTTCCCTTTTTCCGGAAGCCTGATCTTCATAAATATGTGTGGGGTTAACACCAGCTTCTATTAGCGCATCGCGTTGCAAATCACACGCCTGTGAACCATCCGCTTTTGATACTCGCATATAACCAATTAGCATGTTTCACCTGTCACTTATACGTTCGTTTATGTGACAGTTTAAAACAGGAAAGTTTTGCCGTCAAAAATGTCTCATAACCCGTTAAATAATGTATGTCTCGCAAAAGGTATAATTTATTTAAATCTGACACCATTCAGCAGGTATTCCAAGCGCATTAAAATCCTGGCGTAGAGCTTCAATGCGTTTTTCATCTGTTTGACCAAACAGCATTAGTCTGAAAAACGATTGTGCTGACTGAGGATCTTGTTTTGCTTCTTCAATAGCTTGATTTAAAGAATCCTTTACTATTTTCCAATGGTCAGTTACTTTGACATCTGACTTTCTAGGCTTTAATGGTTGATTGGCATTTCTCCAGGTTTTTGGTTCCGATAGAAAAAGTTCAGCATTTTCACCTAACGCATTAATCTCCTCATTTTGAACCATATTGATGGCAGTGGCAGTGGCTTCCAGAAATTGCAGTTGTATTGACAAATCCAATGCCTCATATGACCGCCATACTTTCAGTCCTGCACGGCATGAAAAACCAGCCTTTTCCCAAATTTGTCGAATACTTTTTGCTTGTCTTCCACAGCGGCTAATTGGTGTATTCAATTCCTCAATAATTGTGCGTAAAAGTCGAAACCAGACACCCGCATGCACGTTTCGCCTTGGAAGGTTGACTTGTCCTGTTGCAAAAGCCTGTTCGGTGAGACGGTCCATTTCTACGATCGCACCACTTGCCGGAAGTGGCGATATTTCCGTTTTTTCCCAAGGGAACAATAGACTTGGATAGTAATAATAGGTTTCTAATCGGCAACTGTGTTTGGGGCAACTACTCATTAAAGGGAATTGCCATGCCAGTTTTAAGCTATTTTCTGCGGAATCCAAATTGATGCACGTTGGACAAGCTCTATTTAGGTTTTGCTTAGGCAACCACGCACGCCATCCTTGAACAGTCTTTTTGGAATCGGGCCTTGGGGGCAACAAAACGGAAAATTGATGGGTGTAACAATTAAAAGCATCCTCTTCAGAATCAAAGCTGTCGAATAGCCAAGGCACCCAGCCCGCCATTGTCATGCCGCGAAACTCGCCTAAGTCAAAACCACTACGTTTGGCAATCATTTCAAGGAATCCGTCAGGTGGCCGAATATCCAGATCGGTAAGATTGGCTTGCCCCCATTCATAGAGCAACAAATCCTTTAATTCCATTTCGTAACAATCAGCAACTCGAATAAGCCAACTAGTTAAGGCTTCACCCCTTATGGGGATGGGATGCAGAGGCCAACGGCGAGACATACTCAATTGAGCTCCCGCTCGAATTTACGCCGACGTTCCGTTGGCCCATCGTAATCGGCCAATGCTAAAGTTCGGGCATTGATTGATTCCTCACCTGTTTCTATAGCGACGATGGCGGCTTGAGTCAATAAATAGGCAAGCTCCCCAATAGTGCCTTCACTTCGAGCCAGGATATATTTGGCCATATCAGTGGTGGAGATGTGGGAGCGTTGCCGTAACGGGAACGATGCGGCAAAGCTTGCCAATAAAGAACGAGCATCGTCATTAACTTCCCACAACGGCAATACAAAAGGCTCGAAACGGTTTTCCAGTTGGTTATCAGAGCGGATTGCTAAATACGCCTCATGTGTTCCCACACCAATCAATGGAATTCGCAATTCGTTGCCCAAGAATCGTAAAAGATTAAGGAACTCGCGTCTGGAGATGGCGCTGCCAGCTAATACATTATGCAACTCATCAATGACAAGCATTTTAACGTTAACTTTACGCATGAGAGCAAGTGCTTGCTGTTCAATAACAGCAACTGGTATTCTTGGTTTTAAAGGGGAACCCATTGCTGCCAGTATTGACGTATAGAACCGAAAGATTGATGGTTCTGATGGCATTTGCACACAAAGAACGGGAATAAATTCCTGGTCGTCGTTAGAAATAGGCAAATGTTGCCGACGAAACTTTTCAATAACCATGGATTTGCCGTTATTGGTCTGTCCAATGATCAAAATATTGGGCATACGTTGCTTGGCTGGCCATTGATATAATTGTTCTAACTTGTTAACGGCTTCCACCGCACGAGGGTACCCTATCCATCGGTCTGCACGAATATGCATAATCCGTTCATCATCTGGAAGCGCCGTTAAACGTTGGGCGGATGGCGTTAAATGAGACAGATCCAAAATGGGATACTCTGGCATGATTACCACTCCTCGATTTCGATGAATGGCAAAGCAGAATTAACGTCCAATTGATCTGATTCAGGTGGCTTAAGAGTAGTGACTTTATTCGGTACATCAGTTAGATGGTTGAGTCGCTCATTATTTCGCCTTGCCTTCTTGGTCGCTTTTTTAGCATCAAAGACAATTTCGCGCATTTGATCAATCATCCGAAATAGCGAAGATTCATCAACCAGGGTTCGGCCTTGCTCCCTTAATCGCTGGATTGCTTGGCGCTGCTCCCATAAAGTAATGGCAGGGTTTTCCATGGATCGGTAAGGTATTTCAAGATAGCTTTGGCTATCCGGTTCCAGTACCCAAATACGGCTGATGTCACGCGGATCACGGCGTATTGTAAATCTTGATCCATTTCGTCGCGCAACGAGTGGTTTTAGAGAATTGGCGAAATAATGTATGTGATCAATGACAAAGCCTGTACGAGTCAAGGCTCGGCGGATAACCGGTAGAAAATCAATCAGGAATGCGTTTGCATTTGAAATAATTTGTGGCGATCCATTTAGGGCAATCGCGTTAGACCAGCATTGCGCAGGGGGAATTTTTAAGTCGTTATGATGGGTGTTGCCATGATAATAGGCGACGGCGAGAGTCAGCCATCGTTCTAACTCAAAAAGCGTCAATGCCGCCTTCTTTTCGGAATCATAGTCACCACGCTCTCTTGGATTTGAAAAAGTGGTGCCAGGCAATTCATGAACTTCATTCATCATGATGCCGATTAATCGCTCGATAATACCGCCATAATGGGGTTGGCCTGGCGGACGGTAATTCAGTTCAATGCCGTGTTGTTCACAACCACGGCGCAAAGCTTCACTCTTAAATTCCGCTGCATTGTCCAAATAAAGTGACCTAGGTTTTCCGCACATAGGCCAGTCAACTTCTAATTTTAATTGCTCAAGCCTTGGCCGCTTGTCACAAACCATATGTGCCAAGCAAAGTCCGGCAGAAACCGAAGATGGCGGTTCTAACGTTATTACCATGCCGACCACACATCGGCTAAAAACGTCTATGGCAACAGTCAAATAAGGGCGGCCAATTGGCTGTCGGTCTCGTTCATCAACGATTATCAAATCAATGACGGTATGGTCGATTTGAACTTGTTCAAGAATAAAATTTAATTGTGGCGGCGAATCTCCGGCTGATTGCAAAGTTCTGGCGGCATCCAATCCTTCGCGCGATCGTTTGACTTGCAACGGATTTAGCTTGTTTATTCTAAGCGCTACAGTATTTCGAGCAGGAACAGGAAGCCCTTTAATTTTGCATTCCTTTTTTATATTGCAGTAAAGCTTGGCTAGTGTATTTTTTTGCCGGTTCAAGAACTGCTTTTGTATCAGTTCTCTAATGATCCCTTCCACAGCATTTGGCAAACGCCCCATTCCCTTACCGCCACTTGAGCGCAAAGGTGCCAGATCAGTCAATAACCCACTGCCTTTTCGATACCTTTGAACCAGCGTATAAACCTGTCTTCTGGATATTCCTAATTGTAGGGCAGCTTGATCAGCCGCCTGATGACCGATGGTTTCCGAAGCTGCAAGAGGGGAAATCGTATAGGCTCGCTCGCGGGCTAAATCCCAATCATACTGGGATAATGTCAACACACCCAGTTCGGTTAATTTAGTGGACTCAGAATCCATACTTAATACCCACTTTCGTGAATAGAGGTATTAAGCATAATTACATACTGTGAAGATGTCTACTGAAAGATATTCTTTCAAAAGTCCACTGCACTAGGCATCTCAAGCCCAGAAGAATGGTGCAGTCGTCTTCTGAAAATGACAAATGGGTGATTTAGCGGTTGTGTATTAAACGACCGTTTGTTGAACAGGCAGGTATAAACTTTTCAGGGTTCTGTCGCAAAGTTGTTCGGCGAAAGTCAGGAAACTCCAATACTGAAGGCAAAACTATCCTGCTAAAGCCATAAACTGCTTGTAGGCAGGAATATTTTTATCAGACAGCTGTCCCTTTCGAATCATATGAGCTGTTTCAATTCCAGCAATAGTGGCATTAGCAGAATAAAATGCTTTGAAGCCCATCATCGGTTTCGTAACTTTCTTGATGAATTTCAATAAAGCTGATGATCCCGGCGAGCATCAGTAGGAAATTAATGTTTTCTAAGCCCTCAAAATTTGATCCGCTTTTGTCCATTACAATTTTGTTTGGAAATCGGTTGTTATCTATGGCTTGTTTAAAAAAACAGCGTGGCTGCGGCTTCATCACGCTTCTCGGACAACATGAAATCAACAGTGTTACCAAACTTATCAACTGCACGGTACAGGTACACCCATTCGCCTTTGACTTTGATGTACGTCTCATCCATCCTCCATGAGGTGGCAACAGCATGTTTTCTATTTTTTGCGGCCACGGCTATTGGAGGCGAATACTTGATAACCCAACGGTTTAGAGTTGCATGGTCAACATTGACACCTCTTTCTTCCATAATCTCTTCGACATGACGGTAAGAAACGCCATACCGGACATAGAAAAAGAAAGCAAACAACATTACGTCTTTGGGAAATTGAGCCCCTTTAAAACTGATCATGGATTAGAAATTCGAAAATTCTACTGCAGCCTAACAAACTTTGCGACACAACCTGCTATAGAGCTAATTAATATAACAACATAAGACAATTTTTTTCATATAAATATTTTTTAACATCTGTAAATTGTTTAAGTTGCATTAAGTTGGTATTCTTTACTCGTGACAAACCCTGGATGATTACAAACAGGCCATATACTACCTAAGGAAACAATAATGACTGACACACAAGACAATGCGGAAGTAACCCTAAGCAAACCTCTTTACGAAAGAATAGGCGGAGAGCCAGCAGTCAACGCAGCCGTTGATATTTTTTATCGTAAGGTTTTGAGTGACCACCGTATTAACCGATTTTTTGATAACGTTGATATGGAAAAACAAGCGGCCAAACAAAAAGCATTCTTAACGATGGCTTTTGGTGGCCCTAATAGCTATACAGGGGAAGACATGCGCAAAGGTCATGCACACCTTCTTAAGATGGGCTTAGACGACAGTCATTTTGACGCAGTTGTCGAAAATTTGGGGGCAACCCTGGAAGAGTTAAATGTCCCCCAAGAACTCATCGCTGAAGTGGCCGCTATTTGTGAAACCACACGCAATGATGTCTTAGGCAGATAAACATAACGACTACTCCATGATGTTTTTTCTTTTGACATTATGGAGTCAGTTTTAACGGTAGTTAAAATGTACAAATTAACGATTGAAGACAATACTTATCATTGCCAGCCTGATGAAACAGTGTTGGACGCATTATTACGCGAAAATGTTAATATTTCCTACGCCTGTAAAAAAGGCACCTGCCACAGTTGCATGGTGTGCAGCCCCAACATCCTTCCGCCGGAAGCCGCTCAGACTGGCTTAAAAAACACCCTAAAAAAACGTAATCATTTTCTTGCCTGTTTATGTCATCCTGAACAAGACATGGTCATCAAACTGCCCGATCAATCGGAATTTTATACCGAAGGGACAGTTGTTGTTAACGAACTGCTTAATAGAAATACGCTACTGCTGATTATCGCTTTTAAGGATGCCTTCGAATTTAACGCCGGACAATTTGTTAATTTGCAGAGACCTGACGGATTAACGCGTAGCTATTCGATTGCCAATACCCTGCAAGAGTCCAATACCCTGGAGTTTCATATTCGTCGATTACCCAACGGCAAATTCAGTGAATGGTTACATGATGAACTCATGACGGGTGATACCATCGCCGTATCCGAACCGCGTGGACACTGTTTTTACCTCTCCGAAAGAAGCGAACAAGGCTTGCTTCTGGTAGGAACGGGAACAGGCCTGGCACCACTGGCAGGTATTTTGACTGATGCATTAGCTCATGGGCATTCGGGTCCCATTTATCTATTTCATGGCAGTCGTGACCTTGAAGATCTTTACCGGATTAATGAGATGCGTCGACTAGCCGAACAGCATGAAAACTTCCATTACATTCCCTGCCTATCGGGCAAGCATGTTCCTGAAGGTTTTAGTCACGGACGTGTTAATGACATTGCACTGGCATCATTTCCTGATTTAAAAGGGTGGCGAGTATTTCTCTGCGGTAATCCTGACATGGTCAAGCAAATGAAAACCATGACTTTCCTCAAGGGCGCTGCCTCAGCTGATATTTACGCCGATGCGTTCTTAGTCACACCAAGCTGAATTAGTCGCTCATGATGAACATTAAGCCGTTTTTTCGTTTTATAACGATTGATCCGATCAACTTAAGCTTTAAAGGTAAGCTTATTTCGGTGGCCTCGTGTTTCAGTGCCATCTTACTGACGGCCTGGATAACACAACAATTCGGCTCAAGCACGGCCTACCCGATTATCGTTGCCTCGATGGGAGCATCTGCGGTTATTGTATTTATCACTCCGACTAGTCCACTTGCGCAACCTTGGCCTCTGGTCGGTGGGCAACTGGTATCCGCTGTGATCGGAGTCTTGTGTACCCAGACATTTTCACATACTGTTTTCGCATCGGCTTGTGCTGTCGGCGGCAGTGTTTTGGTTATGTTATTGCTTAGATGTCTGCATCCGCCTGGAGCGGCAACGGCATTGACACCCATCATGGCAGGCGCAACGACTACACTGGGTTATAATTTTGTGCTGCTGCCAGTAGGCTTAAACGTCGCCATTATACTGATGATGGCGATAGTCATTAACCGCTGGGTATTGCATTATGACTATCCTACTATTTCTCATCAAGCGGACGGCATAAAGCATCAACACAGCGCTCTCATTCAACCTGCTCACCACATCGGCATTTCAGAACAGGACCTGAAACAAGCACTGGAAAACAGGAATATGTTTGTGGATGTCACTACCGGAGATTTGAGCAAATTACTGACTGATGCCCAGATGCAAAGCTTTAAACGCTACCGAGGTAATATCACCTGCGCAGATATTATGGTCAAAAATATACTAGCCGTTGAATACGGAACAGAAGTCGAAGATGCCTGGAGCATCATGCTTGGTGAAAAGCTTAAAGCCATGCCCGTGCTTGACAAGGCCAGGCGCGTTATCGGCATTATTACCTGGAATGACTTTTTTAAATTCATCAAGGTGAACGTTAATGAAACTTTTCAACAAAAGTTTCGGGCTTTTATACGCAGAACGCCTGATGTATCCGCTAGTAAACCTGAGTCGGTCGGTCATATTATGACCTCTCCTGTTAATGTACTGCTGGAAAGTACTCATATCGCCGCACTTATTCCACTGATGTCAAATCAAGGTTACCGACAGATTCCGATTGTAAATGACGAAAATCGTTTGGTGGGCATGGTGTACCAGGCTAATTTAATTGCAGCGCTTTATAACGAGCAATCAATCAAGCTGACAGGCGCTGACGAGAGCCCATAATTACAAGGTTGGCAGTAATCAGGTTATGGTTTTTTGTTATTTGCTAAATTTAACCCGATCTTTATAGAAGAATTCACACATGGAAAATTTCACTTATTTAGTATTTGCTCGCGCTCTTCATGTTATTGGTTTGGTGCTTTTGATCGGTGGTGTAGCGTTTGTTACAACGGTGCTTATTCCATCGCTCAAAAACATTAACGGTTCAACAAATAAACTGGAGTTATTCGAACAGCTCGAAGGAAAATTTTCATTTCAGGCAAAACTGGCCACATTAGTCACAGGAATTTCTGGCTTCTTCATGATTGAAGTTATGAATGCCTGGGATCGCTATCAGCATTTACAATACTGGTGGATGCACCTGATGACGTTAATTTGGTTTATATTCACCCTGGTTTTATTTGTGCTTGAGCCACTATTTCTTCATCAATGGTTCCATGAGCAAGCAGTAAAAGATAGCGCTAAAACTTTTTCTTTAGTTCACACAATACACAAGATCTTGCTTGCGCTCAGTTTGCTTACTGTACTGGGTGCGGTAGCAGGGGCGCATGGCCTATTTTAGTGAGGAAAATACCCCGCCAAACAACATATTATCAAATGTAATTGAAGATTGTATATGCATCTTCTTTTCTAAAGAAGCCGTTTATTAGGCAACTTCGTTTTCTTTGAAGGAGGTTAAATTGTATAAATTTCTCATCCCCGTATTTGCGTTAATAGCCACATCGGCATTAGCAGGTGACATAGATAAACGGCAAGTTCTTACCATTACCGAGCCACAGCGCTTACATGTTATTGAGGAAATGGCTGCCTTATTATCAGGTACCCAAAATATCCTTGCCGCACTTTCTAAAAGCGACATGGCGGCAGTTCATCAATATGCTAGCTCTCTCGGCATCGGAATGTATCATAAAGCCGAGGACCATCTTAAAGGGGTATTACCAAAGGAATTCATGAAGCTTGGAATATCTGTTCATCAAGATTTTGACACTATAGCCGCAGATGCGCTGTCTATTAAAGATCCAAAACATACCTTGCAACAATTAGGCGAATCCATGAGTAAGTGTGTTGTTTGTCATGCCACTTACCAAATACGTACCGTAAAAACATCCCTAAAATCTACCAGTAAATTCAATCACCATGAACACTAACATGTTACACATTCCCGATCGCTCTACAGTATGGTAGTGCATCGGTTGCGGGAAAATCGAAGGCCCACAACCCTGCATTGGAGTCTGCGAGAATCATAAGATGGAATTGGTATATGCCTCGGGATATGACGAAGCGATAAAACAAGTAGCGATAAAACAAGTAGCGATAATCGAGCGACGATCTGACGCTCTTGAAAGCATTGTCCGATTCATTGCACACACCACTCCACATGAGGGCAAATGGGAGGCATCCTACCTTGCATTACAGGATCAGGCTCTGCGTGGTCGATCTGTTCAACACGAACGGTCAAACATTAAAGTGCCGAATCAACAAGATGCTGATATAACATTAGCGGGATTCGTCTTCCTGCGATCAAAATACCTGCCTCCATGCTTTTGTTCCAGAAAATAGGTTGATCTATTCAACAAACTCCATTAGCCTAAAAAAGTCCTTAGGTGCACCACAAATTGGACAGGACCAGTCATCAGATATGTCAGCCCAGCGAGTTCCGGGAGCAATACCACTATCAGTATCGCCCTTTGCTTCATCATATATATGTTCACACTCGCCACATTGGTATTTTTTATAATCAGACATGATGATTCTCCTAAATAAATTAACCCTTTTAATTTGCCAAAGTGTTTACCGATGCTAAGCACAATGGTATCGCAAAATTGCGTGAACAGCCTCCCAATTATTATCACATAAACTTTATGGTTGGTAGGGGATTGGCAGCAGTCACGTATTTAAAATCTATTGCCTAGTGTTTGTTGGCGCTTATTGAAGAAAACATCTACACAAATTGATGTTAAGAATACTTAACAAAAAACACTATTGTACAAGGGGCGCACGCAGAATTCGGAAAAATGCGTACGCTTAGTCAATTGATCCGTCGTAATTATCGTAACTTACCGTGAGTGATATTCCGCTTGCATAATTTGTTTATCACGTTAAGATAGTAATTACTTACTATCTTTTTTTGAGAGCAACCTTGAATACTCATGTAAAACATCTTCCTGCCGATGAACGACGAGCCGTAACTGTCGAGGCTGTGGTTGAGTTGGCGGGTTCGCAAAACCCCAGTGAAATCACAACTGCGGCTATCGCCAAACATATGAATCTGACCCAGGGCGCGTTGTTTCGTCATTTTCCAACCAAGGATGCCATTTGGCAGGCAGTCATGGAATGGGTTGCTGAACGGCTCTTGGCGCGAATTGATTTTGCCGCGCAGGGTATTGAATCGCCTCTGGCCGCGATGCAGGCGATATTCATGAGCCACATCGAGTTCGTGGCCGAACACCCAGGTGTTCCCCGAATGATGTTTGGTGAATTGCAACGTGCCGAACAAACGGCGCCCAAGCACATAGTGCAAACCCTGATCCAGCGTTATGGAGAACGCCTGCACCGACTGATTGAGGAAGGCAAGGCCTGCGGCGAGCTGTCCGCCGAACTTGATACCGAAGCTGCGGCCACCCTGTTCATTGGCACCATCCAAGGCCTGGTCATGCAATCATTGTTGGCCGGCAATGTGGAGCGTATTCGCCACGATGCGCCACGCGTTTTTGCAATTTATCAAAGTGGCATTCGGAGTGCGCAATGAATCGAATGCCTGTACAAAAACGAACCTTGGCGCTTCTGGCAGTTATAGTGCCGTTGCTTGTGCTTTTCGTCTACATCGCCTTACGATCCGGTCCGCTGGCACCGGTAACCGTGACGGTCGCGGAGGTAAAGTCAATGTCAATTATCCCGGCGCTATTCGGTATCGGCACGGTCGAGGCGCGCTATACCTACAAAATGGGTCCCACGGTTGCCGGTCGCGTGCAACGTCTGGAGGTGCATGTGGGTGATCGGGTCAAGGGCGGTCAAGTGTTGGGCGAGATGGATCCGGTCGATCTCGATGATCGTGTGCGCTCACAGGAATCTGCATTCAAGCATGCCGAAACGGCATTACGCGAAGCGAAGGTTCGGCAAGCGTATGCGAAGACCCAGTTGCATCGATATGAACAATTGTTTGCGGTACGCTCGACCAGCGAGGAAATCGTCACCACCAAGCGACAGGAATTGCAGATCGCGGATGCTGTACTCACTGCTAACCGTGAAGATGTCGCTCGTGCCCGGTCTGACCAAGAGGCATTGGTTACGCAGCGGGGCAACCTGCGTCTGATCGCGCCGGTTGACGGATTAGTCAGCTCCCGCGATGCCGATCCCGGCACAACTGTCGTTGCTGGTCAAGCTGTGGTGGAAGTGATCGACCCCAAAAGTTTATGGCTGAACGTACGCTTCGACCAGATCAGTGCTGCAGGGCTTGCAGCCGGACTGCCGACCCACATTGTGTTGCGTTCGCGCAGCGGCCAAGTGTTGGCCGGCCATTTACTGCGAGTGGAACCTAAGGCTGACGCCGTGACCGAAGAAATGCTTGCCAAGGTGAGTTTCGATCTGCTACCCGATCCATTGCCGCCGCTGGGTGAACTGGCTGAAGTCACGGTCGACTTACCGGCGCTACCCGGCGCTCCGCTTATTCCCAATGCCGCCATCCATCGTGAGAATGGTCAAGTGGGCGTCTGGCAAGCTATGGGCGGCGACCTGCACTTTACTCCCGTTAAACTAGGCGTTGCTAATCTCGATGGCCAAGTGCAAATTCGCGATGGACTCAAGAATGGCGACCGGGTAGTGGTTTACAGCGAAAAGGTGCTGACCGCACGCAGCCGTATTCATGTGGTTGAACACATTCCCGGTGCAGCAAGATGATCAGCTTGGCGGGCCGAGATATTCTCCATTCTTGGGGTAAGTTCGTGTTCACCGGCGTCGGTCTGGGATTGTTGATCGGAGTGACGCTGAGTATGGCCGGCATTTATCGGGGCATGGTCGACGATGCAAAGGTGATGCTGGACAACACCAGCGCGGATCTGTGGGTAGTGCAGCAGGGCACTCAGGGACCTTATGCCGAATCGTCCAGTCTGTACGACGATCTATATCGCAGTCTGCTGGCTATGCCAGGTGTAGAATACGCAGCCAATGTCACCTATCTAATTATGCAGGTAGGTCACGGCGAACAGGATGTTAGCACCATGGTGGTTGGTGTCACGGCCGGCAAGCCAGGTACGCCGGGACAACCTCGGAATCTCGTTGCCGGACGACATATCACTCGCAGCCACTATGAAGCTGTTGCCGATATTACCAGCGGATTTCAGCTCGGTGAGCGCATCCGTATCCGTCGTAATCTTTACACGGTCGTCGGATTATCCAAGCGCACGGTATCTTATAACGGTGACCCGATGGTTTTCATCCCGATCAAAGACGCTCAAGAAGCGCAATTTCTGAAAGACAACGATGCCCTGGTCCAGCAGCGCCGCCGCAATGCCGATAATCCGGCCTTCAATCGCGCAGGCATTCCCGATCTGCTGGCTGTGGTGAATGCATCGCAAAGCGCCAACACCTATGTTAATGCAGTCCTTGTCAAGCTCAAACCTGGCACGCTCCCTGAGGACGCAGCCGAGCCGATCCGCCGCTGGAAGCGCCTGCAGATTTATACCCGCACCCAGATGGAATCGATTTTGATGGATAAGGTCATCGCTAAATCAGCCAGGCAAATCGCCTTGTTTTTGGTGATTCTTAGCATCGTCAGCGCGGCCATTGTCGCCTTCATCATCTATACCTTGACCTTGGGGAAAATCCGGGAAATCGCGGTGCTTAAACTGATCGGCACCAAGAACCGCACCATTGCTGGCATGATCATGCAGCAGTCGCTTGCTCTTGGCGTTATCGGTTTTGTGGTGGGGAAAATCACCGCTACCTTTTGGGTGCCGATTTTCCCCAAGTATGTGCTGCTGGAGCCACTCGACTCCGTCGCGGGTTTTTTCGCTGTGCTGGCAATCTGTGCACTGGCCAGCCTTGTCGCCATTCGTATGGCGCTCAAGGTCGATCCGGCCGAAGCCATAGGAGGCTAAGGTGAGTGGCAAAGGCATTCATATTGAAGGTTTAAAGAAACGCTACGGTGAGGGTGATACCGCTGTCGATGCCTTGAAGGGCGTGAACATGCAGGTTGCTCCGGGTGAGGTGGTAGGGCTTGTCGGGCCGTCCGGTTCCGGCAAGAGCACCTTGCTCAAGTGTCTGGGGGCGGTGATCGATCCGACTGCCGGCCGCATGGTTCTGGGTGATGAGGTGATCTTTGACAACGGCTGGAAAGTACGTGACTTGCGCGCCTTGCGGCGGGATAAGATCGGCTTCGTATTCCAGGCGCCCTACCTGATTCCGTTTCTAGATGTGACCGACAACGTTGCACTGCTGCCGATGTTGGCAGGTATTCCCAATGGCGAAGCGCGTGCGAAAGCACTGGAGCTTCTCACCGCGTTGGATGTGCAACACCGCGCCCGCGCCATGCCATCACAGCTTTCCGGCGGCGAACAGCAGCGCGTGGCCATCGCCCGTGGGCTGGTCAATCGCCCGCCTGTGATTCTTGCCGACGAACCCACCGCACCGCTCGACAGTGAGCGGGCCATGGCCGTCATCCGAATTCTCAACGACATGGCACGCCAGTTCGAGACCGCCATCATCGTTGTCACCCACGACGAAAAAATTATTCCCACTTTCAAACGCATCTACCATATCCGCGACGGCGTGACCCATGAGGAAGTTGGCGAAGGACGGGGATTTGAGTGAGTAAACTATTAAATACAAGGTGCTTTATGACATATCAAAACTTCTCTAAAAATCTCTTTACAGTCATTACTGCCGGCGTATTGCTTGCCAGTATCTACTCGCATTCTTGGGCCGATGGCGATACCGAAGCCAAGCCATTAGAACTGCGTCGGATCATGCAAGAACTTGGTAAGAACATGCAGACCATTACTGAAGCTATTTCTCGTGAAGATTGGACTTCGGTCGCAAAAGTTGCACCGCAGATCGCCGAGCATCCGGAGCCGCCTGTTATCGAGAAGATGCGTATCCTGAAGTTCATTGGCACCGATATGGGCACGTTCGAAAGTCATGATGAAATAACGCATCAAGCTGCGCGGGCGCTTGAACAAGTTGCCACACGCAACGACGGACAAGGCGTGGTCGCTGCCTTTGCGAACCTGCAAAAGGGTTGTCTGGCCTGTCATCAGAGTTTCCGTAAACCATTTGTGGAACATTTTTATGGACAGAACTGAAGAAATGCGCAGTCTTGACGCTGATCGCACGAAGTCCGATCACACCCACGTTCTGGCATACACGACCCTGATTCTTGCCGGATTGCTGACGGGTTGTACCGTAGGGCCCGATTTCAAACGACCGGCTGCCCCCGATACTCTAGCCTACACTGCAACCCCTTTGACGACTCAAACGGCATCTGCAGCCACGGCTTTGGGGGATGCACAACACTTTAGGATCGGCGCAAACGTGAGCGCACAGTGGTGGCGTGATCTGGGATCTTCCAAGCTCAATGCGCTGATAGAGCAGGCTTTTCAAGCAAGCCCAACACTGGCGTCTGCCCAGGCCACGTTACGTCAGGCGCAGGAAATATATTCTGCACAGGAAGGGGCGATGATGTATCCCCAAGTCGATGCTAGTTTCGGAGCCCAGCGACAACGCTTTAATCCCATCGTACTGGGGCAAGATAGCAAGGCGCGGGAATTCGGTTTGTTTAACGCCGGTGTTAACGTCAATTACCAACTCGACCTTGCAGGCGGTAACCGCCGCGCATTGGAAGCTTTAGCCGCTCAAACCGAGTATCGTTACTACGAAGTGGAAGGTGCGCAGCTGACCTTGGCGGGCAACATCGTTACCGCCGCGATCACCCAAGCCAGGCTTGCGGCACAAATACAGACTACAGCGGCTATTCTTCGCGCTCAAGATGAACAATTGCACATTACCCAAGAACGCGTGCGTCTTGGCCAGGGCTCACCGGATGAGGTATTAGCACTGCAAACCCAAGTGGAACAGACTCGCGCCGGACTTCCTGTGTTGCGTAAACAGAGTCAGCAGAATGAACATCTGGTGGCCGTACTTACCGGCCGTGCCCCGGGAGATGGGCGATTACCCACTTTCACCCTGGAAGAATTCACTTTACCGTCCGATTTACCATTAATCGTACCTTCCGAATTGGTGCGCCGCCGCCCTGACATCATGGCCGCAGAAGCACTGTTACACGCTGCCAACGCGGAATACGGCAGCGCAATCGCCAAGCTGTATCCGCAACTTAAGCTTAGCGCCAGTCTCGCTACGCAGACCTTGGTTGCAGGCGCATTGTTCGGCCCCGGTTCGGCAATATGGAACGTCCTTGGACAACTTACCCAGCCACTCTTTAATCCCGCACTGCCCGCCGAAAAGCGCGCGGCATTGGCCGCGTTCAATGCAGCCGCGGCAAATTACCAAAGCGTCGTGCTCGAATCCCTTCGCAATGTGGCCGATGTCCTGCGCGCACTGGAGAACGATGCCCAGTCATTGGCAGCACTGGCCGCCGCCGATGCTGCGGCACAAGGATCTTTGCAATCCGTGCAGAGACAATATGCACTGGGTTCGACCAGCTACGTTCAGCAACTTATCGGGCAACAATCGGCGCAACAGACCAGAATCAACTTGATCGCGGCTCAGGCGCAGCGCCTCGTCGATAGTGCGGCTCTGTACCACGCTATGGGCGGAGGTGTCAGTTAAGGCTATACCCTAACCTGATGTCAGACTATGCGGTACTTTGGCGTCAGGATAGAGTATGATTTTGCAAATATTGACACTTGCCGCCCAAAGCTATAGAGTTAATCCTGACACTTTTGGTATTTTGAGGGTAATTATTTGCAAGGGCATCGAATTGGTTACATCAGAGTCAGTTCGTTTGACCAGAATCCGGAACGGCAACTGGAACAGATCGAGGTCAGTAAGGTTTTCACCGATAAGGCGTCCGGCAAAGATACCGAACGCCCTGCCTTGGAAGAACTGCTGGCATTTGTCCGAGAAGGTGATACGGTCGTCGTACATAGCATGGACCGGCTGGCGAGGAATCTGGATGATTTGCGGCGCTTGGTGCAGCAGTTAACCAAGCGCGGCATACGCATAGAATTCGTCAAGGAATGCCTCACGTTCACCGGCGAAGATTCTCCTATGGCCAATTTATTGCTGTCGGTCATGGGGGCGTTTGCAGAGTTCGAACGGGCTCTGATCCGCGAACGGCAACGCGAAGGCATTGCATTGGCCAAACAGCGCGGCGCTTACCGGGGGCGCAAGAAATCGCTATCGCCAGAACAAGTAGTAGAACTCCAGCAGCGAGCCAGTACCGGCGAGCAAAAAGCAAAGTTGGCCCGCGAGTATAGTATTAGCAGGGAAACCCTATACCAATATTTAAAAATTACTGAGTAATTATGCCCAGGCGCTCGGTATGGGGTACGACAACGATTCCTTCATTTTTGGGCCACAATCAATAATTTCTACCCGACATCCAATGTTCAAAAAATCGAACGTTATTTTGGTACTAAACCTTATGCCAAAAGAATGTCAGATATAAGAGGATTTATGGCTATTTTATGTACCAATAAACTTATATATAAAATCAACATACCAAATTTGTAATTTGAATTGAGTTTCGCGGTACTACTTCTTTAGCTTATCGTGATAGTACACAATCAGATAAATTGTCACCTTCAAAGCTATGAATAGCAAAGCATACAAGCCTTATGGCCCGAAAATGAAGGAATCGTTGTCGTACCCCATAGTGGTTTCCTCATTGTTTTGTGTGTCAGTCATTATTATTTCCTCAATTGTTATAGCCAATATGAAACCTTCTATGGTTCACAATAAAATCATAACAAATCAATTTATCTTGTGCAATATTTCACTTTTAAAAGCTTTATATATGATTTATATTGAACATAACTATTGAATAGCGTATTTATGGGTATACTTTAAAGTTATAGACCAGACAAACAGGAGAAAATTTTATGACCGAGAATATAGGGTCGCGGCAGCAGCAAATATTACAACTTCTGCTTGAAAATAAAGCAGGACTCAGTATTGATCAGATGGCTAAGTCATTAGATATTTCCCGAAATGCGGTGCAGCAACACATTGCAGTATTAGAAAGAGACGGCTATATCCGAACCGGGGTGCTGAATCAAACTGGGGGACGTCCGGTGCGAAAGTTCGTATTAACAGAAGCTGGAATCAACAACTTTCCTAAGCAATATGCTTGGTTTTCTGAACTCATTGTTACTAACCTTAAAAACGAAATGGGTTCCGAGGCTTTTTTTCAGTACCTGCATAAGTTGGGTAAAAACTTATCACATAATCTTTTGCCTCGGTTTATGGGCAAATCGACTGACGAACGGATTGACGAATTACTGAAAGTGATGGACGATTTGGGTTTTAAGACCAAACAAATACTTAATCCAGACACGAATGTGCGAACTATTGAAGCCTGCAATTGCATTTATCATGACCTGGCCCAAAAACATGAAGAAATGTGCGAATTTGATAGAACCCTCATGTCTTCTTTACTGGATAAAGCTATTGAGCATGAAGAGTGTATGGCAACAGGGGGCGCTGTTTGTCGCTTCAAAATCATGTGATTAACTTCCCGTACAAGGCGGTAAATTTTTGAACAATCCGCCAAATGCTCTAAAAATTGATATTTCCTTGCACCCAGATTTTTTGAGTATCAGTGGAGTTTTTCTCTGCTTCGTAATTAGCATATTTAGCCAGCAACGAATAATGTTTATCAAATTTTTTGATCGCCTGAAAATCCCATTCTTTGCCATAATGAACATGCCCAGTATCATCGGTAAAGTCGTGATAAATACCTGATATGACAAGGCTATCGTTTTCCATAAATTTTGCGCTCACAGTGCCGAACACATCCCGGATGCCCTCATTAGGCGTGACTAAAAATATATCTGCCCAGCCTTGGAAGGCATGATTAGTGCCAAGTGGGGTATCAAAAGTTCTGTTTTTACCAGAACCGTTAAGCTGTTCCATTGCGCCTTGAAAGCTAAAATTATAAGCAGTAAATCCACTCATTAGATTGAAGCGATTGGCCTGATAGGGGCTTGAGTGTTGATAATCTTGTTGATAGCTCCACTCAATCGTGTACAGTAAACTGTAGTGACCATAGAATTTCTTGGATTTGTCACTATTAATACAACGCAAACCGTAAGTCTGGCTCGATTTTTGATAGTTTTCCCGCTCGGTATAATCCAGCCAATAGCCATATCCGATTAGGTTGCCATAGTCGCCGAATTTATAGTTGGCATTGAGTATCGGTGCGTTGATGTTTTCGGTCGTGGCCGTGAATGTTTGCACATTGCCTATATAGCCGACATTAACGGTCAGGTCTTTTATCGATTGATTGGTGATCAACACCGAATCAAACGTTGTTTCCATCTGACGCCAGCCCACATTGCCAATAAAACGGTCGTCATCGAACTTAATGCGCTGCCTGCCGCCCTTGATCAGAGTATCAGGAATGCCGGCATAGCTCAGCCAGAGTTGGTTGAGTTCACTTTTTTCTGGGTCTGCAATTGTTGAAAACTGTTTGCTGCCGTTGCGTGTACTATTGAAATCTTCCTGCATAGCAAGGTTGCCTTCGTATTCAGCATAACCCTGTAAACCATGAAATATCGGTGATAATATACCAGCCCGCAAACGGACAGTATTGGCGTTAGCGGTTTTTTGTGGGCCCGTGTCTTGATTAACGTTTTCATAGCGATAATTAGCATCAAATTTGATTGCACTGCCGTCATCGAACTTTAATGCGTCTTCAACAGATTTGGTCATGTCATCAGCAACGGCATAGGGCGTTGTTAAATGAATGCTCGACAATGCAATGGATAATAAAACCATTTTTAGGTTTTTTAGCATAAGGTTCCTAATGAAATAAATTTAGTTTACTGATCATTTTAAAACGTAAGTTGCTACTTTCTCCGGCAGCCCAAGATTAGCAGTACCTATTAATACATCTGCCAGAGTCGCTTCATCCAGCACTTGCAAATAGGTGTCCCCCGCGCGTGCTAATAAGTGCTTTAAGCCGCAACTGGGCAGTAACCGACAGTGTTGATGCACCGGATCAAAACACTCCACCCAGTTAAAGTGATTCTCCATACTGCGTACCACCTCACCAATACGAATCATATCCGGGGGGCGCTGTAGTGATAAGCCCCCCCCTTTGCCACGCGTTGTTTTAACAAAGCCTTTGGTACCCAGTTGATGAACGACTTTCACTAAGTGATTTCGGGAAATGTTAAAAAACTCAGCGGCTTCTGTAATTGTTGCCTGCCGGTTCGGAGACATAGCTAAATAAATTAATACTCTGAGTGCGTAATCTGTGTAACTGGTGAGTTGCATAATGCTTACTTTACGAAAAGAAATGCAATATAAGATGTATTAATAATACATCTTATAGCGGAATTGTATATAATTAATCTTTATCTTCTCTGAAACCATACCGCAAGTCGACATTTCAGGGGGGCGACAGAGCCTGTGAAGCGGTTGTTGTAAGACTCACATCATTTAGCGCGAAAACAAGGGTTATTATGTCTATTGTTGATAACGTCACACCCGGCCAACAGTCGCGAGCTCTCTGGCTAAGCACCGTTGCTTTCACTACTTGTTTTGCCGTTTGGACTATTTTTTCCATTATCGGTATACAAATTCAAAAAGAGCTAGGCTTAAGCGAAACGGAATTCGGTTTGCTGGTGGGTACACCTATTCTTTCTGGATCGTTAATTCGATTGGTTCTGGGTATTTGGAGCGATCAGTACGGTGGTCGTATCGTTTATGCCATTGTTATGGTGACCGCTGCTATTGCGACGTTTTTATTAACTACGGTTGATACTTACCTCATGTATTTGGTGGCGGCATTAGGCATTGGTGTTGCTGGTGGCGCGTTTGCAGTCGGTATAGCCTATACGTCGCGCTGGTTTCCTACCGAAAAGCAAGGGACGGCGTTAGGTATTTTCGGTCTAGGCAACGTCGGAGCAGCAGTCACTAAATTCACCGCGCCTTTTGTAATGGTGGCTTTGGGTTGGCATGCCGTGGCGCAAATATGGGCATCAGTTCTCCTACTAATGGCGGCAATGTTTTGGTTTTTCACCGATGACGAACCCCTGCTTAAAGCCCGACGCCTATCGGGTACGAAGCCTGATTCGTTTATGAAACAACTGGAACCGCTCAAAAATATGCAGGTGTGGCGGTTTTCCATGTATTACTTCTGTGTGTTTGGTGCTTTTGTCGCATTGGCTCTGTGGTTGCCGCGTTATCTGGTGGGTGCCTACGGCTTTGATATTAAGACAGCGGGCATGCTGGCGGCATCATATTCCATTTTTGCCAGTTTATTTCGCGCGCTGGGTGGCTGGTTATCCGACCGCTACGGTGCACGATTGATTATGTACTGGACGTTTATTGTTGCCGCTATTTGCACCTTTTTTCTGTCCTATCCTCCTACCGATTATGTCGTGCATGGTATTAAAGGTGACATCAGTTTTAGTCTGGCGATTGGCCCCGTGGGTTTTGTCTTAATGATGGCCGTACTGGGGTTGTTTATGTCGTTTGGCAAAGCGGCCGTGTATAAACATATCCCCGTTTATTATCCCAACAATGTGGGGGCTGTCGGCGGTGCCGTTGGCATGATCGGCGGTTTGGGCGGCTTTTTGTTACCACTGACTTTCGGCATGTTGAATGATTTAACCGGTATCTGGAGCAGCTGTTTTATGCTGTTGTTTGTATTGGTGATGATTGCTCTAACCTGGATGCACGTTTCCGTTGTTCGAATGGAGCGCCGTGTCGTACCTGAATTAGCCAGAGTTTCAACCGACTTGCCCGAATTGAGTCACCCTTCTTCATTGGTGCTAACTGATTGGAACCCTGAAGACCAAAATTTCTGGGAAAAGATCGGCAAACGCATTGCCACGCGTAACCTGTGGATTAGCATTCCGGCTTTATTGCTGTCATTTGCGGTATGGATGGTGTGGAGTGTGGTGGTCATTAATTTACCCAGCATCGGCTTTAAATACACCACAGATCAATTATTTTGGTTGGCAGCCTTGCCTGGCTTGTCCGGAGCGACTTTGCGGATTTTCTATTCATTCATGGTGCCTATTTTTGGTGGCCGACGTTGGACGACTATCAGTACTGCTTCTTTATTGTTGCCATCCATCTGGATTGGTTTTGCGGTTCAGAATACCGAAACCCCCTACATATTGATGGCCGTATTAGCTTTATTGTGCGGTTTTGGCGGCGGCAACTTTGCTTCCAGTATGGCGAACATTAGCTTTTTCTATCCACAATCACAAAAAGGAACTGCATTAGGGTTGAATGCCGGTTTAGGTAATCTGGGCGTTAGCACCGTACAGTTTGTGGTGCCGCTGGTTATCGCTATCAGTGTTTTCGGTTCATGGGGCGGCGATCCCCAAGTTTGGGTCAAAGCTGAAGTTACTAAAAATATCTGGTTGCAAAACGCCGGATTTATCTGGGTGCCGTTTATCATTGCCACTAGCATTGCCGCCTGGTTCGGCATGAATGACATCGCCTCGGCTAAAGCCTCATTTAAAGAACAATCAATCATTTTTAAACGTAAACACAATTGGTTGATGTGCTGGTTGTATACCGGAACGTTCGGCTCTTTTATCGGTTATTCAGCGGGTTTCCCGATGCTGATTAAAATTTTGTTCCCGGATATTAATCCAACCCAGTACGCCTTTTTAGGTCCATTAGTTGGCGCGTTAATAAGACCGGTAGGCGGATGGCTGGCGGATAAGCTGGGTGGTGCGCGAGTAACGTTATGGAACTTTGTCATTATGATTGCCGCGGTATTTGGGGTATTACACTTCATGCCGTCCAATGGCAATCTAGGTGATTTCTGGGGTTTTCTTGCCATGTTCATGCTGCTGTTTATCACCACGGGCATCGGCAACGGTTCAACTTTCCGCATGATCCCAGTTATTTTTATGACCGAGCGTTTGTCTGCAGTCAAAGGACAAGCGACTGAAGTGCTGGCTCAAGCACGAAAAGATGCCGCTAAAGAAGCGGCGGCAGTACTGGGTTTCAGCTCAGCGGTTGCGGCGTATGGTGCTTTTTTTATCCCAAAAAGTTACGGCACTGCCATCAGTATGACGGGGAGACCGGATGCGGCGTTGTATTGCTTTATGACTTTTTATATTACTTGCATAGCGATAACCTGGTGGAATTACGCACGCAAAACGGCGGCTATGCCTTGTTGAAGTAACAGATACATAAATAGCGAAGGGAGCAATTCTGTGTAGTTGCTCTTTCATAAACAAATATCAACGGCAACCACAAGGGATTGCCACTACATAGAGGTAAACCGTATGAGTCATTTCCTGGATCGCTTGTCGTTTTTCAAGAAAAAAGTAGATACTTTCTCCGGTAATCACGGGGTGGTGACCAATGAAGATCGAAGCTGGGAGAACAGTTATCGATCGCGCTGGCAACACGACAAAATTGTGCGATCCACGCATGGTGTTAATTGCACAGGTTCTTGCAGTTGGAAGATATACGTAAAAAACGGCTTGGTAACCTGGGAAACGCAGCAAACGGATTATCCGCATACCCGTCCGGATTTACCGAATCATGAACCACGCGGGTGTCCACGGGGAGCAAGTTATTCCTGGTATTTGTATAGTGCCAATCGGCTCAAATATCCATTGATCCGTGGACACCTAGTCAGGCTATGGCGTGAGGCCAGGCTGACGTTAGATCCCGTTGATGCTTGGGCATCCATAGTCGAAGACCCGATCAAAAGCACGGAATACAAATCCAAACGCGGCTTGGGCGGCATGGTTCGCGCAAACTGGGAAGAAGTGAACGAAATCATTGCTGCAGCTAATATCTATACCGCAAAAACCTTCGGGCCTGATCGGATTATCGGTTTTTCACCCATTCCTGCCATGTCGATGGTGTCTTATGCTGCCGGTAGCCGTTACCTGTCACTGATAGGTGGTGTCAGCATGAGTTTCTATGATTGGTATTGCGATTTACCGCCCGCCTCGCCGCAAACTTGGGGTGAGCAAACCGACGTACCCGAATCGGCAGATTGGTATAACGCAGGATTGATCATGATGTGGGGTTCAAATGTCCCACAAACCCGCACACCTGATGCGCATTTTATGACCGAAGCGCGCTATAAAGGCGCGAAAGTCGTGGTTGTCAGTCCTGATTATTCAGAAGCCAGCAAATTCGCCGACTTGTGGCTGCATCCCAAACAAGGCACTGACGCAGCACTGGCGATGGCGATAGGGCACGTCATCCTCAAAGAATTTCATGTCGAGCGTCAAAGTCCGTATTTTAATCAGTATGTGCGTGAAAATACGGACTTACCGTTTTTGGTCATGCTGAAAAAACAGGGTGATTGCTATGTGCAAGACCGTTTTTTGAGAGCATCGGATTTCATCGGGCAACTGGGTCAAGACAATAACCCGGATTGGAAAACAGTCGCTTATGATGACCTAAATGGCCAGATTATTCCGCCTTGCGGTTCAGTCGGTTTCCGTTGGGGCGAGAGCGGTCATTGGAATATTGAACAAAAAATGGTAGACGGTCAGGAAGTGCGATTACGCTTAAGTTTGATCGACACCAAAGATGAGATTGCCAGCGTTGGTTTTCCGTATTTTGGCGGTTCCGAACATCCGCATTTTACCCATTCCGCGCATGACGCTATTCAACGGCGCAATGTTCCCGTTAAAAAAATCACCTTGGCAAACGGCACCGAAGTAATGGCTACCACGGTGTTTGATTTACTGGTGGCTAATTACGGCATTGATCGTGACTTGGGTGGTGCTAACGTTGCAAGTTCTTATGATGAAGATGTGCCGTACACACCGGCATGGCAAGAAAAAATTACCGGTGTTAGACGGCAGAATGTGATTACGGTAGCGAGGGAATTTGCGATTAACGCCGAAAAAACCCAAGGCCGCTCGATGGTGATATTGGGGGCAGGTATTAATCATTGGTACCACATGGATATGAATTATCGCGGCATCATTAATATGTTGATGATGTGCGGCTGTATCGGTAAGTCAGGCGGTGGTTGGGCGCATTATGTCGGGCAGGAAAAACTGCGTCCGCAAACGGGTTGGTTACCGTTGGCATTTGGTCTGGATTGGAAACGTCCACCTCGACAAATGAATAGCACATCGTTTTTTTACAACCATACCAGCCAATGGCGCTACGAAAAGCTAAAAGTCAGCGAGATTTTATCACCAACTGAAAATCCTGAAGACTGGAAAGGTAGTTTGATCGATTTCAACGTCAGATCCGAACGCATGGGCTGGTTGCCGTCTGCGCCACAGTTGCAAACCAATCCTTTGCAAGTGGTTAAGGATGCCGAAAAATCCGGAAAAAATCCGGTTGATTATGTGGTAGAGGGTTTAAACAGCGGCAACCTGAAGATGTCCTGCGAAGACCCTGATAATCCGCAAAACTTTCCGCGCAATATGTTTGTCTGGCGTTCCAATTTGCTGGGTTCGTCAGGTAAAGGCCACGAGTATTTTTTGAAATATTTGTTAGGCACACAGCATGGCGTGCAAGGAAAAGATCTTGGTGCTGAAGGCGGTGAAAAGCCGTCTGAAGTCGTTTGGCATGAGCAAGGCGCTGAAGGCAAACTCGATTTGCTGGTGACTCTGGATTTTCGGATGTCTACCACCTGTTTGTATTCAGATATTGTATTGCCGACAGCGACTTGGTACGAGAAAAACGACCTGAATACTTCAGATATGCACCCTTTCATTCATCCGTTATCCAAGGCCGTTGATCCCGCCTGGGAGTCGCGTTCTGATTGGGATATTTACAAAGGCATTGCCAAGAAATTCTCGGAATTGACGGTTGGGCATTTAGGCGTCGAAAAAGACATTGTCGCCGTGCCGACCTTGCATGACACGCCCGGAGAATTGGCACAGGCGTTGGACGTTAAAGATTGGAAAAAAGGTGAATGTGAACCGATTCCTGGCAAAACCATGCCGTCGTTGGTGGTGGTTGAGCGTGATTATCCCAACACCTACAAAATGTTTACTGCGCTTGGGCCGTTGATGAGCAAAATAGGGAATGGCGGAAAAGGCATTGTCTGGAATACCGAAACCGAAGTCAAACAGCTGGGCGAGTTGAATCGGCTAGTCACCGATGAAGGCATCAGTAAAGGCTTCCCGCGTATTGAGTCAGATATTGATGCCACGGAAATTATTTTAATGCTGGCCCCAGAAACCAATGGTCATGTGGCCGTTAAAGCCTGGGAAGCCTTAAGTAAAATCACCGGACGGGATCATACGCATCTGGCACGGCCGCGTGAAGACGACAAAATCCGTTTTCGTGATGTACAGGCGCAGCCACGCAAAATCATCTCATCGCCGACCTGGAGTGGGTTGGAATCGGAACAAGTCTGTTATAACGCCTGTTACACGAATGTTCACGAGCGGATTCCTTGGCGCACATTGACCGGCCGCCAACAGTTTTATCAGGATCACAGCTGGATGCGGGCGTTTGGTGAGACTTTGTGCGTATATAAACCACCGGTTGATACCCGTTCAATAGCGCCAATTTTGGGTCAAAAACCCAACGGTAACGACGAACTGGTGTTGAATTTTATTACCCCGCATCAAAAATGGGGCATACACAGCACCTACACCGACAACTTGTTGATGCTGACCTTATCGCGCGGCGGGCCGATTGTGTGGATGAGTGAAATTGATGCGGCAAAAGTCGACATTAAAGACAACGACTGGATAGAATCATTTAACATTAATGGCGCTTTGGTAGCGCGTGCTGTGGTCAGCCAGCGCGTACCGGAAGGCATGTGCATGATGTATCACGCACAAGAAAAAATTGTCAATATGCCCGGGGCGGAAACGACTGGTGGCCGAGGCGGCATCCATAATTCCGTCACTCGCGCGACTCTTAAACCCACGCATATGATTGGCGGTTATGCCCAACAAAGTTATGGCTTTAATTATTACGGTACCGTCGGTTCTAACCGCGATGAATTTATCATTATTCGTAAAATGAGTAAGGTCGATTGGTTGGAAGAACCCCGCCAGGACAGCAAACAGGAGAAAGCATAATGACTAATTCGTCTGCAATACATGTGACAAGCAAAGTGGGCTCCGAAGGCACTCAAGCCCAGAAAAAACCGCGCAATATTCGCGCTCAGATTGGCATGGTATTGAATCTGGACAAGTGTATCGGTTGCCATACCTGCTCCGTCACTTGCAAAAACGTTTGGACTTCGCGCAAAGGTGTTGAATATGCTTGGTTTAATAATGTTGAAACCAAACCGGGCGTTGGTTTTCCGCAGCAATGGGAAAATCAGGACAAATGGAACGGTGGCTGGGTGCGCAAAATCAACGGCAAGATAGAACCGCGTCAAGGCAGTAAGCACCAGATATTGCGTAACATATTCGGAAACCCGGATTTGCCTGAAATTGACGATTATTACGAACCGTTTGATTTTGATTATCAGCATTTACAAACGGCTAAAGAATCGAAAAGTCCGCCTACCGCTAGGCCGTATTCCGTTATCACCGGCGAGCGCATGGAAAAAATCGAAGGCGGCCCCAACTGGGAAGAAATTCTGGGGACAGAATTCGCCTCACGTTCACGAGATACTAACTTCGACAATATCCAAAAAGACATGTACGGTGAATTTGAAAACACCTTCATGATGTATTTGCCGCGATTGTGTGAACATTGTCTTAATCCGACCTGTATTGCGGCCTGTCCAAGCGGTTCTATCTATAAACGCGAAGAAGACGGTATCGTCCTGATTGATCAGGACAAATGCCGGGGTTGGCGCATGTGCGTTTCCGCCTGTCCGTACAAAAAAATCTATTACAACTGGGAAACCGGAAAATCCGAAAAATGCACCTTCTGTTATCCACGTATCGAAGCGGGTGAACCGACCGTTTGTTCAGAAACGTGCGTCGGGCGTATCCGTTATTTAGGCGTGCTGCTATATGACGCGGACTGCATTGAAGAAGCCGCCAGCTGTGAAAGCGAGCAGGATTTGTATCAAGCGCAATTGGATGTATTTCTCGATCCTTTCGATGAGGAGGTTATTGCCGAAGCACGGGCGGCGGGTATTCCAGAATCCTGGTTAACGGCAGCCCAAGAATCACCGGTATATAAAATGGCAATCGACTGGAAAGTCGCGTTCCCGTTGCATCCTGAGTTTCGCACTTTGCCGATGGTTTGGTATGTGCCACCTCTTTCGCCGATCCAATCAGCGGCGGAAAGCGACAAAATTGGTATGGATGGCGATATTCCTGATGTGCGTTCGTTGCGTATCCCTGTGAAATACTTGGCCAATTTACTGACTGCGGGCAAAGAGGAACCCGTCGTGTTGGGCTTAGAACGAATGCTGGCGATGCGTAGCTTTATGCGCAGTAAAACCGTGGATGGCGTGATCAATACTGAAGTATTGGAGCGCGTGGGTTTGACCCAGTTACAGGTTGAGGAAATGTACCGTTACATGGCGATCGCCAATTATGAAGACCGGTTTGTGATTCCAACCAGCCACCGCGAATATGCCAGCTCAACCTTCGATGCTTACGGCGAGCAAGGTGGCTGTGGGTTTAGTTTTGGTAGTGGCTGTTCTTCAGGCAATAGTGAAACCAATCTGTTTGGCGGCAACAGTAAACCGCAACGTAGCGGCAGTATTCCGATCAAGATTCCGATTAAAGTAGAAGCGGCAAAATAAGGCATCATTATGCAAACATTAAAAGTTTTATCGCTATTACTGAGTTATCCAGAAGCTGAAATGCTGGCGGCATTAGATGAAATGGCAGTGGTCATTGAGCAGGAAAATATCATACTGGATGATCACAAAGAATCAATTCTGAGAATAATTGATTCTTATCGTGGAACAGATTTACTAAATGTACAAGAAGATTATGTGGCGCTATTTGACCGAGGCCGGTTTTTATCGCTGCATATTTTTGAGCACGTGCACGGTGAATCTCGAGATCGTGGCCAGGCAATGGTCAATCTATTACAAATGTACGAGGCTCATGGATTTGAAATGACTACGCATGAACTACCGGATTATATTCCACTCTTTCTGGAATTTCTTTCGCAGCAAGAAGAGCCTGAAGCGGTGCAGTTATTACAAGATGCGATGCCAGTGCTAAGTTTGTTAGGCGCTCGACTGGCTGAGCGCGGCAGTGAGTTTCGGACAATTTTTGACGCACTATCGGGCTTTGGAGGCGCCCCTGATGCGCTTGCAGAAATTCGACAGCAAGCTGCGAATGAAGGAGAGGATGAAACCTTGGTTAACATGGATGAAATATGGGAAGAAGAAGCCGTCACTTTTATGGGGACAGGGAATACTTGTGACAGTCAAACCGCCACTGTCAGCCCAATCACTATCACGCCGCGCGATCAGTTTTTGAAATCGCAAAATCGTTCTCTTTAGAAGGAGTTGCATCATGGATTATCTTAATACCTTGCTGTTTGGTTATTACCCTTATGTTGCTATCAGCGTATTTTTTATAGCCAGCTGGGCGCGGTATGACCGCGATCAATATACCTGGCGCACCGGTTCCAGCCAATTACTGCGGGCCAAAGATTTACGGGTGGGTAGTAACTGGTTTCATGTTGGCATCTTGTTACTGTTCGTCGGGCATTTTGTCGGTCTGCTAACTCCGCCGGATGTTTATCATGCCTTAGGGGTGTCAACATCCGCAAAACAACTGTTAGCCGTTGTTGCCGGTGGTGTTTTTGGAGGGGTGTGCTTAAGAGGCATCATCATTTTAATACGTCGTCGTTTAACTGATGCACGCATTCGTGCCACCAGCAGCCGCATGGATATCTTTATTCTGCTGTTGATTGGCGTACAGCTGTTGTTGGGGCTACTAACCTTACCTATTTCGCTTTATCATTACGATGGGAGCAATATGTTAATGTTGTCGGAATGGGCGCAACGTATTGTGACGTTTCGCAACGGTGCGGCGGAGCAAATCAGCGACATCGGCTTTATCTTTAAATTGCATTTATTTCTAGGACAAACCTTATTTCTTGTCTTTCCCTTCAGTCGTTTGGTGCATGTTTGGAGTGTACCGCTAGGCTACATCACTCGTCCTTATCAAGTAGTTCGAAGACGATGATCTGTCTGATTGTAGATGCACGTTTTTGAAACTATTTCTTGGCCATTGAGACATAACTTGAAAGGGGAAATGATGAAGAATACATTCAGTTTGCTATTAACGCCAATTGCACTGGCTAGTTTGATCACCGGTTGCTCCGACGAAGCAAAGAACAAAACCAAGGTCGAAAAATACGCCGCTGTTCAGGTAAACCATAAAGCGATGCCTACTGACGAAATGGCTAATGATGGCTTGGACTTAACGACTCAAGTGGAAGTCTACCGGAAGCGACACGGGCATTATCCAGAAAGGGTGTTGGCCGACCCGATATAGGGCACACGAGCCAATCGAGATTACCTAAAACAGCGCGGTATTCATTTTGCAAGCAAAGCACTAGGCCGCCCGAGAAGAGAAACTGACGAAAACCATGAACAACTGAAGCAAGCTAAGGCGCAACGTCAGCAAGATTATCTGCAACGCATTCCCATCGAGGGTAAGTTTGGGCAAGGCAAGAATGGCTATGCGCTCAATCTTCGCCTCCAACATCCGCAACCCACACACCAGGCGTGCCTTAAAGAGTGGTTCAAAGTCACACTAGATGTGGCATGGCAATAAATTCTATGAATCAATTCTGTCGTTTGTTTTAAATTCACCCTATCTTAGCCCAAGTTTAACACCCAAAAATAATATATCCATATAATCAGTGCTTTAGAACGTTAATAATCATCAAGTGGAACTACATTCGAAAATATAGAGTCTAGTCTCTGCTTTTTTATGTATGGGTTTTGCTAATACCTCCAGGCTCAGGGTTGAGGTTTAAGGCGCGATAGATGACCAACTGAGTCGGTTCGGCCCGACTTGCTTTGCGGATATGAATGGCGCCCTGGTCTTGTTTCCGAAAACTGGCAGTCACCCGGCATTGTCCAGCCATGGAGGGGGCCTGGGTGAGAAGACCTGCCAAGTCGCCTCAGCAGACCCCCTTTAAATCAGGACAACTTTCGAACAGCTTCATCGAACTTATTCCTTTAATCCGTCTCATAATTTCGCTGGGTGCCAGATTGGGTGGCGGAGAAAGCAAAACATGAACATGCACCTGGCTAAGAACTCCTTCCAGAGTTTCTTTCTCAACGGCTTCACAAGTTTATCTAATCAGTTCACCAACTTTCAATCCAACGTTGCCTATCAACTCCTTGTAGCGATATTTGGTGACAAACACAATATGATATTGAATTTTTAAAACAGCATGACTCCCATAACGGTAAACCATAGCCCCACCTAGTTATCAGTTCAGAGCAATATCATACGTCAAAAAATCATAGATAAATCCTACCGCCTGAAAGGCGGTGTTTTTAACCTTAGTTCGGACTAATAAACACTCAGGAAATTACGTGGCGTATTTTGCAGCTATGTGCTGACTACCTCAACTAGTTTATGTATCGTCAATTGTCGTTAATGCAGTTCAATCATTTCCACTGTACCATCTTCTTGGATTTCAGCCATATGCCCTTTGGGTTCATCAATAAATTGCACTGTAATTAACACAACTAAAGCAGATGCACCTAACACGATAAAAAACAACTCGGGGGTCACGAACGATAGAATGGTCAGAAATAATACACCACCAACATTACCGTAAGCTCCAACCATACCCGCAATCTGTCCAGTCATCCGACGTTTAATTAATGGCACGATAGCATAGACTGCTCCGCAGCCCGCCGATACGAAGCAGGAACACGCCATGGTCAGCAACACGGCTAGCGTAATAGACCAAGTTGAAGAAATT
>Ga0208264_1000156_pt1 | contig 32571 bp, 22 predicted proteins | sample LakWasMet31_HOW6_2_FD_183873 | JGI IMG/M metagenome (GOLD analysis project Ga0208264, IMG submission 183873) | Freshwater sediment methanotrophic microbial communities from Lake Washington under simulated oxygen tension - Sediment Metagenome... | ecosystem: Environmental > Aquatic > Freshwater >... | reverse complement strand
TGGAAAATTTGTCATAAGTTATTCTATTCAGATTTTTGCGTGTTGCTAATTCATTAACAACACATTATATTTAGTTTACTGTTAACTGGTCTTTATTACATTATGGCAACTGTTAATCCTACCAAACACCTTACCAACCTCGATGAATGGCGCAGATTGGGTGAAGCTAATATTTTTCCGCCAGGAAGCCACGTAGAACTTATTGATGGAGAAATTTTAGATATGGCACCAATTGGGTCTAATCATGCTGGTCACTTAAAACGCATAAATAACTTTTTTACGCTTTTAGTAGCTGGTAAAGCAATTGTCAGCGTTCAAGATCCACTCCAACTTGGCGATCTTTCCGAGCCTGAGCCCGACTTCATGCTGCTAAAACCAAACGCAGATTTCTATTCATCCCGCCATCCGGTTGCAGGTGATGTTTTGTTATTAATCGAAGTTGCCGATAGCTCATTACAATTCGACCAAAACCAGAAGCTGCGTTTATATGCCCTGCACGGCATCCCGGAATACTGGTTGCTTAACCTTAATGACTCGTGTCTGGAAGTTTATCGTAAGCCATTGGGTGAAAACTACGCCGAAAAAACCACGCTTTACGTCAATGACCAAGTGACCTTATCGCAACTTCCAGAACTGACCATTCAAATTAGCAGCATTTTATAGCCACTCTTTATTAATACCTTGCTGCGGAAATCGTGCCAATACTTGGGTCAAGATTAAGTCGTGCAAGTTTTTGTGTTTAACTTTATCAACCATCTCATTCGCAAAAGCAAACGTTAACATATTGCGTGCGGTTTCCTCATCAACACAGCGCGATTGCAAATAAAACACTGATTTTTCGTCCAACTGCCCAACAGTTACACCATGCGCACATTTAACATCATCGGCATAGATTTCCAGTTGCGGCTTGGTATCCGCTTCTGCATCTGGTGATAACAGCAAGTTACGATTATTCATTTGCGAATCAGTCTTTTGCGCATCTTCAGCAACGATGACACGACCTTGAAAAACGCCCCTGGCCCGATCATCCAACACGCCTTTATATAACTCGCGGCTAACACCATGCGGTTTTAAATGCGTGATGCGCGTGTGATTATCGATATGCTGCCGTTTAACGCCCAAATATAAGCCGTTTAACTCACATTCGGCTGCTGTTTCCAAATCTGTGTGCATATCAGTACGCGCCAACAAACCACCCAAAGCAAAATTATGCTGTGTAAAGCGGGCATCTCGCGCTTGCTTAACGTAAGTGCCACCAAAGTGATAGGCTTTGTCGGATTCAATCTGCACTTTATAAAATTCAGCCTGTGCCTGTTGACCAACAAAAACCTCAGTAACCGCGTTGGTTAAATAGGCGTGATCATTGCCAACAAACGTTTCAATTAACTGCACTTGCGCTAGTTCATCAATGATAATAACGTTTCTAGTTGCAGCCAAAACATCTATACGGGTATTTAAATGCAGAATTTGGATAGGTTTTGCCAATACCTGTTTAACGGGTACATGGATAAACAAACCATCCGCAAACCAGGCGGTATTAAAAGCAATAAAATTATGCTCAGTGTTACTAACGGCTTGGCCTAAATGCGTTTGTAACAAATCCGGATTTGTGGCGATGGCATTCGCCATGCTGGTTACCGTGACAGAGTCCGGTATACCATCCAACTGCGATAAGGTATTATCAACAAAACCATCGACCACAACCACTGACCAAACATCAGGCAACTGGACTGATTTTAGCCAATCAGTATCAATAGCCACTGAAGAAGCACTGGAAGTTGCCGCAAACTGGTTCTTTTCAATGCCAGCCACATTGGTGTAACGCCATTCTTCTTCCCGCAAAGACGGAAAGCCACAACTGGCAAATTGCTGTAGCGCAGTGGCTCGTAATTCATTTAGCCAGGCTAATTGTTGACCGGGCAGCGTTGCTGCAATATTTTGATAGTCCGCCGTGTAACGGCTTGCGTTTGCCGTATTCATTAGGCCGCCTGACCTTCAAGCCAACTGTAACCTTTTTCTTCCAGTTCCAGCGCCAGATCAGCACCGCCAGATTTCACAATTTGACCATTCGCCAACACATGCACGTAATCCGGTTTAATATAATCCAACAAACGTTGGTAGTGCGTGACCATCACAAACGACCGCTCAGGTGAACGCAAGGAATTGACGCCTTCAGAGACAATTTTTAACGCATCAATATCCAGACCGGAATCGGTTTCATCCAGAATGCACAATTTAGGCTCAAGTATGGCCATTTGCAGGATTTCATTACGCTTCTTCTCACCACCGGAGAAACCTTCGTTTACAGCGCGATACAAAAACTTTTCATCCATTTCCAACAACTTAACCTTGTGTTTAACCAAGGTTAAAAAATCCATCGCATCCACTTCTGACAAGCCGTGATGCTTACGAATGGAATTTAAAGCCGCTTTCAGCAAATAGATATTGCTGACGCCAGGAATTTCCACGGGATATTGAAATGCCAAAAACACACCTTCTCTGGCCCGAATTTCCGGCGCCATCTCCAATAAATCTTTGCCTTGATACGTTATCGAACCGCCCGTAACTTCATAACCGGCTTTGCCGGATAGCACATGCGACAATGTGCTTTTACCGGAACCATTCGGCCCCATAATGGCATGAATCTCACCGGCTTTAATCTCAAGATTAATGCCTTTGAGGATGGGTTTGTCGTTAACGCTGACGGTTAGGTCTTTAATACTTAACATGATAATTCCGTGTTTGCAGGTTTGTTAATTCATTTTGTGTAGGTTGGACTGAGGTACGAAGCCCAACAATTGTAGTGATGTATGCTGGGCTGTCTTTCGTTAGCCCAATCTATTGCATTAAAAGGCATGAATAAAATCATTGGTATCATATAAGATCATTGCTTATGATTTCGAACGCTTCCAAGCTTGCTAATAGTTGAAATATACTCTTCAATTTCATTCTGGGCACCTTGCGGTAATTGTGCTATTTCATTCAGCATTTGTGCGATATTCATAGTTTTATTACCTCCTCAAATCTGTAATGAAAAAAAATAAGTCAATTCAATATCATATTCGTAGCATACGCATCGCGCACCATTTTAGACGTTGCAGACTATTTGCCACTATTAGGATGGGCTGACGCAGAAAGCTCATCGTTGTCGGAACCAAAAGGCTTCGAAATCGGCGGGCAGAAAAGCGCTGCCCACCAAAGGCTATTTCCTCAAATAACTTTCTATTTCAGCTTTAAAGTCATTATTTTTCACTATAAGGCAATCAATTTTATTTTTTATTTCCTTATTTCTTGCATTTGCACTTTCGTGCGCACTCTTAATCCTACTACTCTCATTGGTGCTTTTATCAAAAATACCTAGCATTGGCTGAGAGGGCCTGGTTTGATTAACTGAAATCATTTCAGCCTCAAGTATACTAATTTGGGTTAGATTTGAATTTAAAAGAGCAGTCAATGCGGCCAATTTTATCTGATCATTCTGTGCATTAGTTGAAACCTCTAACAGCATTCTAGTTTCGGCTAATTCCTTTTTTTGCAAAGCATAACTTTTAGAAATGCAAAAGCTGCGATAAGTAGATTAAGTATTCCACCTACGTAATCGCCAAATGTTCCCCATTTTCCAGTATCTTTGGATAAATTTATAAAAATTTCCGACCAATTTCCAACTTTTAGGCTTTGATAATTGAAATTTACAAAATATGCTCCAGATATTATTAAAGCTATCAAGCAAATCGCAAAAACAAAGTACCCCGTATTTAGGTTATTTGAATCGCTGTTGTTTTTCACATCCAAACCACACATTAAACTATTCGTTTTTCTGTTTAAACAATTGCAGTTCCAACAACAAAACCGGCACATCCGTTTCAATAATGCTCCATAAAGTATCGTTATCTATGCCCAGATAACCATGAATCAAACGATTACGGGTTGCAATCAATTGTCGCCATGGAATCTGAGGGCTGGCGTTACGAACATCCTCTGGAATGTGCGTTGCAGCTTCGCCAATTAGTTCCAAATTACGCACAGTGGCATCATAGGTCAGGCCGCTGTTAATAAAATCAATTTGGCTAAAACCCTCGGTATAAGTGATAACCTTCTCAGCAAAACCAATCATATCATCCCAATAAAAATGCCATTCACGATCTGCTTTAGACATCTATCGCTTCCTTTTCGATAAACGGACGTAATTGCGGACGTAATGCTTTATCGGTGACTAAATCAACGGCACAACCCAAGTAATCTTCCAACAAAAACAACACGCCAAAATACCGTTCGGAAGTCGCTACGCCATCAAATGTAACTAATATATCCACATCGCTTTGGTCGCTGGCTTCGTCTCGCACGGTTGAGCCAAACAGTGCCAAACGTACCACACCAAATTTCTGGGCCAGTATTGGCTTTATTTGGGTAAGTACTTCCAGCGCGGTGGTCTTACGCATTACCCCACCGACCCTTCCAAACTCAACCCCAACAGCGCCTGCGCTTCCACCGCAAACTCCATTGGCAATTCCTTGAACACTTCTTTACAAAAACCGTTAACAATCATGGATACCGCATCTTCCGCCGATAAACCACGTTGTTGACAAAAGAACAATTGGTCTTCGCTGATTTTAGAAGTAGTGGCTTCGTGTTCAACTTGTGCGGACGGTTGTTTAACTTCTACATACGGAAAAGTATGCGCACCGCAACGGTCGCCTACTAACAATGAATCGCACTGGGTGTAGTTACGGGCGTTTTCGGCACTTTTTAACACCTTCACCAAACCACGATAGGTGTTCTGGGCATGACCGGCTGAAATACCTTTGGACACAATGGTGCTGCGCGTGTTTTTACCAATATGAATCATCTTGGTGCCGGTGTCGGCTTGTTGATAATTATTGGTTAACGCCACGGAATAGAATTCACCAATAGCATTGTCGCCAGTTAAAATGCAGCTGGGATATTTCCAGGTGATGGCTGAGCCAGTTTCCACTTGGGTCCAGGACACTTTTGAGTTTTCGCCACGACAATCAGCACGTTTGGTAACAAAATTGTAGATACCACCCTTGCCTTCTTTATCGCCGGGATACCAGTTTTGCACGGTTGAATATTTTATGGTGGCATCTTTTAGAGCTATCAATTCCACCACTGCGGCATGTAATTGGTTTTCATCGCGCATGGGCGCAGTGCAGCCTTCCAGATAAGAAACATGACTGCCTTCGTCAGCGATTATCAATGTGCGTTCAAACTGACCGGTGTTGGCGGCATTAATACGAAAATAAGTAGATAATTCCATTGGGCAACGCACGCCTTTTGGAATATACACAAAAGAACCATCGGTAAATACCGCCGCATTCAGTGCTGCAAAAAAATTATCACCATGCGGTACAACGGAACCCAGGTATTGTTTAATTAAGTCTGGATGATCGCGCAGTGCTTCAGAAATCGGGCAGAAAATAACGCCTGCATCTTTCAGCTTGCCTTTAAATGTGGTGGCCACAGAAACGCTGTCAAACACGGCATCCACAGCAATTCCAGCCAAGCGTTCTTGTTCATCCAATGGAATGCCCAGTTTTTTGTAGGCTTCCAGCACTTGCGGATCAATTTCATCCAGGCTTTTGGGACCGTCTTCTTTACGTTTTGGTGCGGAATAATAACTGATGGCCTGGTAATCAATAGGCTCAATTTTAACTTGCGCCCAATCCGGCGATTTCATGGTTTGCCAATGCCGGAAAGCCTTTAATCGGAATTCCAGCATGAAATCAGGCTCGTTTTTAATTTTGGATAATTTGTGGATGACATCCTCATCCAAACCAGGCGCAAACGTTGTGGTTTCCAATTCAGTCACAAAACCTTGTTTGTATTCCTGATTGATTAGATTGTTAATTTCTTGGGCGCTGGCAGACATATATAAACCTAATAAAATAAATGAGTTATAGTGAAATTATTATTTGCAACTTCAACTATCGATATAAACTGGCAACAGGCACAAACACTTCCTTGGGCGGCATGACCGGTCGGATCATATCCGCCAAACTTACCGATTCCAAGGCATTTTGAATGGTTTGGTTGATCACATTCCAATTGGCATGAATGTCACAGCCAGAGGCTTGCTCACAACCTTGCTGAGAAATACTGCATTCAGTCAATGCAATCGGACCTTCCATTGCGCTAATCACACTAGCCACACTGATTTTGTGAGCCGCATCCGCCAGACCATAACCACCTTTGGCGCCACGCACAGACATCAACACATTGGCATTCACCAATAATTTAAGTATTTTACTGACCGTTGGCAAGGAGATACCCGTTGCTGTTGCAATTTCCATAGCCGCCAGTGTGCGGGTTTCTTTTGCCATTAGGCTTAAGATGACAATCGCATAATCGGTTAGTTTACTTAGTCTTAGCATGTCCGTTCCTGTTCTATTGAGGACTATTTTAGTCCTATTTTAAATCAGAGTAAAGCTATTGGTAATTCTGCCATTTTAGATAGACGTGTTTGCTTGCGTTTACAATGATTTAAAGTCAAATCCAAAATCTGCAAACGAACCATTTTGCAACCATCCAGACTTTGAGCAGCCACATTCAAAAGAAACACGGGCACTTCATGACGTAACGGCTAATCTTGTAGTAACATTGACTTATTTACTAGAGCAGTAGCCGTCTGTTCAAGTGTGGTTTTTAAGGTAACAACCGGCTTCGGTTTAAAATAAAAGGATCAACTGGCATGAGCAGTAACCCTCCGTTAAATTCAGATGATGACAAAACTGTCAGCATTTCATCCCAAGAAATGGAAACACGCCTTTGCCCCTTTTGTGGCAAATCCAATTTAGTTTCTGTTATCAGTCAACAATCCTATACTTGCAGCCATTGTCAAAAAGAACTGGCGCATATTGATTTTGCTCAAAATGGCTCAATCCGTGGTATTTTCGGTTGGCTACTTGCGCCTGGGGATGTGGTTTTAGACAGATATAAAATCAAATCACTTTTGGGTAAAGGCGGTTTTGGCGCGGCTTATTTGGCAGATGACTTACATTTGAGCGGCAAACACAGAGCCCTTAAAGAAGTACCTGAGCAATTGTTTGATGAATACGAAACCAGTTTGCTTAGCAAATTAGATCACCCTGCCATACCGGATATTATTGAACGCAAGACTGTAAACGGCATAGTTTATCTGGTGCTAAAGTTTGGTGGCAGCCGTACCTTGGACAGCGCGCGTAAAAACTACCCGGAGCACAGAATACCGCAAAACATTTTATTGCCCTGGATACGCCAGCTTTGCGATGTACTCAATTATCTGCACACCCAAACGCCGCCGATTATTCATCGTGATTTAAAGCCAGGCAATATTTTACTGGATGAAAACGAGCGAATCATGTTGATTGATTTTGGCATCGCTAAAGAAGCCGTGCCTCAAACCTTAACAAGAACGCTAGGCCGCGCTGCAAGCATGTATTTCAGTCCACCCGAACAGGTCATGGGCACGGGTACAGATGAACGCGCTGATATTTATGCCTTGGGCGCAACATTCTATGCCTTATTAACTGGCCAGCCACCGCCAGCCGCGCACGAGCGGGTTGCAGGCACCGTGTTAGCGCCGCCTTCGCAACTGGTTCCGGATGTGCTGCCGGAAGTTGAAACCGCGATCATGCAGGCTCTGGAGTTAAATATGAACCATCGTCAGCAATCCATTAAGGAATTTGCGCTGGCTTTAGGCGGATCATTAGGCCCTAACTCTGCTTTTATTAACAACGAGGCAAACAGCGAGCGCCTGTTGTTTTCCAATCCATTGTCAAAAATCGATTCCAGCCATTCTGCAGACATTAAAGCTGCCACCGGTATGAATGTGCCGATACAGACCCCTGCAAAAAGCAAAGTTTGGATTTTTAGCGCGTTAGCTGGTTTGGGTTTTTTGGTTATCGCCGGATTTGTAATCAATTACTCGACGACTAAACCAAAACCATCAGCCCCGATTGAACAAGTTGCGCTGCCACCAGCCACTGTACCAAGCTCAGAGCCGGTTAAACCCGTCATTATTGATCAAGCTCAAGTTAACCAAATTCCGGTGGCCGAGCCAAAACCGGTTGAACCTGTACCAGTCGTTCCAGTTAGTCCAATTCCAAAAGCAGTTGTTACCTCTGAACCAGCAAAAGCTCAAGAAGAACCGGCTAGCAAAACCAAAAAAATAGCGGTCATCAAAGAGTTAAAACGAATTGTTAAACAAAAACCCGTAGTGCCAGTCGTGATTGCTAAAGTCAAAAAAAGACAGCAGGATGAAAGAGTCGCAAGGCCAGCACAACAAAGACCAGAACCAGCAAGAGAGGCTGTGCCGCTGTTTATACAATAAAAAACACTTAAAACTGCTTGTTTAATTGAAAATAACCCATCGGGCCCGATGCGTTTGGATCCGCAGTAGGCGTTTTACCGGAATCCCGCCACGCAAGACTGGTTCTGACACTAAAACCAGCCAAATCAAGCCAGTTTATGCCAAAGCCGTAACCGGTTAAATGACGGGCATTATGCTTTTCGTAAGTTAATGCCCGGGCATTTATCCTAAAATAGCCAGTATCTATAAACCCGATCAATTGAAAATATCCAGGCAAACTGGGCACGTTAGGCAGTCGATAGCGCATTTCGCCATTAAATAACCAACCCTCGTCCGCACTGCCCTCACCCACTGGATAAGCGCGAATTCCATATGGCCCGCCTAATGAGATTTGTTCGGAGCTATCCAGATTTTTACTGGCAATCTGGCCTTGATAATTAACATACATACTAACCGGTCCCCAAACGTTTTGGGTGCGATTAAGCTGCCAATTAAATTTGTGATAACCGCCGCTGGTATGCAACTGACTGGTTTGATCAATTACAAACGCATTTTGATTGGAAAAACTGACTTGCCCTGCCGCGACATTGATAAACGCTTGGGTTAAGCCTGGTTCTACCAGCAAGGTATCAGTAAAATTGCCCGCAAAAGAATAACTCATGGCATTGAGTTCTCTATCGTTATGACTATCGGCAGAATTTGCAGTTTTATCCTGCATCCAACGGTGTTCATAATGCGCAAAACCAGTAATTTGAGCATTGCGTTTTAAGTACAAGGGCTGACTGATAGTTGCTCCGACCGAACGCGCCAGACCATCAGCGTTTAAGTATGTAAAACTGCGTCCTAAAGCGTAATGCAATTCCGCAAAATTAATACCCACACGCGTGCCATAACCATTGATAGGCAAGCTGTAATCAGCCCAACCTGCAACGCTATCGCCAGTTTCAGTGCTTTGCGCGCGTAGATTCAGCTGATCTCCCAAGCCCAGTGGATCGTTAAAACTCAAGCCAGCATTTAATCGATAATAGCCCGTCGCGTATAAACCATAGTTATCAACGGAACCAAACCCCGTCATGGCGGGCGCTTCTTTTATTTTAAGCGCCAAGGAGGAAGTACCGGCGCTCTTGCCCGGAGCCAACACCACTTTTGCATTAATGCCGGGCAGTTTATTCAGCAATAAACTTAGATGATCCATATTGCTTTCGGTAATGATGCTATCTTGGGGGTATGTGTTCAGGTATTTCTGTAACACCGCTTTCTTGATTCGAGTGTTGTTGAGTAAGGTAATATTCTGGCCATGTAAATGCTGATCATCCAGGCGTCCTTCAAAAATAGCCAACTCAATCTGGCCATTTTCCAAGGTTTGTTCGGGAATGTACGCATAGGCGACAAAAAAGCCTTTGCTACGATAATATTCTGTAATCGTATTGGCCGCCTGTTGTAAATCGCTAAAGCTAACTTCACGATTGCTGTAAGCCGCCAGCACCTGTTGTAAGGTGTTGCTAGCAAATTGGGTATTCCCGCTAAAACGAAAGCTTTGCAGTTTGACGTGCAAATTATTTTGCGTCGTCATGGGCTTTTTTAAAGGCGCTTGCTCTATTTGCGGTTCATCTGGCTTAGTCGGCACTGGCGGCGACAGCTTGCTGCTTTCCCGCATTATCAAACCCGCATCCGGGGTAACCGGCGCTGCCATATTAGCCAAAGGTAAACACCCCAGAGCAGCAATAACAACAGTTCGATAAATTTTTTTCATACGATTTAACCCGCAATCTGTTGTGATTAATCTAATGGCTTGTTATGGTCAGCTGAACTGCCCAACCCTGATCGGTTAAGCGCGCCAGTTAACATAAAATCATTGCCATTGGTATAGACAGCCGGTTCTTGAATGGCGCCCAGCATCTTTTTGGAAAAAACCGGCAATGATTCAGCAATGTTTTGCGCAACACCATGCGCAGTGACAGCTTTGGCAGCATCATCTTTTTGCAGCTCTTGCGTAATCAAATAGGTAAACAGGCCATGTCTGAGGCTTTTTAATTCAAAAGCCTGCTGATCCTTGGTGGTTGCCGTCATCACCGTTATGCCTAATGTGCGACTTAATTGACGAGTAAAATAGCGTTGGCCATTTTGTAATTTACTAAACGCATCCATGCCCGCGCCGGAATAGCAGGAGTCAACCATGAGCAAAATATGTTGAATTTTTGAGTTTTTAAAAATATCACTTAATTCAGTTGCCGTAATGCCCATTGCAGCAATTTGCGCGGGTGTAGGCTGGATTTTGGTTTCGTAAGGCAGAAAATACCATTCCTTCCCAACCGCTAAACCATGACCCGCAAAATAAATAATCAACACGTCCTGCTGACTCCCCTGACTTAGCTCATTCAGTTGTGCCAGAATTTTAGGTTTGGTAGCATTCTCGTTATACAAGTTAACACTGGCAACCGTTTTGGTATGATTGCTTACTGATGCCGCGATTGAGGCAGCATCCGAAACGCTGTAATTCAGTTTTAATCTTGGCTCAAGGTATTGATCAATACCAATGGTTAGCAATCTGATTGAAGAGGCATAGGCTTTGGTTTTGCCATCAAAACTCAGTTCAGTACTGCTGTTTTCAATGCCCATATCGTTGCTGGCAGTGGCCTTAAGCGTGTTTTTACCCGGGCCTGGTAACAGTTTTAATAGCAAGCTACGTTGCTCTGCGCCGTTTTCCTGCTGAATTTTTTGGGTAACCAAAACACTGGCTAAATTAAGCAGCTTGCCATTGTGATAAACATTGATTTTATCAATGCCGCCGCCGCGATCAAATACATCCATCTGCACAGTCAGGTTATCATCTTGCGCAGCTTGTTCAGCAATCTGCAACTCCACTTTGGGCGGTAACGTTAAGCCATTTTTTAAGCCATAAGGATTGGTATTTAAATAATCTTTATTTTGTAACACGTTACTCAACAAACCTGGTTCGTAGTAATTTTCTGAAAAATTATTTAAAGGAATGTCGTTTTCGTTAGCCAGCCAGCTAAAGTTTTCCATAGCTGCTTCAGAACCATCAAAACGACCATAAGCGTCCATTACGGTCCAGCCCTGTTTGGTAGAAAATAACCGCAGCAGTTTTTTACCTGAAGGCACATCCCAAAGTGATAACTCACCATTAGCCAACACTGTAAGCAGTTTTTTTCCTTCATCAAGGATTAGTGCATCCGTAAACGGGTTTTGGTTGTTCTGTACACTGAGTAATACTTTGCTATTACCATCACCAACGCGCACAGTGCCGTCTTCAAGCACATAGGCATAATTCTTAGTCTGGGTATCCACCGCCTTAATGGGCTCATCAAAATTAGCCACGGTTTTAGGGCTATTGGTTTTAACAGACCAATCCAACATTTCGCCGCTAGCCAGTTTTAATTGCAGGGTATCGTTATCGGTAAATTGAATGGATAAAATTTGCTCGCCCACATTGGGTAACAGCTTAATAATTTTGCCGTTATTTAAATCAATAATATTGACAGCATCGGTTAAGCTTCTTAATTTTAAATCGGTTGGCAATACATAGGATCCAGGTTGCCGGCTTAATACTGCGCCGTATTGTTTGTTTTCATTCATGCTAAGTCCGGCCACTACGCCGCGATCATAAGGCACCTGCCAGCGTTTTTGATTTTGTTTGCTGTTCCATAAACTGAGCTGATTGCTGCCCGAACTTACTAGCAGCAAGCTGCCATCATTTGAGGGGGTAAATTGGTGGACGTCTGGCTCATTGACAGTCTGATTCGTATCTAAAGTTGGAATAATGACATCCTGAGTACCAATGCCAGTTTGATTAGCGATGGAAATCAAATCTCCACTATCGTTAACGGCGCTGATGTCAGTCATCACCTGCGATTTTTGTTGCGGCACAATTTGGTGCTGATCGCCACGTGCAAAATCCCATACCCGCACCGAACCATCTTCGAGTAATAAAGATAAAAATTGCTTGTTGGCGCTCATCTGCAAGCGTTTAACCCGCCCAGCGCTATTTTTAACTTTAAGCGTGGGAATGATCAAATGACCGTTTTTTTGCAATTTTTGGCACAACCGTTGTGATTGACTGGGTAATTGAAAGTCGTCGCAAGTAGCTAAGGTATTGCCGGTATATTCTGCGGTAGTATCTTTTAAAACCGCCATTGAGAAGCCGGCTTGAGTTTGGCTGGGCACCGGCGTTGTTGATATGGGCGCTTGATAGGTAGTTGATTTTGATAGTGACACCGTATTATCCATAACACCGGCGCTATCATTAACTATGCTGAGCTGACCATCTATAAAATTAATATTGTAGTTAACAGCCGACAAACCTGAGGGCGTAATGGCATATTTTCCGGCCAACACGGCACCTTGACTTGTGCCGCTGTAGTTAAGTTGCCCCGAAAGCACATTGTTAGTTTCTTCATTGACAAAGCCCGAAGCAGTAATGCCTTTTCCACCGGAATAAGGTTCGCCGTCGACTATTTTATTGTCGTTATTGGCTTTGACAGTCAAGGTAGCAGGAGTAATCGCACCAGCACCTGATGCAATAACCGGTAACAGATAGTTACTCAGGTTTGTTTCACCTGTTGGGGTAAAATTTGATGATAATAAATTGGTGGAAATGGTATTTGCAGCGGCCACATTGGCGCTATTGTAAGTGCCCGCGGTTTGAGTAACGCTAGCGCCTTCGCCTGCCACAAAACCAGCCAGATTGTAGTTGGCGGCGGTCAGCACCGTTGCGGTGGTGCCATCATAGGTTTTTACGGGGCTTCCGGTGATGCCAACAGTCAAGGCGGCGGGGGTAATATCTAACGCAGTTGCATTGCCAGGTGCCTGCGCGAAAATATAATTGCCTGGTACGGCATTTAAGCCAGAACCATTAATTGCGTACTTACCAACATTGCTGGCGTTATTAGCATTGCTGCTAAAACTAAGCACGCCTTGGGTGACATTTTCCAGTAACTCACTATTAACCAATCCCGTGACTGATCCCGTAAATGCCGGATTATTTGCGCCATAAACCCGATTTGCCGGGTTAGCCGTGTAAGTTAAGGTGGCAGGGTTTATGGTTAATTGACCCTTGGTAACTGAAATATCAAAGCCTAACTGATCAGAATACAGTCCGCTCGGTTGGTAAGGCGTTGCACTAGCATTAACAGCGCCGTTATACGGATCGTTATTGGTTTTAAAATGATTGTTAATTGGCGTGGAATAACTCACCCCATCCATTGTGCTAACTGGCTGCCCATCATAGGTTTTGATGATGTTATTAGCCGTGACGGTTAAGGGCGTAAGAAAATTGCGCAATAGCGGGGATGTAAATCCGTTATAAATGCGCCATGCGGCTCCGCTGCCGCCAGTATCATCAATATTCCAACCAGCTGCAGTAAATGTGCTTAGCTGCTGCATTTGCGCGTTGGTTTTGCCAGTTACGCCTGGTGCAGCGCCAGTGCCAACCGCGACATTCTGGCCTGATGTCGTTATATTCCAGAATGAATTATTGATAACGCTACCATTTTCAACGCCGCCGACTAACCCGCCTGAGTTAGCGTTACCTGTTACCGTGCCGGACGCATAAGTGTTTGAGGTAGTGGAGTTATTTCTAGTATTACCAACCAAACCACCCACATTAGAAATACCGGTTGAGTTTCCAGTCGCATACGCATTAACAACGCTACCAATATTTATGCCAACCAGTCCACCCACATTAATACTGTTGCTTGCCAAGCCATCAACTGCGCCCGTTGCAAAGGAATTGCTAATCGAGCCGCTATTTCTGCCGACCAGTCCGCCTAGGGTATCGCTGCTGTTAGCCTGATTAAACCCTTGAAGCCCTATGACATTGCCATCCGAATAGGAAACGCTGATATTTCCTAATTCGTTGAATCCAACTAAACCACCGACATCAATAACACCGCTCACGCTGCCATGTGCGTTTGAATTAATAATGTTGCCACTGTTTAATCCAACCAGACCACCAACGCTATCAGTGCCCGGAGCACTAACGCCACTGGCACCATAAACGCTACCAGAGTAAGTGGCATTATTAATACTTCCTCTGTTTTCACCGACTAACCCGCCGACACTATCAAAGCCTTTAATATCACTAGTGAGCAGACCTACGTTTGAAATCTTGCTGGCGTTGCTCGTTATGCCAAACAAACCAACATTACCCATGTTTGGTCGATTAACGAATAAATTTGAGATAGTGTGCCCTAAGCCATCGAACTGTCCATTGAATGGTATGGTAGCAGCGTTGATATGCCCGATTGGCATAAAGCCAGCGCCACCATTCCAGTTTTGATTGCTAGTGTTGACTGCATCAATATCCCTTCCCAGTGCGTAATTTGCTTTAATAGCTGTGTTATTTGCATTAACATAAGTGCTTATGGCTTGTAATTGATTAACATCATTAACCAGCATAAAAGCGTTGAAAGCATTTGAAGTTATATCAGGCAGATAATCGGTTTGCACAGAATAATCGGGGCCGTTGCCATTAGCATCTGCGGCATGGTTGCTATTGGCTGGGTTAGTATAGATATTTACCGCATTAGCCGTCACATGACCAACCCCCGCCTCATCAAACAGGACCTTACCGCAATTAACCGCCCCAGCAACACAAGCCCCCGTAGAATCAGCACGCAGATTGATAGTACCTGCTCCAGCATTGGTTATTGCGTTATTAACTTTGACATCATGCACCGCATTCAGCGTCAGGCTATTCGCACTGGCATAATTAACCGTATCATTAACTTTAATATCGCCATTTCCTGCTGTCGCGCTGCCATTGGTACTTTCAATAATCACGTTGTTATTAACAACATTGCTTGCCAAGGTGGCACCTGTAATATCACCACCGCTGGCTGAAATAACATAATCGTTTGGATCAATCAGCCACGAGCCAGTTTTACCGTTTGCAGCGCGAGTGTTGATTTGCGCGCTATCGGTGACTTTAACCTGCGCAGCTGAGGTATCAATTGCCCCGCCATCACCGAATTTGGGTGCCGATGCGTCCAATTTACCAGCCACCGTCACCAACCCGTTATCCATGTTAGCTAACACAGCGATACTGCCAGCTTTACCATGCTCGGTTGCTTCGGTAGAAACTGTGGCACCGGTGTTTATGGTGGTTTGGCTGGTGATTTGTTTATCGCCAATACCAATAGCCCCGCCACCTGCCTTGCCAGTTGCCAGTATTTTAGCGCCATCTTGCAGGTCAATTTTGGCACCGTTGACTTGGATATTACCGCCTTGGGCTTTATTTCCATGAGCACTAGCATCCAAAGTACCGCCGACCTGAACCAAGCCATGCTCATCTCCAGACAATACAATTTTGCCATTCCGCTCAGCCATGCCCTGTGCCTGGATAACACCCTGGTTGTTAATGACGGTATTGAGAAGTTCTCCGGCCGCTTTTGCAGTTAATGAAACTGCACCACCTTTAGCATCTATAATGCCTTGGTTTAAAATTTGGGCTTTCAGCGCGGCTTCTGGGATTTTAACCTCCACCAAGCCCTGACCTTGCATATCCAGGTCTATGGTTTTACCAGCTGCCAAGGCTACGCTGCCACCAGGCGCTTGCAGGTTGCCCAGGTTCTCAATTTGTTCGCCAATTAAAGCAATCACGCCACCTTCAGACGCTTTAATCTGACCCGCATTTATAATGCTTCCGGCCGCGCTATCTTCTGTAAAATGCAGCTGGTTAGCTAAAAAACTTTGATTGGAAATGTTGAGCGTGCTCGCTATCAAGCTGCCAACATCCACTTGAGCGGTCTTATTAAAAATCACGCCATTCGAGTTGATCAGAAAGATTTGCCCATTAGCCGTTAGCTTGCCTTGAATATTGCTAACATCTTGACCAATCACACGATTGAGCAACGCAGAACTAACGTTCGGTTGTTGAATGGTTACGCTTTCGTGCTGGCCAATTGAAAAGCCCTGCCAATTAACAATAGCGCGTTGACTGCCTTGATGTATGAGTAACTGCGAGGAATTGGGCGAGGTCACCTGCACGGAGCCGGAAACCAGCTCATTACCTACAGGTAACGCGAAAGTAATCGGAGTATGAATCAAAAGCACAAACATTAAGGCATCGGAAACTGATACCGGTTTTTTTGTGCGTGAGTCTGGTGCTAAGCCATTATTTTTATTGTTATGGTGATTCATAAACTGTTTGCTCAGGTTATAAAACGAATCTGACTAAGTACTGTGACAACAGCTACTTAGGCCATCCCTACCCATAAACTTTAATAGTGTAAAAGAACCATAGCATGATGGCTGTTTTAATATAGGGACGAGCCTAGTATAACGATATTTATTGTAAGGTTTAAACTAATTTATTACGTTTATTCTCAGCTTTTTTAACAAGAGAACCTTTTATTATCAAATCCATTTAATCAAGCGACAAATCCAGAAATCTGGAGTTTATTTAATATTCAAACTGCATTTATCTTTTAGCAACGATACGCACCCGTCGATTAACCTCACTTTCCGGGTTTTTAGGATCAAGTAACCCACTTTTGCCTTTCCCAACAATATCAAGACGATTCGGCTCAATATGGAAGGTTTCAATAAAATATTTTTTAACGGCTGCTGCACGCTGCTCAGACAAAACTTGGTTGTACGTAGCCCCGCCGACCGCATCGGTATGCCCCTCAACTACAAAACTCAAGCCTTGTAATTTGTCAGAAACCAACGCCTCACCCACGGGTTTAAGATAATCCTTAGCGGCTTCAGTCAGTTCCGCTGAGTTATAATTAAAGAAAATTTCCATTGATAAGGCCGCTTCCGCAGGAATTTTTTGCACAGCCTTTTGGATGGTTTTCTTTAGCTTTTTCTTGGTAATCGAAGGCGTGTTTTGAATAATCGACATATCCAGCCCACGCGTACCTACCTCCGGCGCTGATGTCGCATCATGGCCTGGTTCAACCGGGCTATTGGCTGCTGGACTGAGTGCATCAATCACCTGATTTATATCAGGTTTTTTGCTGCCAAAATTTGTTTCGTCAGCAATGCTCGCTTCTGACGCTGCTAGCAAAGCCAGCAAAGAAATTAATAAATATTGCGTTTTCATAGTGTGCCCCTGCGATAAGCGATGACAGGATTAATGCTCAATTCTAGTGCGTATCTTATGGATTTAATGGCAAGATAATCAAGATAAACTTTGCAATGCCTTGATGCCATATGGCTTGGTTAATTTTAAAAAAGATCAAAAAGGCCATTTGACTTTGTGTTAGATAGTTGCTATTTAATGTTTTAATATCCGCAAAGCCCAACAATTACTCAAGGTTATTTGTTAACTACATGACCACCACTCAACAAAATCGTGCTGTTAAAATCGCAACGCCTTTAGGTAATGACGTTCTGCTGTTTTACCGAATGAATGGCGTTGAAAGACTGGGGGAGTTATTTGAATATGAACTTGAGTTACTTAGCGAAAATCCAGCTATCCAGCCTGAAAAACTGCTAGGCGAAAATGTCACTATCGCTGTGCTTTTACCGGATGGTACGCAACGCTATTTTAATGGTTACGTGACCCGATTTGGTCAATACGGCAGTCTGGATGTGTTCTCCTATTACCGTGCGACAGTCAGACCCTGGTTGTGGCTGCTGACGAGATCGGCCAATTGCAGAATTTTTCAACAGATGAGCACCCCGGACATTATAAAAAAGGTGTTTAAGGATCAGGGCTTCAGCGATATCACTCAACGACTTAGCGGCAGTTATAAAGCGCGCGAATATTGCGTTCAATATCGTGAAACGGATTTTAATTTTGTCAGCCGTTTGATGGAAGAAGAAGGCATTTATTACTACTTTACCCATGAAAACGGCAAACATCATCTGGTACTTGCAGACTCGGCCACTTCACATGACAGCTATCCAAACTTTGGCACCATTCGCTACCACCCTGAAGAAGGCGCAACAGACCGGAGCCGCATAGATCATATCCACTCCTGGGGCTTTACCAAAGAAATTCAAACTGGCGGTTATTCCCTCACAGATTACGATTTTAAGAAACCCAAGGCGGATTTGCTGGTGAAATCCGCCATTCAAAAATCGTTTAAACATGCGGCGTATGAGTTCTTTGATTACCCGGGCTTATATACAGAAACAGCGACTGGTGACGCCCTGGTTCGCTATCGTATTGAAGAACATCAGGCCCGCTTTGGGCATTGTGATGGCGCAGGTAATGCGCGCGGTTTAGCATCCGGCTTCTTATTTAAGCTGAGTGATTACCCCCGCAAAGACCAAAACATTGAGTACTTGGTGGTTTCTGCACAATATCAGCTGCAAAACGACAGTTATTTACCTTCTGACACAGCCAATTCGGAAGAAACCTTCCATTGCAGTTTTACTGCTATGGATAAGTCCCAAGTGTATAAACCTGCCAGAATTACGCCAAAACCCGTTATTCACGGCGCTCAAACAGCCATGGTAGTTGGGCCTAAAGGTGAAGAAATCCACACAGATCAACATGGTCGCGTAAAAGTACAATTCCATTGGGATCGCTACGGCAAACGCGATGAAAACAGCTCATGTTGGGTAAGAGTCTCGCATCCTTGGGCGGGCAAAAATTGGGGCATGATTGCCCTGCCCCGCATTGGACAGGAAGTTATTGTCGACTTTCTGGAAGGTAACCCGGATCAACCCATCATCACTGGCCGAGTTTATAACGCGGCATCCATGCCACCTTATCCGCTACCGGATTATGCGCATCTCAGCACTATTAAAACCAACTCGACCAAAGGTGGCGGTGGCTTTAACGAAATTCGTTTTGACGACAAAAAAGGCGCTGAACAATTATTTTTCCATGCCGAACGTAACCAGGATGTACGTGTTAAAAATGATACCTTCACCTGGATTGGTAACGAACAGCATTTAATAGTTAAAAAAGATCAATTTGAACAAATTGATGGCGATAGTCATTCCACTATCAAAGGCGACCGCAACGAAGCAGTCAAGGGCACGCTGTCCATTAAAGCCGATATGGACATGCAAGAAAAAGTCGGCATGAAGCACGCGTTAGATGCGGGTCAGGAAATTCATTTAAAAGCCGGAATGAATGTGGTGATAGAAGCCGGCATGACCATCACCCTGAAAGCGGGCGGCGGATTTATTGTCATCGGCCCTACCGGTGTTACTATTTCCGGCACGCCGGTACTAATCAATAGCGGTGGTTCTGCCGGCTCTGGTTCAGGATCGTCACCGGAAGCGCCGAAAGTGCCCAAAGAAGCGGCCAATGCCAAACCAGGCAAAGTTGATGAAGCAAAGCCCGCGCCCCAACCACCCAAACCAATAACCTATGGCCCATCGGCTACGGTACTAAAGCTGGCCGCTCAAAACGGCACCCCGTTTTGTGAAAAATGCGCCGCAGCTGCCGCCGCAGCCGCTAGCGCTAAATAATTATTGATTGCCAGCCTATGTCTCTTGAAGCAGAACAAGCCAAAGAATTACAAAAAAGCTTATTACATCAGCTTTTTACTGACACGCCACTGCAAGCCTATGCCATATTGGATGGGGCCTCAAACCCGGCCTTACTCGATCATCTATACGCTGAGCAGCGACCCGAATTTGCCTGTTTGTACCGAGGTGAACTTGAACCAGACATCGCAGAATGCGCACCTTATTTAGTTAAACTGGAAGTCAACTCCGTATTTACCCAATGGATTACCGGCAACGGCTGGGGCGATCACTGGGGTATATTTGCCTTGGCTGATTGTGATTTTAAAACCTTGCATCGGCATTTGCGCACATTAAACATGGTCTATGATCCTGAATCCAACAAATCATTACTATTCAGGTATTATGATCCAAGAGTTTTAAGCGTTTTTTTACCTTCCTGCAACCCGGAACAGTTGACTGAATTTTATGGGCCGATAAAGGCATTTTTTGCTGAAACAGGATCAGGACAATTAGCCAGCTTTTATCAGGATAAGTCACAAGAATTGATTTTGAGTGTGTAAAAAAAACAGATTAATGTAATACCAATCCCAATAAGCTCGAAGGCTAGGATGAGGGTTCTAAATCAAAGCTTATTGGAATTGTTATAACTAGCCAGATTGCTAAACCAAGTACAGAAGCAAAGCATAAAAAAATTGTGGTAACTTTTGAAAACTTCTCGACGAAATAGCTGAAACATCAAGGAGAACAGCCATGCCGCCAGCCGCCCGAATTACCGACATGCACACCTGCCCTCTGGTCAATCCCGGCCCGGTCCCCCACGTTGGCGGCCCGATTTCGATTGGCTGCCCAACCGTGTTAATCGGTGGACTGCCAGCCGCAAGAGTTGGCGACATGTGCGTATGCGTAGGCCCGCCGGATACCATCGTCAAAGGCTCTGCCACGGTCATGATAGGCGGCATGCCTGCTGCCAGAATAGGCGATATGACAGCCCATGGCGGCGTCATTGTGGTCGGTTGCCCTACGGTGCTGATTGGTGGTTAATCTACGTGGCTTTATATCAGCGCTGCATGCTGGATAACGATGCGCCTTAGGCTTTAAATAACATTAATCATCAAGACGATTGCGCATCATAGCCGCCCAACAGAAGTTAAGCCAAACAATATCATGCCTAATTTGATGGTCTGCATGGCTACTCATACGTTAATAACAATCCGTTGTAGTTCGTGCTAAAGTCACGCCTAACTGAGTACATCCGCAAAACAATTTTTTAAAAATGCTAGGTCCAGCATGATTTCAGCTATCATGTATAGACAGGATACTCTTTCTATAGGTTAGAAGCAGTGCATGTGGCTGTCTTTCTGATTTAGTTCTCAATATTCCAGGTAAAACCACCACTTGCCTATTGCTAAAAAGCAATTTTTTAGCAGAATCTGTGGTTACTATGAGGAAAGGCATTACCAATAGTGCTTTTGTCTAACTCGGTTCTTGCAAGCCACCATTCAATCAGGTTGTGATTGAAGTCATATAAGGAACAGCGACATCACTGAGCGCAAACATTCAGAGGAGGCACTGATCAAAACTGAAGCCTTGCAACAGGCAATTTTCAACAGCGCGCATTTCTCCAGTATCGCTACTGACGCAAAAGGTGTGATGCAGATTTTTAATGTCGGCGCAGAACATATGCTTGGCTACAGAGCCGACGAGGTTCTAAATAAGATCACGCCGGCCGACATTTCCGATCCTGATGAATTAATCATGCGTGCGGAAGCATTGAGCCTGGAACTTGGCACCTCCATAATGCCGGGTTTCGAAGCGTTGGTTTTCAAAGCCATGCGCGGCATTGAGGATATTTACGAACTGACCTATATCCGCAAAGACGGTAGCCGCTTTCCAGCCATCGTCTCAGTAACAGCGCTTAGGGACGATGAGGACACAATCATCGGTTACCTGTTAATCGGCACCGATAACTCGGCGCGCAAGCGGATCGAAGCCGAGCGTATCCAAATATTGCTTAAACTGAAAGCAAGTGAAAAGCAATCCATATTAGATTTAGCTGAGCTGAGACATCAAAAGTACGCGCTCGATCAACACTCAATAGTTGCCACGACGGATACCAAGGGCACAATCACTTATGTGAATGATAAATTCTGCCAGATTAGCGGATATACCCAGCAAGAGCTAATTGGTAAAAACCATCGTATGATAAATTCAGGGACTCACCCCGCTGAATTCTTTACATCCCTGTATCACACCATCGCAAATGGCCAGGTTTGGCATGGTGAAATTTGCAACCGCGCCAAAAATGCCAGCCTGTATTGGGTTTTGACCACTATCGTGCCTTTTTTGGACAGTAAGGGTAAACCCACTCAATATATCGCCATTCGTTCCGACATTACTGAACGCAAGTTGGCTGAAACGGCGCTGCTCGAAAGCAAAAGTCGCATGCGACTGGCCACGGAGGCGACCAAAGTGGGTATTTGGGAATGGAACATCAATACCAACATGATTATTTGGGACGCAACAATGTTTCAGATATATGGCATCGTTCCGAGCGCGGACGGGCTAATACCTTACAGCACTTGGAGCGATTGTGTTTTCCCAGAGGATTTATCGCGCCAAGAAGCATTGTTGCAAGACGCTATTAATTTACAAGTACACGAACCGCGTGAATTCAGGATACTACGCACGAAGGATGGCGCATGCAGACAAATTCAATCAGCAGAAACGGTGCGCTTCAATACTCATGGACAAGTCGAGTGGCTGATAGGAACTAATCTTGACATCACTGAGCGTAAATACACCAATGACCGATTGCAAGATGCCCTGAACGAGAAAGAGCTGTTACTGAAAGAAGTCTATCATCGGGTCAAGAACAACCTCCAGATTGTCTCTAGCCTGATTAGCCTGCAAGCTAGAAATGTAAAGAATGCCGAGGCTTTAGAGCTGCTCAAACAAAGTGCGGACCGAATTAAGGCCATGGCCTTATTACATGAGAAACTTTATCAATCCAAAGATTTAGCCCGCATTGATTTCAATGAGTATATCCATGCCCTGGTTGACTATCTGCTAACAGGCTACTCCAGACCGACCAACTTGATCAAGGTAACCATGCATATTGAAGAGGTGCATCTCGACGTTGATACAGCGATTCCCTGTGGGCTGATTATTAATGAACTCGTATCCAATGCACTAAAGCATGCCTTCCCTAACGACCAGGCCGGTGAAATCAATATCGCTTTCACTGTTGAAGCAGGTGTATTTAGACTGGTTATCAGTGATAACGGTATCGGCTTTCCGAAAACACTGGACTTCAAAAAGAGCAGTTCATTAGGTCTGCAATTGGTTGATACCTTAACTCGGCAGTTATTAGGACAGATGACCCTGGTGCAAACTCACGGCACCCAGTTTAGCCTGCATTTTAGCAATATCACTTAGAAAGGAAGGCTTCATTATGCTAGCCAGCAGAATTATGATCGTCGAAGATGAAGGCATTATTGCCATGGATATTCGTAACCAATTGGAAGGTTTTGGGTATGAAGTAGTTGGCACAGCCTTTTCTGGGGGACAAGCCATCTCTTTGGCCACTGAACTTAAGCCCGAGTTAGTGCTGATGGACATCATCCTTAAAGGCAATATGGATGGTATTACCGCCGCACAAACAATCATCGGCATGCTACAAATTCCAGTCATTTATCTCAGTGCATACAGCGATCCAACGACTTTAAAACGTGCAAAAGCCACCGGCGCGTCAAGTTATCTGATTAAACCCTTTCGACCAGACGAACTGCATGCATGCATTGAAGTCGCTCTGTACAAGAATCAGTTGGAACGAAAGTTAAAAGCGAGCGAACAATGGTTTGCCAAGACCTTGCATTGTATTAGCGATGCCGTTATTGCAACGGACACTGAAGCCAAGGTTCAGTATATGAATCCGGTGGCTGAAAGAGTGCTCGGCCAGCAATTGCAGGACTCCAAAGACGCCCATATCAGTGATCTGCTCACACTTTTAACCGCTGCGGATCGCAAAGTGGTTGAGAATCCAGTATTGGGAGCCTTACGCACGCTAGCTGTTACTGACCTGACAGATCCCACATTACTTGTAACACCTTCAGGACAGGAATACCCGATTGACGATGGGGCGGCACCCATTATTGGAAATGACGGTACTTTACTAGGGGCCGTTATGGTGTTCCGTGACATAAGTGAACGTCGGCGTATTGAAAATTTACTTCGGGATAGCGAGGAGCGTTTTCATAGCGCTTTCGATTTTGCCACGATAGGAATGGCCTTAGTCGCGTTGGATGGACGTTTTTTGCAAGTGAATAGCTCACTGGCCACTTTATTCGGTTATACGGATCAGGAGCTCTTGCAATTAAACCTGAATAAGCTCCTGCAAGACGACAACCACGATTACGGAATCAGCAGCCAACTACACCAATTACAAGCTGAAGAGCTTCCCTCTTTTCAACTGGAGATGGAAGGCATTCATAAAATAGTCGGCAAGCTGGTTTGGGTTTTGCTTAGCGCCTCGTTAGTTTGCAATAGTGGAAACGAAGCGCTGTATTTTATTGTTCAGGTTCAGGACATTTCTGAACGCAAATATATCGAAAAACAACTGGTATTTATCGCCAACCACGATCCGCTAACAGGCCTGTATAATCGCCTGAAATTTCATAACCGACTCACACAAACCTTGTCCTCCGTCCGGCGGAATGACACTAAATTTGCCCTGCTGTTTCTGGATCTTGATCGCTTTAAATTAGTCAATGATACCTTGGGGCACCGGATAGGTGATTTGTTGTTACAGGCGGTCGCTGATCGCTTAAAAAGCGCTGTGCGCAGCAGTGATACCCTGGCGCGCTTAGGTGGGGATGAATTCATTATGTTACTGGCTAACATACATTTAGTTGATGATATTGCTCGCATTGCGCAAAAGACCATTGATTTGCTAACCCAACCCATTACCATCGAAGGTAACGATATTGTCATTACCGCCAGTGTCGGGATCAGCGTTTATCCTAACGACGGCGACACTAGTCACAGCCTGATGATGAATGCGGATACCGCCATGTATTTAGCTAAGGATAGGGGCAAAAACAATTATCAGTTTTACACCTTGGCAATGACGGAAAGATCGCTGGAACGAATGACCATCGAAAGAGGTTTACGGCGGGCGCTTTGTAATCACGAACTGCAAGTGCATTATCAACCGCAGATAGATCTAGCTCATGGTCGCTCGGGCCGGGTGGAAGCGCTGGTGCGCTGGCAACATCCTGAATGGGGTCTGGTTTATCCTGATCGCTTTATCAATGTGGCAGAAGAAACCGGCTTGATTGTACCTATCGGCTTTTGGGTATTACGCATGGCCTGTTTGCAAGCTAAAGTCTGGCAACAACATGACGGAGACTTTGCCCAAGTCGCGGTCAATGTCTCTCTGCGACAATTTCTTGATCCTGACTTATTCACAACGATTAATGCTATTTTGTCAGAAACCGGTCTTCAGCCATCATCACTCGAACTTGAAATTACCGAGTCTGCCGTTATGCAAGACCCGGAAAGAACCCTGGAAGTTTTAAATCAATTGCACGAACTGGGCGTGCAACTCAGCATTGATGATTTCGGAACGGGCTATTCCAGTTTGACTTATCTGAGAAAATTTCCAGTCCATAGTGTCAAAATTGATCGTTCATTTATCCAGAACATCCCTGAGGATGAAGGCAGTAAAACGCTAGTGCGGGCAATTATTGCTCTGGCTCATGAATTAAAATTGCAAGTGACTGCCGAAGGTGTGGAAACTGAAGAGCAATTAGAATTTCTTAAAGCGTTGCAATGCGACCAGTTTCAGGGCTATTTATTCAGTCGTCCGGCAACCGCAAAACAACTCGAGTCCAAGTTTAATGCCCATGCCCTTAAAAATACTTTTGTACGTGAATCTTAATCTAAGTATAGTGAGCAACTGTCCACCACCACAATTTCAGGCTGCTTTTGGTGACTTTGACTGAGTATTTGAATCAATGCAGAATTGTAAAAATCAGGGCAATTATTTTTATCCACTCTGCACGCCTGCTGAACTGAAAAGACAGACCAAGTGGATAACATTTTTATTAACACAAACAATATAATCTGCAATCAAGCCAGGAGACCTTTACAAAAATAGCTGGATTGTTGAGGACTGATACCGATTTACTTAACGCAGCAACTTATTTCACGATATAACATGACAGACTCAAAAATTTATCTCAATGTCCCCTACGTGGAGAAGGATGAAGCAAAAGCACTCGGTGCAAGATGGGATGCAACCAAAAAAAAATGGTATGTTCCAAACACTATTGAAATCTCAGCTTTTGCAAAATGGCAATCTGAAACGAATACGTCAGAATTATCCTTAACAACAAATAAACCAAAACCGCAAACGCCAGCTTCCATAAATACTTTAACATCAAAGACTGAACTTCCAGGCGTTACAACGTATTCATCAATAAAAGACTTTGTTGCATACAATGGCGAAGAACCGCCGTGGGAATAAACTAATCCAGTTCTGATATGATCACATAAGTGTCATACCTAACATTCCATTTAAGGCCACCCGACTTTAGCTAAGCTTCAACTTCGCTGCAAAGATAAACCGTATACTGAAATTAATGAGTTTTTTTGGCAAAAAAAACAATGCAGAGCTTTTATCAATAAATATCAAATAGTAAATATTTAAACTGGCAGTTAACTTCGTCTGCCGTGGGCTGAAAATATTGATCTGATTGAGTAAACACTAGCTAAGATACCCATAATCTATTTGGCGGCTTATTAGGATTAGCAGAAGCATTATTCGATGATTATTTTCAGGGTATGAATCATTTCAGTCGCAATTTGGACTAATTAAAACGGATTTACTGGTTTGATACAGCAACTTAACTAAGCAAATACCTAATAAGTACGCCTAATTGGTGCTTTTCTTCGGGGAAGACTCTTAAATTGGATGGGTAATCAATAACTTAACTGGTGGTGATAGGTGGATTTGAACCACCGACCTGAGGGTTATGAATCCTCCGCTCTAACCAACTGAGCTATATCACCATGTATGCGGGTCTTGTAAAGAGCGGGAATTATAAATACCCGCTCTTGATTTGTCAAACGTTGAATCTAAAATGCACGACATCGCCGTCTTTTACCAGATAATCTTTACCTTCCAAACGCCATTTACCGGCATCTTTTGCGCCTTGTTCACCTTTGTAGTCGATGAAATCCTGGTATGCGATAACTTCGGCGCGGATAAAGCCTTTTTCAAAGTCTGAATGGATAACTCCGGCTGCTTGTGGGGCGGTATCACCGACGTGAATGGTCCAGGCTCTGACTTCTTTAACGCCTGCGGTGAAGTAGGTGTACAAGTTTAGTAATTTGTAGCCTGCCCGCACGACGCGGTTTAAGCCAGGTTCTTCCAAACCTAAGTCGTCCAAAAATTCTTTCTTTTCATCTTCGTCAAGCTGTACGATTTCAGCTTCGATGGCGGCGCAGATTGGCACAACCATGGCATTTTCATTTTCGGCGAATTCACGAACTTTATCGAGCAATGGGTTGTTTTCAAACCCGTCATCCTGCACATTGGCAACATACATGGTCGGCTTGGCGGTTAACAGGCAGAATTCTTTGATGACTAGCAGCTCATCCTCAGTTAAACCCATCGTTCTGACTGGCGCGCCACTGTCCAGTTGCTTTAACACGCGCTCTAATACATGCTTTTTGGCCAATTCGTCTTTGTTGCCGGATTTTGACATTTTACCCGCTTTTAACAGCGCTTTTTCGACTGAAGCCATATCAGCTAACGCCAATTCGGTATTAATGACTTCAATGTCGGAAATAGGATCTACCTTGCCTGCAACATGAATAACGTTATCATCCTGAAAACAACGTACGACGTGAGCAATGGCGTCAGTCTCACGGATATTGGCCAAAAACTGGTTACCTAAACCTTCTCCTTTAGATGCGCCTGCCACTAGGCCAGCAATATCAACAAATTCAATTGTTGTTGGCAGGATGCGTTCGGGTTTAACGATTTCTGCCAGCTTATCCATTCTTGAATCGGGTACAGGTACTACGCCCACATTTGGGTCGATAGTGCAAAAAGGATAATTTTCAGCCGCGATTTTTGCGCGGGTTAATGCATTAAACAACGTTGATTTACCGACATTAGGTAATCCAACAATTCCACAATAAAGCGCCATAGAGTTCTCTTGAGGGGTGTTAGTAAACAGCAATAGCTTAAAACTACTGCAAAGCCGGTAATTATACTAGTGATGAAGGTAATCCATAAAACTAAAATACGAATGCGGCAGTCAGATTAAGACTTACTGTAGAGGAAGTTTACTTTTCGGACTTTAAGGAAACACAAAATTGTCCATACATGGTATGACAAACTTCACGTGTGAATCAAAAAAAATTATCAGTCGTACTGCCATTGAAAATATTTTAGTACTTCAGTAGCAATTTTTTGCAGTTCATTTTTAGATAAATAGGCCTCTTTTACGGGCTGTTCGCCTTGCTGCCAGACACATCGTTGTAAACCAGATAAGCTTTCGATCAAAACAATATTGAATGAGTCGAAAGACGACATACCTAAATGAGATATATGAAAGCGCGAAAACGTATATTTATAAACCTCTTCGGCCAGCTGATCATCTGAACCTAAATAAATTACAGAACGAATGAGTTTTAAATAAATCTGCTCTAAGTCTTGTTCGTACAAACCAAGCTCAAATCTATTTTTTTTATTCTCAATAAAGTCCTTCAACCAGTTTATGGAACCCTTTAAATCTACGGTTTTATCATTTGGATTCCCAACAATTTCGCCGACGAACCAAAACACCAAGGATCCAAAAATCCAGTCATCAATTATTTCTATTACACATATTTCGATTGCGAATTGTTGCTTATCGCCAAATACCATACGTTATAATCCATTTAATCTATTATGGGCGTACCCTAGTTTGTGCTGGGATAAAGGTCATGCAACTACCAAATCCAACGACCCTAAAACTTATAACTAAACACCAATCGAAAATTTCGGCCATTTTGCGGGATAAAGTGCTGTACCAGTTCATCACTGGCTACACTGGCATACTCACGATCTAAAAGGTTATAAACGCTGCCGGAAATCTCCAAGCCTTTAAACGTGCCTTTTTGTAGCTTATCTCCACTGGATAATGTCAGGTTAAACAGTGGGTAACCGGGCGTTTTAGTACCATCCCTGCCTTTACGGCCATCGGTGTATTGTGCTTCAACACCTGCCCGCAACCAATTATTAAACAAAGGCGTGGAAAAGTTAAGTTTAAATAGATTGCCGGGGGAGTTGATCAGTTGCTGGTGATTACTGCCATCATAAGCATTGGCCCAGGTGTAACTGACTCGAACACGCGAGCCGTAATCCCAGAGTTTTTCAGCTTCAAATTCCGCACCCCAGGCATTATTGCTCCCGGCATTGGTAAACTGAATCTTGTTATCTTCATCAGGCTTATCATTGGGAATCTCCATGAGTTGAATAAGATTTTTAACGGCATAATGAAAACCGACAGCAGTTAGTCTTAACGTGCGGTCAGGTTGATATTCAATAATTCCTTCATAGGTTTTAATATGCTCAGGCTGCAATGAGGTGCTGGCGATTGTCATTGGGTCTGTGTAATAAAGCTCATTTGCACTGGGCGCTCTAAAAGATGAGCCATACAGCAATTTAAACGTGGCCTTATTGGTTGGTTTATAGATCAACGCCAATCTTGGGTTAATGGCATTGCTCGCGTAACTCAGGTGATCATAACGTAAACCGGCGTTAAGTATCACTTGATCACTCACTGCCATTTCATCTTGTACATAGAACCCATAGCGATTGGTTGCCTGCTGAAAGCCAGCTGGTATCGAATTTGGCGGATCAACTGCCATAAATGAATTCGATAATTGATAATTATCCTGAAACTCGCCTCCAATCATGATTTTGTGTTGATCAAAATGCGTGCTAACCAAGCGTACTTCTGTACCCCACCATCGGCCTAGCCCTAATTCTTTATAGAGCGTTTCAGGAGGATCGTTATACACCCATGTGCCTGGATAATCGTATCGACCATGATAAGCGCGAGCATACAATTCCAGATTCTGAGCAATCAGATTGTTGTAGGTCAGATTAACAAACACATGCTGATCGGTATTTTGATTACGTGGATCGTTAAATTCAGTGCCGTAATTGGCCATAGGCAGGCCTTTATTGCGTTTTGAGTAGGCAGTTTCCAGTGTAAAGTGCTGCCAAGAAAATTTGCCAAACAAGCGCTCGGCGTTATCAAAATTACCGTGGCTAGTTAGTCCATCATGAGATTCAGGTGAATTGAGTTCAGGAAAATAAAGTCGATTTTTGCCCTTGCTATCATAACGGGTAGCTGAAACCAGCATCTGCAGACCGTTATCAAATTGCTTACCAACACTAATGCGCTCCTGATCTGTATCATAACTGGCCACCTTGCCAGATATTTCAACGCCTTTGCCAGTGAAGTCTGAACCGGATTTAGTGATGACATTAATCACGCCAAAAAACGCGTTATTACCATAAATAGCTGAGCCGGCGCCTGGTAAATATTCCACACGCTCAATCAGGTCTACATCGACTGGAAACTCGGTATCCAGTGGCCCTTGATCATACGTTGCATCATTCAGACGATACCCATCCAACAGGACCAGCACCCGCGTATTGGCATCCCCGGGGATACCATAACCACGACTGCCTGCATAGCTGTAATTGCGGTCAGAATTAACATACACACCTCGCACGCTTTGCACTATATCGGCAACGGTACGATAGCCAAAATCTTTAATGTTTTGAGCGGTAATTACCGTAACTGCAGTTGGAGCATCGGATTCTTTTTGGGTAAATTTAGAAGCACTATACACTTCCATATTTAACAAATTTTCGATAGGCAGTTCTGTTAAATCAACGGCTTCATCGGCAACCGCCAAAATGGCCTTGAAAAAAAATGTGACTGTAAAAAAACTTGCCCGCACGACACCGTTACGTCTACCAACCATGTTTTCAATCATCATTGGTTGAATTCAGCAGATTGCACTACTGGAAACGCGTTAAATAACATCGTTATGGATAGTCTTATCCATAAACAGGTAAACAGGAGGGTAAAATCTAACATTGCCTAAGCTTCGGGTAGTTAGCAGGAATTATTCTACATTTAAGGGTAGTACAGATAACTCAGGCCACTAGAAAATATTCAAGAATTTACATAAAAATGAGGACAGATTCCATTTGTAGACTGAAATATTTAATAGGGTAATTCGACATTTAAAAGGCTGAAGGCCTTAAGACATAGAATGATAGCGAGCTAAAGAGGCGCTAACACATAATTACGGATGGTTAACTCATCTGAATAACCCAAGTGGATTTATAGACTACTTACGCCATGAGCCGTTGAACACTTGAACTCTTAGGACAGATATTTTGGACCGAAAAACGATCATGATATTAGCAGGGTGAATGATGATGTTCAGATGACTGAAAAGGAGAGTTCTCCAGGTTTTTTTTAACAGTATGGTTAATAGTTTTAGGCTTACGCTTCTACCCCGCTTATGGCCTTGATCCAAACATTAACCACACAACGGTGGAATAACGGGCGCAATCTCATTTATTGCACCCGATCACTCCAAATTAACCAGACTTCAATAACATAAAAAGGTTATTTCTTACCTTTTGCCGGCTTTTTTGCTGCGGCTTTTGCTGGTGCTGCTTTAACTGCTTTAACTGCTTTCGCTGATTTAGCGGCTTTAGGTTCCGGCTTGGCCTTTGCAACTGGTTTGCTGGCAGCTTCTTTGTGCGCTTTAACCGGTTCGTGACTTGGTTTAGCGGCTGCTTTACCTGCCTTATGCGCAACCACACTCGGTTCTTTTACATGCCCATGTTTAGGTGCAATTTCATGAACTTTTGCTGATTTGATTGGTTTAGCCAGCTTGATTGGTGTTGGAACAACATGTTCGTGATGGTGCGCCAATCTTACCGGTGGTAGGACAATGTGTTTAACCGGAGGGGCCACAGGGATAACTGCGGCGCGTTTATAGCGTGTTCTTGGATTTAACACTACCGGCTCATCGTCTTCAGTATGCGCCACTAAATTAGTGTGCCGTTTACCGCAACCTAATTGATAAGGCGGTAAGCCTGCTGATCTGGTAGAAGGGGTGGTAATGCTGCCTCTGGGGCCAAATTGGTTGGCAAAGCCTTCATCCATCATTTCCATCATCAGTTCATACCGCTCACCACTGGTCATACCGCCCATGATGACGCCGATCATGCGTTTGCCATCTTGGCTGGCACTGCCTATTAAGTTATAGCCTGAACCACAAGTAAAACCGGTTTTCATGCCGTCTGCACCAGGGTAATTTGAGGTAAATTTGTTGATGGCATGCAATTCGCGATCACGAAAAGTCATGCTATGGGCAGAAAAGTAATGGAAATATTCTGGAAAAGTTTTAAATACCCGCCACGCCATTAAACCCATGTCTCGTGCGGTGGTCACTTGCCAATCATGCGGTAATCCGGTGGCATTCATAAAATGGGTATTAAACATGCCGATTTGATGGGCTTTGGCCGTCATGTTTATGGCGAAACTTTCTTCTGTGCCCGCCAAACGCTCTGCTAATACCACGGAAGCATCGTTGGCTGATCGGGTGATAATTGCCAGAATGGCTTCTTCAACGGTGATAAATTCGCCGCGTCGTAGGCCCAGTTTACTTTGTGGTTGTGCTGCCGCATGGCCTGATGTTTCCATATCGTCATACAAGCTTATACGCCCTGCCCTTAATGCTTCAAAAGTCATGTATAAGGTCATGGTTTTGGTTAA
>Ga0208264_1000154_pt1 | contig 32634 bp, 23 predicted proteins | sample LakWasMet31_HOW6_2_FD_183873 | JGI IMG/M metagenome (GOLD analysis project Ga0208264, IMG submission 183873) | Freshwater sediment methanotrophic microbial communities from Lake Washington under simulated oxygen tension - Sediment Metagenome... | ecosystem: Environmental > Aquatic > Freshwater >... | reverse complement strand
ATTTTAGTTCAACAATCGACCCCTATGCTCAGCGTGAAGCTGAAAAATATCAAAATCCTATTCCCAGTCGGGAGCTAATTCTTGAGTTGATTGAAAAAATCGGCCGGCCCATGGGGCGCAATGAAATTGCTGATGCCTTTTCAATTGTCGAGGAGGAGCAGTTAGAAGCTTTGCGGCGGCGACTGCGTGCGATGGAGCGGGATGGACAATTATTATTTAACCGCGGCCAAAAATATTGTTTGGTTAATGGCAAGGATTTAATCGTTGGTCGCATCATCGGTCACGCGGATGGTTTTGGATTTTTAAAACCGGATGATGGTTCGGATGATTTATATCTTTCGCCTCGGGAAATGAATCCATTGCTGCACAATGATCGTGCTATGGTGCGAGTTTCCGGGCTTGATCGCAAAGGCCGTCGTGAAGGCGCGGTAGTCGAGATTTTAGAACGAAACACGCATCAAATCGTTGGTCGATTGTACAAGGAAGATGGTTTTACTTATGTAGTGCCGGATAACAAGAATATTGCCCAGACGGTGCTGGTGCAAAAAGGCGGCGTGGGTAAAGCCAAGCAAGGCCAGATTGTTATTGCCGAGATTACCGAGCAACCAACAAAACTTCGCCAGCCGATTGGTCGAATTATTGAAGTCTTGGGTGATCATCTTGCGCCCGGCATGGAAATTGAGATGGCGATTCGTTCTTATGAATTGCCTAATGAGTGGCCTAAAGATTTATTGCACGAAATTAGCCACTTAACTAAGGATGTGCCCGAAGCAGATAAGGAAAATCGCACCGATTTGCGTGACTTGCCTTTGGTAACCATTGATGGCGAGGATGCCCGCGATTTTGATGATGCGGTCTATTGTAAAAAAACGCCAAAAGGCTGGAAATTATTGGTGGCAATTGCGGATGTGTCGCATTATGTGCGGGTAAACACAGCATTGGATAGTGAAGCTAAAAACCGCAGCACGTCAGTCTATTTTCCTGAGCAAGTTATTCCCATGCTGCCGGAAATTTTATCTAACGGTCTGTGTTCATTAAACCCGCATGTAGACCGCTTGTGTATGGTCTGTGAACTGTTGATTGATCATGAAGGTCAAGTCACACGCTCGCGGTTTTTTGATGCGGTCATGCGCTCGCATGCCAGATTAACTTACACAGAAGTTGCTAAAACTCTGGTTGATGGCGATAAGGCCTTAGCTAAAAAATATAAAGACTTAATGCCTGCGTTACAGGAGTTGTATGCGCTTTATAAAGTAATGCGCGTTAGTCGAGAAAAACGCGGTGCAATGGATTTTGATACCCAGGAAACGCGCATTATTTTTGGTAAAGAACGCAAGATTGAAAAAATCATTCCAACTGTGCGCAATGATGCACATAAGCTGATTGAAGAGTTTATGATCACTGCCAACATGGCGGCGGCTAAGTTTTTAAATTCCAAAAAAATGCCGAAGCTATTGCGCGTGCATGAAGGGCCAGTTGCAGACAAGTTGGCTAATTTAAAGACTTTTTTAGGCGAATTAGGTTTAAAGTTGGGTGGGGGCTTAAAGCCAACGCCTCTGGATTATATGCAGTTGGTTGATTCCATTAAAAATAGACCTGATGCGCATTTGATTCAAACTGTACTATTGCGTTCTATGTCACAAGCAGTTTACAGCCCGGAATTAAAAGGCCATTTTGGCTTGGCGTTGGATGCGTATGCGCATTTTACTTCGCCCATCCGCCGCTACCCTGATTTATTGGTACATCGGGCCATCAGGCATTGCTTGCTCGGCAAAACGCCGCAAACTTTCTATTATGGCCTGCCTGATATGGTCACTCTGGGCGAGCATTGTTCAGCCAATGAGCGCCGTGCTGATGATGCAACCCGTGACGTGGTTAGCTGGTTGAAATGCGAATATATGATGGATAAAATTGGTGAAGAATTCTCCGGTCTGATTTCCGCAGTGACTTCATTTGGCTTTTTTGTTGAGCTATCGGAAGTGTTTGTCGAAGGTTTAGTGCATATCAGTAATTTAGGCCAGGATTATTATACGTTTGATCCTACCAGCCATCGTTTAAAAGGCGAGCGTACCAACACCACTTTTCGTTTAGGTGATAAAGTCAAAGTTATCGTGGCGCGGGTTGATTTGGACGAAAAGAAAATCGATTTCGATTTGGTGCAAAAAAAATCGGCCAAAACAAGCGAGGCTGTTGGCGCACCCAAAAAACGTCGCCGGAAAAAATAACCGATTCTCTAAAACCAGATTTTCTCTAAAATAACATCCATGAAATTAAGCAAACTGTTCGGCCTGCATTCAGTGCAGGCCGCTTTGGACTATTCCCCACAAAAAATACATAAAGCCTGGCATGACAACCAACGTCAGGACAAGCGATTGAGCCAGATGCTAGAGCAATTATTGGCTTTAGGCATAGAGCCTGAAAAAGTCGATAAAAAACGCCTGGATCGACTGGCCGATGGCCACAATCATCAAGGCATTGTTATTGAAGTAGAAATGCCTGGGGAATTGTCTGAAAGTGATTTAAAAACGGCAGTGCAAAGTTTATCGGAAACGGCATTATTTTTAGTTTTGGATAATGTTCAAGACCCGCATAATTTGGGCGCCTGCTTGCGTTCCGCTGATGCTACGGGCGTGCATGGCGTTATTATTACTAAAGACAATGCTACTGGTATTACGCCAACCGTTTGCAAAGTGGCTAGTGGTGCGGCTGAAACTGTGCCAGTGTATCAAGTAACTAACCTGGCAAGAACATTACGCTGGCTTAAAGAGCAGGGTATTTGGGTAATCGGCACGGCGGGGGAAGCTGCACAAACAGCTTATAAAACTGATTTTACCATTCCGGTTGCATTGGTTTTAGGCGCCGAAGGCAAAGGGATGCGTCGTTTAACACGAGAACAATGTGATTTATTGGTTAAATTGCCCATGCTGGGACAGGTGGAAAGTTTAAATCTGTCGGTAGCAACAGGCGTGTTGCTTTATGAAGTGGTTCGGCAGCGTCTGCCAAATTAAGACGGTAATAGTAGTTTATTTTTTGCTGCCAGTGGCGCCCATAGCAATGCTAATAATAAATATAAATGTCGCCAATGCGTACTATGAATGATGATACTTTCTAACAACGTACCCATTAAGCACGCAAAAGCCACGATATAAATTTTTTGCACAGTTGACGGCTGTAAGCAAAACAAGAACGCATTCCGCACAGTTAACAATAAAAAACCGGCAAAAGAGGCTGCGCCTAACCAGCCGGTTTCCATCATGGTATGGATAATCAGGTTGTGTGGCTCCAACTCCATTGCTTCAGCACCCTGGCCAGGACCAATACCCATTGGGTAATTGGCTGATATGGCCAATGCGTTGTTAATCACATCAAAACGTCCACCCGATTCACCATCGTAATCTTGTACCAATTGGGCTCTGTGCGAAAACAATTGCCCAATGTCATCCATAGTAAATATGGCGAGTAATAGAATACTGACGGAGGAAACCGCTACAATGGAAGCCACTTTAATAAGCCCCGCCGTATCCGAACGTTTTTTTGATGTGTACAGTCGTAGCGCAATATAAATCACAGAAGAAATAGCTAAATTAAACCATGCGCCACGCGAAAAGCTAATTAGCACGCCCAAAATGATGAATAACAGAATGGCAATTCTTTTAATAAATTCAGTAGGTTTGGCAGTTTCAAGAAGAAAACCTAAATAAACAGCAGGGGTGACTAAATAAGCACCAAATACGTTTGGATCTTTAAAAGAACCGCGAATTCGCCCATACAATAAAAACTGCTCATAAAAGGGCGTAATTTTTAAGTAACCAATTAAGCCAAATACCACACCAATAACCCCAGCAACCACGTAACCACTTAAAACAACGGGGATAAGTCGTTCTGGTGCGACGTAAATAATGCAGGTAAAAAATAGCCAACTATAGAGCAGGATAAAGGTAACCAGCATGTGCTTAACGGTGTGCATAGGCACTGCGCAAAATAGCGTGGCCAAGATATTGGCAACGACAAATAAGCCCATTAGAAAAAGCGCCGCACTTAAATTTGGTGGTACGCGCAGACCGAATAGAAAATAGCCGACGCCTAACGCTATCATCAATAGATCATAAGGCGACGGTTCTATAAAAACGATGGAACTTAACGAGCATAACAGCCAGATTGAAAAAAGTGGCGCGGTTAATTTTTCGTTTTGGGCTAATCCAAACATGCCGCTATCGACCTTTAATAGGCATTTTTTTGTCCACCTAATACCCAAACCGTGCGCAGAATAATCAGTAAATCCAAATACAAAGACCAGTTTTCAATATAGTAAATGTCGTGTTCAACGCGTTTGATGATTTTTTCTTCCGTATCGGTTTCGCCGCGCCAGCCATTGACTTGCGCCCAGCCAGTCACGCCAGGTTTTACTTTGTGACGTTCGGCATAACCTGCCACCGCTTCTTCATAAAGTTTACCCTGTGCGCTGGCTTTTAAAGCATGCGGCCTTGGACCAACGATAGACATTTCACCTTTTAAGACATTAAAAAACTGAGGTAACTCATCCAAACTGGATTTTCTTAAGAATGCACCCAGTTTGGTAACTCTGGGATCATTTCGGGTAACCAGTTTAGTCGCATCGTTATCTTGTTTATCTATGTACATCGAGCGGAACTTATAGACTTCAATCTTTCGATTATTATAGCCATAGCGCTTTTGCTTAAATAGTACCGGCCCCGGGCTGTCCAATTTAATCAACAGGGCGATGATCAATAAAATCGGCGTTAGCAAAATCAGAAAAACCAGTGCTAAAACGCGATCTTCAATTAACTTGATTAGATAATCCCACTCAGTCAGCGGTTTATCAAGAATGGTTAGTACCGGTATGCCGTTAAAATAGTCGTATTTGCAGTTAACAAAATTTAAAGCGGCAATATCAGGCATCAATCTGACGGGAACAGGTAATACCCGTAGTTTGTTGACAACGGTATTGATGCGGTGCTGTGCTTCCATTGGCAAGATAACCAGCACTTCATCGCAGCGATTTTCACGGATAAAGTCGATTAGAGTATCAATGTTACCAATGACTGTCTGTCCATTAATGATAGAGGTGGATCTGCCCAGGCGATCATCAAAAAAACCGGCAATTTGCACCCAGGGATAATTATCGTTTTGAATGGCATTAACAAATTTATCGGCGTTTTTATCAACCCCAAAAATGACCACTTTTTTAGTTAACTGACCAGATACGGCAGATTTGACTAAAAAACTATATAACCAGGCACGTTCTAAACTTAGCACCAGGGTGGTGGTAAAGTACCAGGAAAATACCCAAAAACGCGAAAAGTTGGTAGAGACTTTAAGAACAAAGAGCAGAATGATAATTGCCAGCAAGGTAGCCGTGGTAATAGAGGCAATTTTTTTAATTTGTTGTCCAGGATCAGCCAATGGCTCTAAGTCGTACAACTTATTGATCTGAAATGCGCCGACCAGAACCAGGGCCACTAATCCAGTGACAGTATGATACTGAAGGTCATGCAGTTGCGCGCCGTCTACATAAAATAAGTAAATGGCAAAACCGATACCGTAAATGATGAAACTTTCCATGACAGCTACTAAATCAGCAATCACTTTCATGGAAATCGATTTGCTTTTGATGTATCTAGCAAAGTTGAGATGCGAAACTAAGCTGGCAAACATAAATATTTCCTTAATGAATCAATTCGTTACAAAAATATGAAAAACAATTTCCTTCAACACCGGGAGCTACGTTATTCATCAGTAGATTTATTGGTTCGGTCTTTAAAATCGATTCTGGTAGGAAGGGCGAATGTTGTGTCATATCAATGTTAGTTTATTGAGTCGGTTGTCAATGTGGTTTGATTGAATTTGGATTATGTTGTGAAACATTGAAAATTGATTAGTAAAGATCATATTGTAAACTATAATAAAACAATAAATAAACACAATTAATCAATAAGTATCAACATTAATTTAAAAAGTATCAGCAAATTCAATGATTAACTACTGAATTAATTTTAAAACTTTAGATAATTTCTTTGTATATACCTGAGTCGCCATAGCTATAACTGGCGTACTTTTTAGTATCAACCATCGACAATAAAATGCCGGCTACATTACCTTGGGTGCTAATAAGTTTTTTCAAAGCCCACTGAATAGCTTCCTGTTTTGTGGATGCCCATTTAGTTACAAATACGGTGGCATCGACTTTTTTTGCCAGAATGAGCGCATCAGAAGCGGTCATAATTGCAGGGGAGTCAATAATTACCGCGTCGTAGCGGCTTTTGAGATCTGCTAATAGATCTGAAAATTCTTTTGAGGCCAGGTGGTCACTGGAGCTGGCGGTACGTTTACCGTTACGGATAATGTCGATCCCTGTTTTAGGGTCCGTCCAAATAACATCGGATAACACATCTTCTTTAGCAAACAGATCAACTAAACCAGGTGATTCTGATAAACCAAATATAAGCCTTATACCTTGACCATAGGCATCTGCATCAATCAAAATAACTTTTTTGCCTGCCAAGGCAATCATTTTGGCCAGACAAACTGCCGTGGTTGTTTTGCCTTCCTTCGCTTTTGTGGAGGTGATTAAAAACAGCTTGTTGGGATTGTTTGGGTTGGATTGAATACCTAAATTCCACCTTAATGAATTAATCGCCTCAACCAGTGCCGATTTCGGTTGGTCTGAAATAAAGTTTGTCGGTGATTTACCGGCTGAACCTTTGACAAGTGGTACGATGCCCAATGCTGGCAAGGAAAGCAGTCGTTCAGCTTGTTCAGTGCTGCGTATCCCTGGAATGAAATATTCCAATAAAAAGGCCACCATAAGCGCTATGATGCCTGAACCAACCACGCCAACAATAAACATGGGCTTCTTCTTGGGAAAAGTCGCTTCAGCTTCTATATCAGCATGCGAAATTACTTTGGCATCTGGCTGTAAGGCTTTTAAATCTTCTTGGGTGCTGGTTTCTTTAAAGCGCGCGGTGAAGGTATTCAGTAAGTTTCTATTAGCTTCCGCTTCCCGTTCCAAGGCATTTAATTGTACATTTTCACTGTTATTGGCTATGACTTGCGATTTAAGATCGTCCAGGTTTTTTTGCAACATCGCTACGCGAGAGTTGCTGATTGAGGATTCATTCGCCAAACCGTTTACGACTTTGCCGACTTCGCCTTGGATTTTTGCTTGTAAAGTGCTGAGTTCAGCGGATAAATTAAGCATTTTTGGATGCTTTCTGCCATATTCAGTTGATAGCTCGGCTAATTTTCTTTGAATGTCTGCTTCTTCAGAACGTAGTTTTTGGATTAGCTCAGATTGCAAAACTTCATTGGCAGAATCGGTTCCACCTGCATTATGGGTTCGACTTTGCACATTCTGGTAGCGGGCGTTGGCCTCGGAACGTTCGGTTTTTGCTAAAATCAATTGTGAACTGACTTCAGATATTTGCTGCAATAACAATGCGCCGTCTTTACCATGCACCATGCCGGATTTTTTACGAAATTCTTCAACGGCAGTTTCTGATGTTTTTACTTGCTGTTGTAAATCTGCGACTTGTTGATTTAACCATTCTGTTGCGCGTTTGGTTTCGTCCAGTTTAGAGTTAGTTTGTTGTTTTAGGTATAAATCAATAATGGTATTGGGCACATCCGCGGCAATTAACGGGTTTTTAGAAGTAAACTGAACGGATATGACCCGAGACTCTTTTTTTGCAGTGACTTCAAGATAACTCAAAAAGGCATTGGTTAATCTGGACCAGCGCAGCTCAGATTGATACTGTTGTTGACCTTCGCCATCAGAGCCAGAGTTGATAATGGTTGGAAATTGCTGGTCGGCATTGAGGCCAGGCGCTTCCCTTCGGATGCGATAGGCGATACCGGATAAACCGTTTTCTTGGGCTTTTACTTGTTCCCCCATCGCTGCTTTGATGAAGTCAGGGTCTTTATCCAGATTGAGCGCCTCGATGGTTTTACGGGCTAATTCCGGAGAGCGTAATACTTCAATTTCGGTCGCAATGGTTTCAGCGTCTACACCTGGACTTCCAGAGGCTGTTGCAGATAAGCCTGCCAGACTGTCGTGGCTGGGTTGAATCATAATCATGGCTTTGCTGCTAAAGCGCGGAGCCACTTTCCATAATGCGGCGCCAATTAATGTAACCAACAATAACGTTATGAAAGTAATTTGCCATTTACGTCGCCAGATGATGCCAAAAATTTCTTTAAGACCCACGCCTTCCACTTCAGTGTTTGGGGTGGTTGCTGAAAACAAGTTACCTGCTTTTGTGAGTACAAATTTTTCTTGGTCGTGGCTCATTTATAGAAAAATCCTGTAGTGGTACAAATAGGGGTGGATTTCTGTTTGGTGCTTTGGTTTGGATATTGGTACATAATTAAAAAAACCGTTCTGGAATTTCGACCACGTCCCCCGGTGAAATTTGATCGCCAGGATTTGCATGTTGTTTGGTTTTGCCAGGGTCGGTTGCTTTCACAATTTCTACTTCATCCATCTTTGCGCGATAGGTATACCCGCCCGCTAATGCAACTGCATTGATAACGGTCATTCCTGGCACATAGTTATAGCTGCCCGGATTTTTTACTTCACCGATAATATAAAAAGGTCGATGATTTAATACCTCAATGCTGATACGCGGGTTTAGCAAATAATCCGGCTTTAATTTGTCAACAATTGCAGTTTCCAACTCGGCTAGGGTCAATCCACCAGCATTGACGGTTTGAATGAGCGGCAAAGAGATTCGGCCTTCGCCGTCAACTACAAATTCACCAGAAAAATCAGGTTGACCAAATACCGTAACTTTAATCTTGTCTTCTGATTTTAGTCGATACTGTGACTCGGCATCATTGGCCAAGACATTGCCAGTGAAGGCTGCAAGCATTAGTACCAAAGCTAAAAATATCTTTTTATCTATCAACATAGTCATTTACGTAATTAAAACTGAAGTTTGGCATCTAAAAAAACGGTATTACTGAGAAAGCTGTTAACAGACTGGTTGGAGTCGCGCGCAGTCAAATCGTAATGAAGCCCAAGATTGAAATTTCTATTCATTAGATAGTTGCCGCCTATTGAGTAGGTGTAATAGGTGTCCAAGCGCTTTGATCCGACATATTCAGCGTCGGTGACACCAAAACTGGTATTAAGCAGTAGGTTGCGTAGTAATTCGTGATCAACGTTGACTTTAAAATCGGTGGTAAAAATGCCGGACACATTACCCAATACGGTCGGGATAATTGCGCGGGCAGTTGAAAGTTTGACAGTGGTTAAACCTGACGGTAGCCAAGTGATCTCGCCACCACCGGACATGCCGTTAACCGCTTGCAGATTAACATCCTGATAATGTTGACCCATATAGCCGATATAGGCTTCGCCAAATAGCACGCCGGAAAAAAATACCTGGGCACCAACATCCACTTTATAACCGGTTGAATCACGATTAAAGCCAAAACGATCTCGTTTGCTCCAGTAATCTAAATTATTAATGCTACCGCGCAAAAAAGGACTAAAGCGTTGTAGTCGGTCGTAGGTTATCTGGAAGTCCCCCGTTATTTCATCTCTATCCCGATCGAACGAGGTAAAGTCAAGAATTCTGCCATTTTGTCCATGCACGCCGTTATAGTCGCGGCTGGTAAAATTAAAACCGGTTTTTAATACCACTGGATTAAAGTGATGTAAATACGAAGCCAATACGGTTGATGATTCAAAGGTTGTTGGCTGTGTAGGGCGTTGATTCTGTGAAATTTCGTTAGGTGATTGGCGTAACTCGTGTCCGCGAGAATGATCAACGCTGAGGTTGATATTGTCATTGTTGGGCAAGTCCAAACGACCATGTCCTTGCACGATATAATCAACCGTATCTTCGCCACTGTGTTGGGCATATTTACGCACAGTGGTTTCTGCTAATAAACCCAGTGCATGTTTACTCCAATCTGATTCCACATTAACTTTTGGCGTCATCCAGGTAATGAAATCGGAAGTTTGGTTTTTATGGGTAGAGAAAATATTGTCGTTAAATTGTTGTTGCAAAGTTAATCTGGGCAAAATTTTAAAGCTGCGCACACGAATGCCTTGCGGATCCAACTGTGGACGTGGTCTGGTTAATACGGTTTCTGGCGGGTATGGCTCTTCTTGGGCGCCAACTGAAGGCGCTGTAACTGCAGAAAGTAACAATATAATATTAAATGGCTTCAAGGTATAACCTATAAGGAATAGAGTTTGTTTGTTAATAATATCATTAATAAAAAGACTTATTATTACAACAAAAATCAAATGTACCGATAGTGAACAAGATTTTTCATAAGTATAGTTTATGGTTTTGGATAATTTTGGCCGCAGCCAAGAAATACCGGATATCTGGCCGTGCAATTGTTGATTCTGTGAACCAGTTTGCTTAGCGTTTTTTTGCAATCACACTTCAACAGTGTGCTTAATTGTTGATTCGTTTTAATTTGGCCAAGAGTGATCGGGTTGCTTGGATTTTTTGCCAAAGTGAATCAGATTGCTTAATTGACCGCTTTAACTGCTTGGCCGTGCGCAATGGCCAAATTAGTAAATGTCCAGGCAGGGTTTTAGCTTGATAGTAATCAACTAACTCAAGTGTGTTGTTACACCATTTGTCTTTGTATGGTTCATCGCCGATAGTGAAGTCGTAAATGGCTATCAGATTTTGAATGCACCACTCAAATAACCGCCATAGCAATACCGTACCGGGCGAGTATTTGGATAACTCATTTCTTTCGTAACTGGGGTAAAGATAATAAAAATGATTTTTATAAACCAATCCCCAATGGGTGGCCAAAATCTGATCATCCAACAATAATGCGCTTAGATGTACAAACCGAGCCGGATTGTGGGACATGGTATTAAAGAATTCTTTAATACCAGGGAATGTAAATAAATCGGCAACGCCAAGTTCCTGGTAACTGCGCGATTTTTGCGCAATCATTACAGTTAATAACCGCTCGATCTGCTCGGGGCCACTGGCAATAACAAATTCCAGCTTGCCTTGTTCCTCAATACGGCGCTGGCTTCGTTTAGCGGATTTAATTGCGTTGTTACTGAGGCGGCTTTTTAAAAATTGTTCAAAACTATCGCTCAGCAGGGTGAAATGCGCCTTGCTGGCATTAGGCACGCAGGGCAGATAGGTAAATGGATTAACTTGCCCGTTGATTGTTTTGGGCATTTTTTCAAAATGAATGGCATCAAATTGCGGTAATTGTGCGCAAATGCGTTGCCAAAGCGATAAAAACAAGCTGCTGCTACAAGCCTGTTCAACATCGCTTGTTAAAAGCGGTGCATGGTAATCAGACACTTGACCGCCCAGCCAAATCAGACAGTTTACGCGAGCACGTTTTTCCACCCCTAAAGGTAGCAGCATCAATATCCGATTATCACTGGATTTAATAAGCGTTAAACACAGTTGTATATTTTCGGTATGGCTAACAGCTTGATACCAATTGCTCAACCAATCAAAAGTTTGAAAAACAAAATTAGCGGAGGTTTGTTCAAAGTGCCGCCAAGGTTGCTCAATGGCGGCAAAAGAATCATAAATGCTGACTTGCAAATCATTAACCATAACTACATTTAGTTAACTTAACAGTTCTTGATAAAAACTGGCTGTTTTGTCTACCATTTGCGTGTAGGTAAAGTTTGCATGGATTTGATCATGAAGTTGTTGGGCAAATTGTTCCGTTTGTTCGGGTGTCTCTATGATACGCAGCATGGCATTTGCCAATAGCTCTGCATTGCCTGCGGGCAATAAATGGTTGCTGAATGAACCAAATATTTCTGGGATGCCGCCAACTCGGGTGGTTAATAAAGGAACCTTGGCTGCTGCAGCTTCCAAAACAATATATGGAAATGATTCTGCCAGAGAGGGTATGACGACACACTTTGCCAGTTTGAAAGCCTCGGTTGCAGGAAAAATGGCCGGATGAAAAGCCACAACCTCGTCTAAACCTAATTCAGAACTTCGTTTTTTATAAAACGCTTCATCAGGCCCAGATCCAAACACCAATAGGTTGGCCTGGGTTTTTTTGGTCAGTATTGCCATGGCTTTTAACAGCGCATCCAGGCCTTTCAGGTGACGTATTTCACCAATAAACACAAATTGGTTGATGCCCTTAACACGATCAAGTTCAGCAAACTCGGTTTCTCTTAACCCGTTATGGATAACCTTATGTGCGCAAGTGAAAGCGCCTATTTTCTTTTGATAGGTGTCAGCACTAAATTGGCTTTCAAAAATAATTCCATGGGTTAATTTTTTAAAAAAACTTTCCAAAGCCAGATAGATTGCCCCGGTTGGAGAGGCAATGGAGTAATGCAAAGAGCCGCCATGTGGCGTGTAGACTGCTTTAGCTTGCAGCTTGTTGGCTAAAAACCGGCCGTAAGCACCGCCTTTGGCACCATGACCGTGAATGATGTCAGGTTGCAGCGGGCCGCAAATGGCTGGCAATGAGCGTTGTACAACAAAATCTTCAAGACCAATACTTCGGCTCATAGGTAGTCGATGCACGCCTAATTCGCACTGCGCTTCCAGTGCTTTCAACTTGTGGATCGCATTTTCCCCGCCACTGGTGGCATCACAGACTATACCCACTTTATAGCCACGTTTTGCCTGATCTTCAACCAAATCGCTTACATGGCGGAATAAGCCGCCAACAGGGGATCTGAAAACGTGTAACACATTCATTTTTTCCATTCCTTCAGGTTGCTTGGGTGTTTTTAAGATTGAGGATAATTCAGCTATACAAATCCTCAACGGATAAGTGTAGCTTTTGCTATAGTTTCAGTTATATTTTTTCAACATTCGACTTGGGTGAATGTGTTTTGGGGGATTTTTTTCAGGTGCGTCAATTAATTATTAACTAAATGTCATGATTTATTAATACTATATATATCATTATTGTTTATTTGTTAATAAAATATTAAATTAATATGAGTCAACATTCAACTAGAAGATGGTTATTTTCTTGACCAAATCCAATCAAAAGCCCAAAAAAGAATTCATAAATCTGTTTGGAAAAGCAGTTTTCGTTTTTTTAACCCGTGTTATTGGCGCGGGAAGTGTATTCCTGACTCAAATTTTACTGGCCCGATGGATGGGGGCAGCTGAGGTAGGTATTTATATTTACGCATTTTCCTGGTGCAATCTGCTGTCAATAGTGGCGGGGATAGGTTTGCATGCGGCAGCAATTAGATTTATAGGACAGGGGTTGGCTGATGATCGCTCCGATCTGATTGTAGGTTTTTCCAGAAGGGGCACTCAAATTGTATTTTTAGTCAGCGTGGCGTTTGCTTTAGTCGGGGCAGGGCTCGTTAAGGTAACAAATGGCATTATTTCTCCTACCTATCTGAATGCTTTACTTTGGGCGGCAGCTGCGATTCCTTTTTTAGCGTTAATTAGTTGGGAAGGCTGTGTCGCACAGGGCTTGAGTTGGTTTAGCCTGGCTTTTTTGCCATCCAATATTTATCGGCCAATATTTTTTCTGGGAGCGATTGCTGGCGCCTGGTATCTGGCAAAACCACTCAATGCTGCCAATGTCATGCTCTATCATTTGGCCGTCATGGTCAGCATTTGGGTGGTTATTTCGCTGTATATGAAGTTTCGGCTTTATAAGCAGTTTCCAAAAGTTAAACCCAGTTATCAAACGTCGCTTTGGCTGCGCACCTCTTATCCCTTGTTAATCATTATGTTGTTTTCCAGTTACTTTCTGGAGATTAACGTAGTGAGTGTAGCCATGTATTTTCAACCGGACCAGTTAGCGATATTCAATGCCTGCTTTCGGGTGGCTGTGTTAATTGCTTTTGGTATTCAGTCGGTTGACGCCATCTTATTGCCCAAAGCGGCACTGCTGTTTTCAGCTAATGATACCCAAGGATTGCAACGGGTTACCGCATTAACCACGCAGTTAAAATTTTGGTCGGCGGTGATTGCGCTGGTCATTTTATGGTTTTTTGGAAAATTGATATTGCGTTATTTTGGTGACAGTTTTGTAGTGGGTCATCAAGCATTAATGATATTAGCTGGCGCGCAATTGGTTCGCGCCGCATTGGGGCCGGTCTCGCAGTTGTTAAGCATTACAGGTAATCATTACGCCAGTTTGTTTGTTTCCATGTTTGCAACTGCGCTGATGTTTGGCTTAAATCATGTACTCATTCCGCAATTTGGCTTGGAAGGGGCGGCTTATACCGTGTTGACTGTGATGTCACTGGAGGCGGTGTTGCTTAGCTTTGTGGTAAAAAGGCGTTTGAAAATTAATGCTTCGGTATTGGGCATTTTTAAATTAATAAAATAAGCGCCTTATGGAAAACAGCACTTCTAAAGGTCAGCTTATAAATTTGCCAAATCCGCAGTATAACTTTCAACAACAGACCTCTGCGTGGCAAGCGCTATACGACAATGCAGTGCATGCTAACGTGTCACTATCGCCAAATCTGGCGCTGCCTTTATTGGAAACGTTGCTTAACGAGCACAGTTTCACCCTGCTAAAGTGTCAACACAATTCAACTCTATTTGGTTTAATGGTATTAGAGCGCCAGCAACGGCGTTGGGGCATATTAGGGCCAGTGTTGTTAAGTTGGAATACCCCGCTGACCTTTTCTGGTTCACCGCTAATCCATAAGCAAGCCACTGTCGCTGATATTGCCCGGTTACTGGCGGCGGCTGATGCACCTTTGCTATTGCAGACCGTGGAGTGCGATAGTGTGTTCTGGCAGCACTTAACTCAAGCTGCTGCAGCCATCAATGCACCGATCCAAATTTTAAGCACTTGGCAACGTGCGGCATTGCAACCAACGGGTCACTTTCAAGACTGGTATGACAGTAATTTTGACCGCAAACGCCGCAAAGAATATCGACGAGTTCGTAACCGATTGGCGGAAACCGGTCATCTGGTCAGTACCAGTTGGTCACACGCACAGCCCATCCAACCCTGGATTGATGAATTTTTGGCTTTGGAAGCAAAGGGCTGGAAAGGTCGGCGCGGCACTGCTCTGGCCGTGGAACAAAAAATGGCGATTTGTTTAAGTGAGGCATTAACTGCATTCGCTGATCAAAAGAGCTTAAAGTTTTGGTCGTTAACTTTGGATGGTAAAACAATTGCGAGCTTGTTTGCATTTATGGCCAATGGTCGCGTTAGTTTGGCAAAAATTGCCTATGATGAAAGTTATGCCAAATTCTCACCTGGCGTGCTGCTTTTGTTAGATGCAACCCAAAACTTAATGGATGGCGGTGGCATTGAGCTTGCTGATTCTTGCGCTATTCCAGACCATCCCATGATCAATAACATCTGGCGCGAGCGTATAGTTTTAGGCGATGTTCTTGTAGGCACTCCAGGCATGACTACTTGGCGGTTTAAATTGATGGTAACAGCCGAATTGTGGCGAAGACAGCTGCGAGAAACGGCAAAAACCATTTTTTATTATTTAACTAACAGGCATCGTTCATGACCATTGTGACTATCGACCCCGCCATAGCACGAGAAAAATTTTTAACCGCCCCTTTTGCACTCAAACATGGCTTAACTGACCATCCCTTATTTAAACTGGAACGCCTGGTTGAACTGGCAAAATCCAGGCCACAAGACCGCATTGAATATAATTGCGGAAAACTACAGCCTGGCCATAGCGCCGATCAAATCCCGGGTATAAATATGCCGCCTGCCGATGTTATCCGGCGTATTAAGGAAACGGATGCCTGGATGGTGATTAAAAACGTGGAAGATGATCCTGAATATTTAGCAATATTACGGCAATTTGTAAACGCCGCCCAAGCCGCAGCTGGAAAATCGGCAAAAGATTACACGGAGTTACAAGGCTTTATTTTTATATCATCGGCTAATTCCACCACGCCATTTCATGTCGATATGGAAGAAAATATTCTGATTCAGATTCGTGGCGATAAGTTTTTACATGTGTTTGATAATAATGATCGCAGTCTGGTTTCGGAAGCAGCATTAGAAATATCCCCCGCCAAGCACCGTAATCAAAAATACCAGGATAGCTATGAAGAACGCGCACAAGTATTTTTTATGCAACCTGGAGACGCTTTGCATTTGCCATATACTTGGCCGCATTGGGTAAAAGTGGCTGATCAATATTCAATTTCAATGGCCATGACCTGGAAAACACCGGCAGTTAAGCGATTAAACAAAATTCGCTTAATGAATGGCTCATTGCGTCGGTTAGGATTTCCACAAGCAGCGCCAGGGCATTCACCGCTTGCAGATGCGCTTAAAGTAGTCATGCACGATAGTATCCGGTTAATTTTGGATCCACTGCGTAAAACTGAAGCCATGCGCCGGTTTTTACGCGGGCTTATTTATGGCAGACAAGCCAATTATTACTATCGGGAACAAAACAAAGCGTAATGAGCAAACGATATTCCATAATTTGCCTGGTTCTTGCGCTAGCTTGTTATCAACAGGCGGTTTTAGCAACCGCACCGGAACCAGCTGGTAAAGTCCGGTTTTTTAATCAGGCCGATAGTGATTTCGATGCCTATACCAAAAATCCCGATCCTGGCCAGCAAGCATGGATGCGCAACCATTATGCGCGAATGTTGGTGTATTCGCCGTATTTTGATAGTCGATTAGCTTGGTACGAAAATGGTTTGGTTTATGTAGACAGTTACGCCATCTATGAAAAAAGTCCGCTAGCTAAACAACATCCAGAATGGATTTTGCGTGATGGCCAAGGCAACAAATTGTACATTCCCTGGAACTGCCAGCATGGACGTTGCGATCAATTTGCCGGTGATTTTAGCAATCCGGCCTTTAAAACCTTCATGATAGAGAACATGCGCGCCATTTTAGTGCAGGGTTACAAAGGCTTATGGCTGGATGATGTTAATCTGACCTGGCGAGTGAGCGATGGAACTGGTAAGCACGTTACGCCTATGGATACAAACACGGGCAAGCCAATGACTATCGACGATTGGCAACGCTATTTTGCCGGTTACATGCAAGAAATCAGAACTACCTTTCCAAAAATTGAGATTGCACATAATGCAATTTGGCAGGGCGAGCACTTGGACAAGGTCAACTCATTCATCACTCAACAAATTAAAGCGGCTGATTATATTAATCTGGAACGCGGGGGCACCGATAGCGGTTTGGTTGCTGGTGACGGGCAATGGGGATTTGAGCGTTTTTTGCAGTACATTGATAACGCTCACAGCTTGGGTACTTCAGTCATCCTCATGGATTATGGCAGCACGGAATCTGAACGCGAATATGGCTTGGCCTCATGGCTACTCATAAACCAGGACCACGATTTAATCGCCAGTAATCAACTGGCCTGGACCGCGCCGGACAAGTGGTGGTCAGGTTATGATGTCAATCTGGGTGCGGCTATTAACACACGATATAAATGGCAAGGTCTACTGCGTCGAGATTTTAAATGCGGCATGGTATTACTTAACCAGCCCAATCAAGCGGAAATCGTCACTGACATGGCTGCGGGTTATAAAACGCTATCCGGCAGGTCAATAAGTCGACTCCAACTTGGTGCAAAATCCGCCGTTGTACTCACAAAAGAATGTGTTCGCTAGTTTACAAACTGATCATGTCTTAGCAGTGCTAGCTTAGTAATCATCCAAAAAACGCAAATACCTGATTTTCTGTTTTTGCCGTCCAATAAAGGCAGTTCATCCGTCAACGCCAACCATTCAGCTTAGTTAGCTATTACACTCATCAAAACTTGTTGATACTTTGCGCACACGTAAGGTCAGCTTAGCAAGTCTGGTGGATTTATTTCCCTATTTTTTGTTTAATCACTAACAAGTGGTGATCAACCTTGCGTTATATCTGACGTTTTCTGGTGGACTTTACCAGTAAACATAATTCATAACTTTTTAGGGGTTGATCATGCAAAACAACAAATTTTTAATTCGCGGTCTTGGGATCTTACCCGTTATTTGTTTGCTGCCCAATTTGGTGTGGGCACAAGTGACGGGGGTTTGGAATACCACAGCGTTAACGCGACTGGATGTAACCGCCATAAAAGCACCTGGCTTGAAAGCAGAGCACACAGTTGATATTGCCGATAGTACTTACAACTATAAGATTGATGGCAGTTTTGTTGCTGGTGATATTACGGGCAGCTGGAGACAAAATAAGCAGCAATACACTATCAAAGCTAATAAGCTAATTTTGGAAAATGTTTACCGGCAAATGTTGGAAGCTCCCGCCAGTAATGGCAAGCCATCGGACTTGTTTGTTAATAGTGTCAAGCTGGTTAACAGCAAGTTAATGGGCGCCCAATTGGATAATGGCATTTTAGGTACCGAAAGTTACGAATATCAATTGGATCTAACTTCAAAAAGCTCTGGGCGACGGGAAGTCATCAAGGTTAAGCAGACGGTGCAGTTGGCAGGGCAGCCACCAAAAGCGACAGCTAATTCGGCGTCACTTAAGCAATCGATCGATATTTCTGTAAAACCGGCTTATACACCGATGGCGGCTTCGGTTAACGCCATCCGCAAGTATATGAGCCAACTGTAAATCTTTAATTAGGCCAAATACTATGTGCGTAATTAAAACATTTCCTTACGGCAGGTTTCTCAGTGCATTATTGCAGGCTGTTCTATTGTTGACGTTGTTTGGATGTGCAACTCAAGCAACGACTAACGATGACGCCCTGCTAAACAACTCAGCACACCGTAACACGGGTTTGTCAAAAATTTATATTGATTATATTGCCTCAGCTAGTGATGCCATCTCTATGGAAAAACGCAAGTTGTTAAAGCAGGCGTTAAGTCAGCAACTCCAGCAAAAGGACTTATTGCTGGAACATAAAACGGCACGGGCATTGTTGTTAAGAGTGGTCATGATTTCGTATGAAAATAGTTTGTTGGAGGTACAAGCTGAATTGCATGACAAGAATACCGTTTTGGCACGTAGTCAAATAAAACGCAAGATACCTTTAATGGCAGTGCCACCAGCAGCAATTGATACTGCCTGGGCGTCAGAAATTGAACCTATTGCAGCGGAATTACTGGATCAGCTGATTAAAACCTTATACGAACAGTCAGGCTACACGGGCCGAATACGGCCAAATTATAATAGCTATCATGGTGGGTGGTATGGTGGTGGCGGATGGGGGCACCAACGGAGACGTGAAAAAAGCAGCGCTGTAATTTTTAACCCCCCTCGGCCAATTCCAGTCCATCCTGTACCACCAGTCGTCATTCAGTCTATACCGCAGTCTGGGGGAGGTAGTTCACACAAGAATGTCTACACTGCGCCGGAAAGCATCTACATCCCGCCGTCTTCGCACCCGCATGATGAACAAGATCAGGTGATAATTGACACACATATACCTGTTCCAATACCAATCCACACAACTCCTTCATCTGCGGACGATTCTTCGTCTGCAGGGGAAGAGGAAGGTGTTTTGCATGATAACAGGTATATTGTGCCGGAAAGTGACTATACCCCGCCATCTTCCCACACGCATACTGTGTATGAAGGTTTTGGCGGCAGTTCCAGTGATTCAGGAAATGGCTCAAGTAGCTCTGGTTCCAGTTATACGCCACCGCAAACGCATAACAATGACCATTCGAGTTCAGATTCCAGTTCAGCGCCCGTTTCGGTTTACACGCCGCCAGCATCGAGTAATCAAGAGCATCACTCAGCGCCGCCAAGTCCTCCGCCTGCACCAGCAAGTCCGCCACCTTCGCCACCAAGCGCAGCGAGTTCAGCGCCATCAAGTGTTGGCAGTGCAGCGCCAGGGTCGCACCGTAAACATCATCAAGAATAATGGTTTAGGGATGTTTTGTATGATGTAGGTAGTCTGATTGGTTTTTTTACAGAACCTAACCGCGAATTTAGCAATTCGCGGTTAGTGAAGTCGGGAATATTTTTCGAACCTTGTTGCTTGGAAGGGACGGTTTCCCTGCCAAAATTATCGTGAATTTGTATCGCAATTGTTTGAATTAATGGTTTTAGCAAGTTGAACCCGAAGCAGGCTAATGCCCGCTTCGGTACTGTTATTTACTGAATAACACCGCCAATCACTTTGGGCGCTTCGTTAATGACGGGTTCTTGCGGTAAGTTTGGATTAACCCAGTCGGTAGCAACATTGGGCCACTGGCTGCTTATATCCACCGGATTAAGATCTGGACAGGCGCCGTCTGCTTTGGACATGCGTTGTTCTAAATCCAGTGGTTTAACCAGATACTCCGCACCAGTCGCTTCCAAAGCGGAGTCAGCAGGGATGGTGAATTCCGGCACCCAGCGGAAACCGGGTTGTGAGCAATCAGAAACTTTTTGGCTGGGATCAGCCGGATTGACGCATTTACCTGGTATGCCTTGTAAATTGCCAAAGCCAGTGTATTGCAAGAAAAATTTGCTACCACGGTATTTGCTGTCGATTTCAGCGCGATTAATTCCAGCAGTGCCATCCACCGGATAAACGTATTCAACTTGTAAGGGTGGATCAAAGCTGACAAAGCCGCCATTAGCATCTTTTACCGCAGTAAATTTGTTCCATGAATGCGGCCCAGTTTCCCAGGTGTAAAACTCATCCAAACTATTCCAGGCTTTCCAACCGCAGACTTGGTTAACATTCCAATCGCAAGCCAGCTTACCTAAATTGGCTTGGGTAGATTCAAACATGGGACCGCTATTAAAACCAAATGATTGTCCCGCCGGCGCAGTCGATAACACAACAGGAAAATTGCTGGCTTTATCAACCAACTGCATATCGGTAAACGCATATTCGTGCTGATTATTTGAGCCTGGATTAAAGTTTTGAGGATAAACCAGGGATTGCTGATTAGCGCCATCCATACCGGCATTCGTGCCGGCTTTGGGACAGTTTTCATAACAACTGAGCAGTGGCGGCACCACATCGCCCGGTGATACGGTGTCTTCTTTGTAGAAAACCACGGCAGTGCTAGCTGTTGGCGCTGAACATTTAACACCGGCATTTGGATTATTTTGCTGCACGAGTGCACAGTTATCCAATTGAATGCTAACTCGTCCACCTAATGCGGATGAATACAGGCCCAAATTACTGAACGGCAATACATAATTTGAATCGATAGCCGTGGCGGGGTTAAGGTCAGCCCAGGCTGGTGGACCGTTCTGCGCCATCGCAGCCGTTGCTCTAATCGCCAATGAGCTGCCATCCCAAGTAAACCGGTATGTTTGTGTGCCTTGATTCATGGAACCAGGTGTTGGAATTGAGCCTTCCAAGGGAATGTTTTTTATGTCGTTTAAGCTAATAACCGCCCTGGTGTGCTTTTTCAATTTGCCACCCTTAACGACCAGTGTATACGGTGTCTTGGATTGCTGCCCATTTTCCCAGGTGCTTTTATAGACGGTATCACCATCAGCTAAAGCGGGTGCGTTCGGTGGTAAATTCAGTCCGTAATAGCCCAAATAACCATTCACGCCACTGCCGTTTTGTTTGGTATTTATCGGAAAACCGCCATTAATGCTGGCACGCTTTCCATCTAAGGCGCTATACAGACCATATCGCCAGGCACTGGTTTCAAATTTGTTGCGATCCAGACATAAACCATCGCCAGTCTTAGAATTAACACGCTTAAAATAGGCCGAGTTATAGGCAAAGTTAATACTGTTTTCTTGCGTTTGTTGATCATGATTTTCCAGCTGGTAAGCACTACCTTGACCCGTTCTGTTGGTATCATTTTTGGAATAGGCGGCTTTAGAAACATGAGCAGGCGCATTTTCCGGTCCTTCCAATTCGGCAAACCGAATCATGATATTGCCATTGACCCGTTCGGTTTTTAAGATGCCTTTCATTAAAACCATATTGGGTGACGCATCAGATAGCCCTTTAAAATTCATGGTAAAAATACCTAAAGGGTTGTCGCTGCTTGCGCCTTCGGTTACTTCAATTTTGGCATGTACAGTCATGGAGCCTTTATCTGGCCCACCTTTGTTAAGGTGCACATAGGCAGTAAGCAGCTGATTGCTGGAATTGCTGCCACGTTCTGATTTAGTAATCCACGTGTCGTAACTGGGCGCTGCTCCAGCACTGGTGCCTGCCTGCGAACTGCTGTCAGAATTATCCGCACTGTCATTACCTGAGCAGACATCCGAGTTAATCATAGCTTTGTAGTAACCTTGATTAACAAAGTGACTATCGCTGTATTTGGTTTGCTCGATCATGCACAGAATCATGTTGACGGTTTTAAAGGCGTCCCCCGATTTTTCATTAACGTAAATATTGGTCTTGTCTTTGTTGTAGTCTGAATCCAACGGCACCGTAATTAATGGCGCATTTAAGGTAATAGGCGTTGAATTATTATCAGTGCTTAACATGGGTGCATTTTGGGTATTCGCTTGCGCATCTACCACGCTGACCTGAGAACCCACAGTTAATCCAGAAACTTTGCCCGCTGATTTAGTAACAAACGTGGCTGCGATTAGCGTGTCCTTGGTTACCGATTTCAAGTTAAGTTTAAAATTACCGCTAGCAGGTATACCAGATTGGGATACACCATCCACGCTGACAGTCGCTATTTGACTACCTTTGGCGGGCGATATCGTAAATGTCGATTTGCCGCCATACTTAACCGTTTGGTTTGCTGGAGAAATTTTGCCATTTGCTCCTGCGTCAGTGGTAATTTGATACGTGTCTGGATCAAATTTTGCCGTCAACTTATGTTTACTAACAACATTGCTGAAAACCTGGCTGGTGATTGCGCCTTTAGAAACGCCATCCACCAGCACATCTTTGATGTGATATCCGGTATTGGGGGTAATGGTATAGTTTTGGTTTTGAGCGTAAGCAACGCTGGTCTTACCGGCTGGCACAATGCTGCCGCCTTTATTAGTAGTGGCCGAAATAACCGGATTGGCTAAAAACTTGGCCGAAATTTTGTGTGCGGCAGTGACATTTTCAAATGTATAGAGGTATGTCGCGTAATCCGACAGTGTTAGCGCATTGCCATCCACTTTCAGCTCAGTCAAATAATAACCGGTTTTTGCGCTGGCAGTGACTGCTTGGGTAGCTCCAGATGCTACAGAAATCTTCCCTGAAGGGCTAATCATGCCCCCCTTTGAGGCATTAGCGGAAATCGTAACATTAGCCGCCTGAGCCATGCCGATACTGAATGCGATCATGCTGATCAATAAAAAACCATTTCTTTTCATAATGCCTCACCATAAACTGGCATTGTTTAATACCTATCCCACTGGTTAACGGAATAAATTCCGTGTTATCGAAATATCACCAGGAGTACTTGTGCAGAAATTAAGCCATTTGAATCGAGCAAACAGCTAACTTCTGCCTTGATTCAGGTTAGGCTAAAACGTTTTGGTTGGGTTTTTTTGTGTGTGAACTGGTTCATAAGAATCAAGGCTCGTCAAAATTAACGAGAACTAGTTTGATAAAAGCTTGATTTAAAATGGGGCAGGGCAGATAAGATTTAGAGTTAATTACAAACAAAACAGTTAGCTTAGCTGTTTGTGGTTTTTACCTATGCAGACTCAGATCTTTACCCAGCCTTGTAAATATTTTTACAATAACATTGCTGATTATTACAATTGCTTTGATATGTGATAGCATTGATAGCATATAAATCTGTTGGAGAAGTCCATGCCAAGTTTAGTTGTTAGAAATCTTGATGAGTCAATCATACTTGCGCTCAAACAGCGAGCCGTAGAACATCAACGCTCAACTGAAGCCGAACATCGGGCCATTCTGGCTGAGATTTTATTGAAACCAGCACGTAAATCCTTCGCGGAAGCGATAGCAAATATTCCCAATGTTGGGGATGATGCTGACTTCCAGAGAGTTAACGACGATATTCACATTACTGATGTATTTAATTGATACTAATGTTATCAGTGAAATTAGAAAAGGGAATAATGCAAATGCAGGTGTTCGACAGTTTTTCAATACAGTAACCACGCTGAATACTCAAGTTTATATTTCAGCGATTACCATAGGCGAATTGCGCCGAGGTGTTGATTTGATTTTACATCGTGGTGATAGCATTCAAGGAAAGCTGCTGGAAAACTGGCTGATTATGATACTCCAACAATATCAAAGCAATATTCTTGGAATTGACTGTGATATTGCTTTGCTATGGGGAAAGCTTCGCGTTCCAGATTCACAACACGCGCTGGATAAGCTCATTGCAGCCACCGCACTCAGTTATGACCTGACTGTGGTTACGAGAAATGTTAAAGATTTTGAGTATACTGGTGTACGTTTGCTGAATCCCTTTACGGACTAAAGTCAGTCCGTAAAGGGCGGATTAGACGCGCATTCGCCTCAATGATTAAAGTGCATTATTGTCCAAAGCGCCTCGTAATCCGCCGTATGTGATGCTGAATTGTTCGGTGGATTACGATGCGCTCAAAGATTTTGGTTGAGGAAAATGTGGTGATTTTGCGCGTCAAATCCACCCTGCGGAGCAGGTTATGTCCTAAGCAAAAAATCGCTGTAAATAATGTCCGGTAAACGAAGCCGGATTTTCTGAAACCTGTTTAGGCGTACCTTCCGCAACCAGTGTACCGCCACCATCACCGCCTTCCGGCCCCATATCCACCAGCCAATCGGCCGTTTTAATCACATCCAGGTTATGTTCGATAACTATCACGGTGTTGCCGTGATCACGCAAGGTGTGCAACACTTTTAACAATTGTTTGATGTCATGAAAATGCAGGCCTGTGGTTGGCTCGTCCAAGATATACAAGGTACTGCCGGTGTCGCGCTTGGATAATTCTTTGGCCAGTTTTACGCGCTGGGCTTCGCCGCCAGATAAGGTAGTGGCATTTTGGCCCAGGGTGATATAACTAAGGCCCACCTCAATCAATGTTTCCAGTTTTCGGGAGATGGTCGGGATGGCGGTAAAAAACGCGGCTGCATCTTCTACGGTCATATTTAAAACTTCATTAATGGTTTTGCCTTTATAACGGACTTCCAGGGTTTCGCGGTTGTAGCGTTTGCCATTGCAAATATCGCAGTGCACAAAAATATCCGGCAAAAAGTGCATTTCCACCTTTATCACGCCATCGCCTTTGCAGGCCTCGCACCGACCACCTTTTACGTTAAAACTAAATCGCCCTGGCGTATAGCCGCGCGAGCGTGATTCCGGCGTGGCGGAAAACAGTTCTCGGATCGGTGTAAACACGCCAGTGTAGGTGGCCGGATTTGAGCGGGGTGTTCTACCAATCGGGCTTTGGTCAATATCAACAACTTTATCAAAATTTTCCAAACCTTTAATGGCATCGCAGGGCGCGGGGATAACGCCCGCTTTGTTGATCAAGCGGGCCGCATGAGCGTGCAAGGTGTCATTTACCAAGGTGGATTTGCCAGAGCCGGATACGCCAGTGACACAAGTCAATAAGCCCACTGGAAATTTAATATCGACATTTTTAAGATTATTGCCGTGCGCATTGCGTATGACGATTTGCTTTTTTTTATTAACTGGCGTCAGTGTTTTTGGAATTTCAATACCCACTTTGCCAGATAAATATTGGCCGGTGAGTGACGCTTCGGTATTTATGATGTCTTGCAGCGTGCCTTGCGCAATTATTTGACCGCCATGCACACCGGCACCCGGGCCAATATCCACAATATGTTGGGCAGCGCGGATGGCATCTTCATCATGTTCAACCACGATTACGGTATTACCCAAGTCGCGCAAATGGAACAGAGTGTTTAGCAGCCGTTGATTGTCGCGCTGATGCAAACCTATTGAAGGCTCATCCAACACATACATCACACCGACCAAGCCTGCGCCAATTTGACTGGCCAAGCGAATACGCTGGGCTTCGCCGCCGGACAAGGTATCGGCGCTGCGATCCAAGGTTAAGTAATCCAAACCAACGTTAACTAAAAACTCCAGACGCTCCTTGATTTCTTTAACAATCTTGACCGCGACCTCACCGCGTTTTCCAGTGAGTGCAAGGTCTTGAAAAAAAGCCAGTGCCTTGCGGATAGGAAAATGGGTGACTTGATGAATGGGTAAGTCGGCCACAAACACATTACGAGCCGAAATATTTAAGCGCGCGCCAGCACAGACTTCGCAGGTTTTTTGGGATAAATACTTAGCTAATTCATCTCTAACTAATTGCGAATCGGTCTCGCGGTAACGCCGTTCCATATTGGCGACCACGCCTTCAAAGCTGTGCCTGCGGGTTTTGGCTGGGCCGGAACCGTGCGCATAGGTAAATTCAATTAGCTCATTGCCACTGCCAAATAAAATTATGTCTTGAATGGCTTTCGGCAATTGCGCATAAGTTTGTTCGGGATCGAATTTGTAGTGCTTGGCTAACGCACAAATAATCGAATAGTAATAGGCATTGCGTCTGTCCCAGCCGCGTACGGCACCGCCAGCCAGACTAATATCAGGATTGTGGATGATTAATTCAGGATCAAAATGCTGTCGTACGCCCAAACCATCGCAACTACTGCAAGCGCCTTTGGGATTGTTAAACGAAAAAATGCGCGGTTCCAGTTCACTTAAACTATAGCCGCAATGCGGGCAGGCATAGCGTTCGGAAAACAACAGCTGTTTGCCATCGTCCATTGACACTGCAATGGCCAGACCTCCGGCAATTCGCAACGCGGTTTCAAATGACTCGGCCAAGCGTAAAGCCATGTCATCCCTGATTTTAAAACGATCAATAATGGCTTCAATGGTATGTTTCTTTTTTAAATCCAACTCCGGCACATCGTCCAGCTCATAGACTTCACCATCAATACGCGCTCGCAGAAAACCTTGTGCTTTTAAATCTTCCAGCAACTGCACATGCTCGCCTTTACGATCATTAACCACTGGCGCTAGCAACATCCAGCGTTGGTCTTGCGGTTGAGACAGCACTTGGTCAACCATTTGGCTGATGGTTTGCGCTTCAAGTGAGACTTGATGTTCCGGGCAGCGCGGCGTGCCGGCTCGGGCAAACAGCAGACGCAGATAATCGTAGATTTCAGTAATCGTGCCGACGGTAGAGCGCGGGTTGTGCGATGTGGATTTTTGTTCAATGGAAATCGCTGGCGACAAGCCTTCAATATGATCCACATCCGGCTTTTCCATCATGGATAAAAACTGCCGCGCATAGGCCGAAAGTGATTCTACATAACGGCGCTGACCTTCTGCATAAATCGTATCAAACGCCAGTGAGGATTTCCCTGATCCAGACAGGCCAGTGATAATAATCAACTGATCTCTAGGTAAATCCAGATCAATATTCTTAAGATTATGGGTTCTCGCACCGCGTATGCTAATGGTATCCATTATTTCCTTCCAGTAATCAAAACAGTTTGTAATATACGGTTAAACGCGGGCTAATTCAAACGGGAGTTCTGTAGGGAATTAAAGTTAACAATACTTGTAAAAGGTTCGGTTTTGTACGATGAAATTGATTCGGGAGTTTTAATGGTGATAAAGGTGCTACAAACGCCGTCATGCGAAAGATTTGAATCTTAGACCTAACATGGAGGGTTTAGCATTAGATGAAAAAATTGATCATAATCCACAAATCGTAGGCAGGAATAAAACCACGCCAGCGTAGCGATGCGTGGTTGTTTCCGGCGGGTTATGGCGCTTCAAAAACGCTGGAATAAACCGATTCGCGCTGGTGCTCAAATCGGTTTATTCGGGTCTACAGCTCAATGAGCTATGTAATTTAGAGGACTATCGAAGTTCTGATCGGGCTAAGGCATTGTCATTAACATCACGAATTTCCAAACTGGCTCTCAGGGTATCTTTTATCTGAGCTTGTGGATCAACAAGCTCTATTTTAAGTTTGCCGATAACTGCCTCGGATTTGTCTAAATCTACTCGGATACGACAGTATGAGCCTGGTCCTATACCGGCTGTTTGTGCACCTGTTCTAAGATTTTGGGTAGGGAAGATAAATCCCGATGTGCCCATAGGATCCCTATCACATGCAACCGCTTCCACCGGCCATTGAGTACCGTTTGGTTTGATAAGATTGACAGAAATGGTTATTTCTCCAGGTGGAATGGAGTTGGCTGTTGTAGTTGTTAGCACCCCATTTTGAAGAGCAGTATAAGGATTAGGCTGGTTGGAGCTATCGTACCAAACCACCAGATCTGCATGGTGCTGACTCCGCCCGCCCCAGGTTGGTGATGTAGCTAAGTAGACCGGATCCGCTGCTTGTGCCAAATTTGATGTCAGAATTAAAGCCGCAACAGTTATGATTTTATAAGTGCGTTTCATGATATTCACCTGTTATACAAGATAAGTTATTGAGATTGCATTCATAACATCGGTAATGCTATGTACTTTCTATAACTCACTATCTATGCCAGGTGATACGGGTGTGATGAAAAATCCTTAATTTATTGATTTATATTGTTTTATCGGTTTTATAAATTATAAAGTCTGAATTTTTAAGGTTATGTTTTTTAGGCGTTGGTGCGAAATATCGTAAGTGAAACGAAATACCGTAAATGAGGGTTGGAGTAAATCTCTAGTTACGAATAGGGGGGCAACATGTGCGAAACGTAAGGTCATTAGTTTGGTAAGCAACCGGAAAATTTTAAGATTTAGGGCGTCAAAAGTGTAGCGTATTGCGCAAAATGATTTATGAATGCAATAGAGTTATGACCATTCCAATTATACGATATTGCAGCTAAGCGCAGTAATTACCTCAGCGTTAACTTTTAAGCTGATTTTATTTGGCATTTTTATTGATAATATTGATAATTTATTAATGTTACTGTCAATAAATAGTTAACAATCTCACCGAAGCCATGTTATTTTATAGCCGCTGTTAAGCCTAGTTCAGTCAATCATTCGACTACGCAAACAGCGATAAAGCTAAATTAATTTTTTTTAGGAAAATAATATGAAAAATAAACTGGCAATTTTGTTATCCCTGTTAATCATGGCAATAACAAACGTCAAAGCAAATGAAATTCATAAAGAGGTTACTATTTCCGAGACTGGCGCAGGTTCAGTTCAGTATATTAACTTTGATGTGTTAAAAGCAGGTGATTTTGATATTCAAGCCATGGGCCTCGCCACAAAAGGCACCGGTTATGTAAATGATCCACAAATTCAATTATTCTCCAATTCAGTCACTAGTATGAATTGGCTGGCAGGTGATGATGATAGCGGCGTGGATTACGATTCTTGGATTGCGAATATCCATTTACTTGAAGGTCAATATGTTTTATCAGCCAGCAGCTATCCCCTTGGTATTTCTGATGCGATCAATGCAGAGAAAAGTGCTCACCCCGGTTTGTTGCATATCAGTATTAGCACTTTGAATGGGGTAGTTTCTTCGGTTCCCTTACCTTCAGCTGTTTGGTTATTTGGCAGCGCTCTAATTGCAAGCTTAGGTGTAGCTAAAACGCGTAAACAAATCTAAGGTATCTGTAGCTGATGGCTGCTATCTTAGCAACCATCAGTTGAAAGAAAAGAATGCTGCATCCTCTAAATTCCAGTCAGTCGCAAAATATAAAGACCACAAGATACGCCAAATGTTTTTCCAAACACAGGATGCGGCCGATGTAAGTAAGCACATCGTTCGAGTTATTCATTGGTTGCAATGAAGGTGGTCAGGCACAATCACCTAAGCGTTAATATGAAACTGGTTCTGCTCCTTTTCATGCCGAATAGCCATATGCAGCAAATTAATTTTCAACCAGCTACTGATTATTTTGATGTTCAGCAAGGCTCACTGTAAAAAACCATGCAGTACTAGGTATGTAATACGGCAATAGTCGATCATGGTTAATCCTTGAGCCTCTTGAGCGATGCGCCTCCCTTAGGTCGGGGGCATCCTATATCAACGGTATCTATGGTTTCAACGCCGATTATTTGGATATGCTGAGTATTGTGCGGGATGTTTATAATGGCGATGGTGCAATTGGATTTAGGCCTATTGCACCATATAACAGGTTAGTCTATTTCTCCTCGCCGCATTTTCATGCTTTAACGTCGAGGTGTTGGATTAAGTTGAAGCTTATTCACTTTTGGGCTTAATCGCAAAACTGGGCGATTATTCCAGCATCACTGAAGCTTGGCCCCGTTAATTTCCTTTCGGTTCTTCTACAGGACTTTGTGTTTTCGCAGGTTCTTGTGTTGCAGTAGGCGTTTGGGTTTGTACCGCAGGCGCTGTTTGTGCTTCAGCAGCCTTTCTGGCAGCTCTTTCTGCTGCTTTCTGAGCTAGCGCAGCTTTTTGTTCTGCAGCCTGTCTTGCAGCTATTGGCCCGGTTCCAGTTGCAGCCAGAATAAGAGCGTTGTCTGCTTTAGCGAACGCAGGAATTAGCAGCATGGGGATAATGCAAATAGATAGCGCCAATTTAGTTTTTTTAAAATTGATATAAGACATATTGACCTCTTAATTAGTTAAAATAATTATCCATATATAAAAGTAACTCGCTCAGCTTGGCTGGCGCTCAAAGAGTCTGTCACGATTAACCAATCGCTACGCTAACCAAATCGAAATTCTATTTTACCAGGTTGTCTGTAGCTATTGATTTAACAATCTTAACATAACCATTTACCAGGATGTGTCTTACGTTTTAATCAATACTTGTTGATCGTTCAGGTTAAGAATTTAAGGCCAAAAGACGCGCCAGAAGTTGAATGCTGCCAACCTCAGCAGCATTTAATTGCACAGCAAGATCAACCTAACAAAGACGTGCCCTTAATCTGCACAAAGACCGGCATGTTTGCTTGCAGTTTTAACAACGCAGCTGATTTGCTCGTGATATGAGCCAATAAGGGCTGTGCTCCCACCTGTAATTTGACAACACATTGCCCGGCATGATCGTCTATTAGTCCGGTAACTACGGCAGGCAGTACATTGAGTATGCTGGTGGCAGCGGGTTCTTGCAGGGTAATGCTGACATCGCGTGCGTAGATTTGGATGCGCAATGGTGTGCCAATGGCAAATTCCATTAAGGGTAAGCTGAGTGTGCCGCCAGCAAATTCCACCTGACTAAGATGAAACTGACTGTCATGTGCCTGAACCGTCACTTGCCAAACGGTGGCGGCTTGTTGTTTGTCTTGTGCCAGTGGTAGCTCCAGGCTGGTTAGGGTCTCGGCCGGATTACCGGATGCGATCACTTCACCTTCATTAAGAATGACCAAATGATCAGCCAGTTGCGCAACTTCTTGCTGAGCGTGGGTGATGTAAAGCACCGGTATATCTAATTGTTGATGCAAACGGGTGAGAAAGGGCAAAATTTCTTGCTTGCGTTTGTAATCCAGGGCCGCCAGCGGCTCGTCCATGAGCAAAATTTCCGGATTTAAAGCCAATGCTCTGGCGATGGCTACCCGTTGCCGTTCGCCACCGGACAAGTTAACTGGCATGCGGGTTAATAAATGCTCAATGCCTAATAGCTCAATGGTTTGCGCTAGTTTAACGGTACTGTTTGTATGCTTAACTCGCTTTAAGCCGTAATCCAGATTTTGTTTAACCGTTAAATGCGGAAATAAATTGGCTTCTTGAAATACATAGCCTAGTGGACGTTGATAAGTTGGTAGAAAAATACCGCTGGCGCTGTCCTGCCAGATTTTGCCGTTAACTTCCAGTCGCCCATTGGCTTTTTGTAAACCCGCCACGCAACGTAGCAAGGTGGTTTTGCCGGAACCGGAATGCCCAAATAACACGGTAATGCCTGTGCTAGGCAACTGCAAATCCACATCCAGGTTAAATTCGCTATAGCTCAGTTGAAAGCGGGCATGAATGCTATTTGACATGTTATGAATTATTTTAAAGGATGGGAAACCGGTTGGGTCTTTAGTACGGTATATAACAACAGCAAAACACTAAATGAAAACAGCAATAACACGCCGGCCAACGAATGCGCTTCTGTGTATTCCTGGGCTTCAACATGATTGTAAATCTGTATCGACACCACACGGGTTTTATCTGGAATATTACCGCCGACCATCAGTACCACACCAAACTCACCCACGGTGTGCGCAAAGCCTAAGATGGTGGCGGTCATAAAGCCTGGTTTTGCCAGTGGTATCACAACGCTAAAAAAAGTATCCAACGGACTGGCTCTTAACGTGGCAGCCGCTTCCAGTGGCTGTTTGCCGATGGCTGCAAAAGAGGCTTGCAGTGGCTGCACCACGAAGGGAAGTGAATATAAAACTGAAGCAATCACTAAGCCCGGAAAAGTAAACGGCAACGTGCCTAGTCCAAGCCATTGGGTGAAATGGCCAACAAACCCTGAAGGACCCATGACAATTAATAAATAAAAACCCAACACGGTAGGCGGCAGTACCAATGGCAGTGCAACCAAAGCGTTGATAATGCCTTTAAAATGGGATTGAGTGCGCGCCAGCCACCAGGCCAAGGGCGTGCCAAACAACAGCATTAAGCTAGTGGCAATGGTGGCTACTTTTAAGGTTAACAGTAAGGTGTCTACATCAGCTGAATTTAGCATGGTTTACTTATGAATTTGGAGCTAACTGTTTTTATCGAACTGCAAAGATCCGCAACCTTACCAGGCAGTCCTTCGACAGGCTCTCGGCAATTGCTCCTGCATTGCTCTACCACCTACTTCCATGTAGGCGTCGGCAACTGCTCCTGCATTGCTCTACCATCTACTTCCATGTAGGCGTCGGCAATTGCTCCTGCATTGCTCTACCACCTACTTCCATGTAGGCGTCGGCAATTGCTCCTGCATTGCTCTACCACCTACTT
>Ga0208264_1000153_pt1 | contig 32669 bp, 27 predicted proteins | sample LakWasMet31_HOW6_2_FD_183873 | JGI IMG/M metagenome (GOLD analysis project Ga0208264, IMG submission 183873) | Freshwater sediment methanotrophic microbial communities from Lake Washington under simulated oxygen tension - Sediment Metagenome... | ecosystem: Environmental > Aquatic > Freshwater >... | reverse complement strand
GGGTTGCCAAAAGACTGAAGAAAAAGCAGCTGAAGGCGCATCTCAGCCTGCAGCGGCGGGTGCTCAGGGCGAGGCGGGCGCTCCGGGTGCGGCGGGTGCTCAGGGCGAGGCGGGTGCTCCGGGTGCTCCGGGTGCTCCGGGTGCTCCGGGTGCTCCGGGTGCTCCGGGTGCGGCAGCTCCAGTCGCTGAGCCAGCGCCAGAAGCAGCACCTAAATAAGCACGCTAGCTTCTGATCTAGAAGAAAGGAATGCCGGGCCAATCGTTGTTGCCCCGGCATTTTTTTTGCTTTCTGGGCTCCTATCCAATCACCGCTTTAGGCAATATAGCTCGATTACAGCCAGTAAACCGGCAGGGTGATCAGGACCGCCAATGCCCATAGGCAACTGCTTAGCAGAGAAAGGGTCGTGATCGTGATGAAGAGCGGATTGGCCAACAGCATTGCATTCAACGCCGTATTTCTCAGCTCCACGGATTCATTCAACAGCGATTTCACGTCTTTGAGTTTGCCGCTTAACGCAAACCCGTCGCGTAAGCGTTTACCCAGCGCGAACAGATCGGTCACGCCCTTACGGGCCGTATTCAAGTCATTTAGCTGAAGATTTTTATCCTGAATTTGCCCCCGGAGTTTTTCCTGGAATTGCTGGTATTCAGAAAACTTGTTTTCGGAGGTTTGTAAAAAATCAATGATCTTTTTAGGTAGGGCGATGATTTCCCGCAAGCTCAGGAAGAGCTTGGTAAAGCACAGCGCGGGCAGGGCGGTGAGTAAAAAAATGAAACCAAGCAATGCATAAGATAGCGAAAAAGTCTGCGCGCTGAAGAAGGTCAGCCATAGCGCGGATGTGAAGTTGGTCAGAATCAGGGCAAGGACGCTAGTCAGCGATCGTTCGGCGATGATGACCGGAAGCCGCAATGCGTCGAGCAGGCGTTTGAGGGTTTGTCTGGATTCAGGCGGGTTTTCTACAAGCGGATTCATCAAGACATCTCCATTCCGAAAAACCGGAAGAATACTACCGTCATAACTCATGCGCAAGTGGCTCGGCGGTCGTTTACGCAACATGATCGGGCTTGCCAGCTTTGCTGAGGCCAAAATAGCGGCTGAATGGAGCCGAGTGCGGTTTTACACGGAAATGAATGCCGGCCGCGTCAACGAAGCGTTGCTTACAAGTGGCGATAGGGTTATATTTAGCGCGCTGGCTGACTTCGTTCAAGGAAAGGCGCCGATGCCTCGCGTCTCGGCTTTATCTCTCTGTTTTTTCAAGATCATCAGCAATGAAGTCTTGCTATACCAAATAACTAAAAACAACTAGGAGGATCATCATGTTTAAATTACGTGCGCTGGCGACGGCGCTGGCTTTAGCGAGTTCTGTTTCAGTGGCTTGGGCGCTCGAAGCATTGCCGACCGAGGCGCCTGCTCCGGCCGACAATCCGACCACCGAAACCAAGGTCGAACTGGGTAAACAGCTCTATCACGACCCGCGTTTGTCATCCACCGGCACCGTGGCTTGCGCTTCCTGCCACAATACGATGCTGGGCGGCGAAGACAACCGGCCGAATTCTATGGGCGTGAACGGTCAAACCGGAGGCCGCAGCGCGCCGACGGTCTGGAATGCGGCCTTCAACAAGGTGCAGTTCTGGGACGGACGTGCGGCCAGCCTCGAAGATCAAGCGGCAGGACCCGTGACCAATCCGATCGAGATGGGCATGAAGAGCTGGGATGATGTGGTGGCCCGCTTGAAGACGATCGAAGGTTACCAAGAGGCTTTTGCCACCGCATTCCCGGGCGGCGAGATTTCCAAGGATACCGCGACCAAGGCGATCGCCGCTTATGAAAGAACGTTGATTACCCCGAACAGCGCTTACGACAAATATGCCGGCGGCGATACCTCGGCGCTGACCGAACAGCAGATTCGCGGCATGAACAAGGCGGTGGAACTCGGTTGCACCAGTTGCCATAGCGGACCGGCATTCAACGGCGGCGGTGCGTTCCAGAAGTTCCCTGTGCATGAAAACGGTTATTTCGAAGCGCAATATCATTTCATGAAAGACAAGGGCGTCGCCGAAGTCTCGAAGAATCCGGCCGACGAACATTTGTTCAAAGTGCCGACATTGCGTAACGTCGCGTTGACCGCGCCTTATTTCCACAACGGTTCGGTCAAATCGCTGGACCAAGCGGTCAAGGTGATGGCTAAACTGCAATTGGACAAGGATTTGGCGAAGGGCGACGTGGATGATATCGTTGCTTTCCTGAATGCGCTGACCGGCGAGTTCCCGAAACAAACGATGCCGCATCTGCCAGGCACGCCAGGCAAAACGTTCAATTAATAAGCGTCCTTATTGGGGCAGGACGGGGGGTATACCCCCCGTCCTCTACGTTTCAACACGCGAAGTCATTTTAGCAGCACAACCTGAACGTTGTTTTTCCGTCGAGGTGAATTTTTTACTTTTCGCTTTGAATCTGATAAATCGACAGCGCCGCGATGCGGGCGTCAATTTCTTTCGATATCTTTTGATATTCCGGACTGTTGATCGTCCCGAAACGCGCCTTGAACTCGGCGGCATCCATTTTTTCCGGCAGGTCTCTCGGATCCGGCATGAATTCGCTGTAGCTGCGGATGCCGGACATCGCTTTTTGAATCCGCCGTGCATTTTCCGGCGTCGAAGTCGCGATTTCACCGAAGCGGGTGCCGGCCTTGTCGGCGGCCAGATCGATGAAGCTAAAACCGCTGCCCCCGTCCGCATCGCTCAATTCCTTTTGTTCGCCCATCACTTTGGCCAGCTTACTGTTCACCGAGGCGGTCAATGCGGCGGCGCCGATGAAATGTTGCGCCAAATCGATGCGCTTATACATAAAGGGGGAATATTGGGGTTTGCCGGTCGATGTGGCGCCGGAAACGGCGAGTAGTTTGGGGATTTCCTGCTTGTTCACATAATCGTTGACGGTAAAAATGACCAGGCGATTCTCTTCGATCGCGTTGTCCGGCGTCGAGCGATTTAACGCCAGTTGAAACATCGGCTGTAATAATTCGGCAAGCGACAGCCGCCATTCGGGGTCGTGATTCGCGACGATTTCCGCCAGTTTTTGTTGATAGACGGTCTGTGCCGGGTTGGCGCTGCTGTCGGAGAGGAAATTGCGCGCCTGCCTGAGCGTTTCGGCGCTCGAATAGTAGGTGATCGTGACTTTTTCCTGATCGATTGCGACCGCTTTGATCGGTTGGGTCGCCAAAATATAATATTCCCGCAGTTGGGTATTCTGGATCACGCGCTGGATGACCCAGGCCGCGAATCTGGCCGGCAATAGCAGTTTGCCGACCTTAAACTTGGTGATGCCGGGCAGTTCGTAGATCGAGTCGTTGCCGAGCCGGAAACTGATGTTCAGGAATTTGCCGAGGCTATTGTCCGGCAAGGTCACCGTTACATTGAAACGCAGCTTATTGTCTTTCAGCTGAATGTAGACCGCGCTTTTCCAGTAGCGGTTTAGCAGATAATTGCCGGCCAGATTCAGGTCACTCTCGGTCAATTCGATCGTGCCGAGTTCATACGGCTTGATTTGCGCGCCTTCGTGCAGGATCTTCTTTGCGCGGGCGATGTCGTCGTGGGTCAGCTCCCAGCCGAGACCGATCACTTCGGGTTTGTTGCCGACGCCGAATAACACGATCGCGACGCACAGTGCCGCGACCGTTAACAGGCTGTAGGCAAACAGACGCAGTAGCAATTTCATCGGGGCATCAGGAGAAATCCAGCTTGAAACCGCCTTGTTTGAGATAGTCGGCTTCCTGCTGCAAATCGGCATGGGTCAGCGGCGATTCGTCCAACCAGTTTTGCGGGAAAGTCAGGCGAACCTTCGATTTTTCGATCGCAATCCTGAATTCCGGAAGGTCTGCGTCAAACCGGTTGCGGCGCAGCAGCACTGCGATCCGCAAAATGATGCTCAGATACGGCGCCAGCTCGGTCCAGGGCGCCGGCAAGTTGGCGAACAGCGAGCGCACAAACTTGCGCCGGTGCGTTCTGACGAGGGTCGCCAACAGGATTTGATCCTGCCGCGAAAAGCCGGCCAGATCGCCGTTTTCGATGATATAGGCGCTGTGTTTGTGATAGCCGCTGTGCGCGATGTCGCGGCCGATTTCGTGCAAATCGGCGGCCCAGTCGAGGTATTGGGTGATCGTGTCGTTGTCGATCGGCGTCGTATTGCTCAACTGCGGCAGCATGTAAGCGATCGTCTGTTTGACGCGGGCGGCATGCGGCTTGTCGGTATGGTAGCGTTCCGCCCAGTTGTGCACGGTGGCGGCACGAATGTCGTCATCGAATATCCGGCCCATCAGATCCTGGATCAGGCCTTCGCGCAAGGCGCCGTCGGAGACGATCATCTGGTCGATGCCGAGGATTTTGAAGGTCGCATAAACGATCGCGACGCCGCCCGGAAACACCGGCAGGCGCTCGGGGTTAAGATCGGGCAGTTTCAGGTCGTCAACATGATTGCAACGACCGATATGCGCGGCCAGTTGCTCGAGGCCTTCCAGCGTGATGCCGTTCTTGCTCCAGTTTTTCAGCTTCAACACTTTATCGATTGCGCGCAAGGTGCCCGAGGCGCCGATCGCCTTATCCCATTTATTGCGCCGGAAGGTTTGCTGGAACGGCTCCAGTTGCTGCTCGGCGAATAGCACCGCCTGCGCGAACGCATTTTTGGACAGCTTGCCGTTTTTGAAAAACAGGTTGCTGAGCGTCACGCAGCCCATGTGCAGGCTTTCCTTTTCATGGGGCGCATTGCCCGAGCCGAGGATGTATTCGGTGCTGCCGCCGCCGATGTCCATTACCAGGCGGGTGCCGCCGTTGCCGCCCAGGCTGTAGGCGACGCCCAAATAAATCAGGCGCGCTTCCTCGATGCCCGAGATGATGTCGATCGGGTGATTGAGGGCCTGTTCGGCCTTGCTCAGAAATTCCTGCGCATTGGTGGCGATGCGCAAGGTGTTCGTGCCGACCGCGCGCACGCTGCCGGGCGGAAAATTGCGCACCCGCTGGCCGAATTTTTCCAGGCAGGCCAGCGCCCGGGCCTGGGTTTCACTATCGAGGGTATCGTTTTTGTCCAGGCCAGAGGCCAGTCTGACCATCTCGCGGATCCGGTCCTGGATTTGCAGTTTGCCGTCCTTCAGGCTGCATACGATCATGTGAAAGCTGTTCGAGCCGAGATCAACGGCAGCAACCACTTCGGGTAATGTTTTTGGCACGGGCTATCCGGTTAAGTCAACAGAATGGTTTCAAATCTGATAAAATTGCACGGTTTTTGCTTGTTGTTTTTATCGTGTTTAAATTCCACCAGCGCCTAATTTAACTGATTTGAAGGGTTTCGTTAAGTAATAGTTTGCTTATGAATGCATTATCGATACGTAATCTCCGCAAAATTTATAATAACGGGTTTGAGGCTTTGAAAGGCATCGAACTGGATGTCGAAGCGGGCGATTTTTTTGCGCTCTTGGGGCCGAACGGGGCGGGCAAATCGACCGCGATCGGCATCATCAGCTCGTTGGTCAACGCGAGCAGCGGTTCGGTCAGCATCTTCGGGCACGATTTGCAGAAGGAGCGCGACCAGGCCAAAAATTGTATCGGCCTGGTGCCGCAGGAAGTCAATTTCAATCAATTTGAAACGGTCAAAAATATTCTGCTGAACCAAGCCGGCTATTATGGCGTGCCGCGCAAGCTGGCGCTTGCCCGAACCGAAAAATGCCTGAAGCAGATGGAGCTTTGGGACAAGCGCGACACCGTGTCGCGGCGTTTGTCCGGCGGCATGAAGCGCCGGGTGATGATCGCGCGCGCGATGGTGCACGATCCGAAGCTGTTGATCCTCGATGAGCCGACCGCCGGGGTCGATATCGAGATTCGCCGCTCGATGTGGAATCTGATGCGCGAGGTCAACGAACAGGGCACCACGATCATCTTGACCACGCATTATCTCGAAGAAGCGGAAAGCCTGTGCCGTAACATCGCGATCATCGATCAGGGCCGCATCGTCGAGCATTCGGATATGGTCGGTCTCTTGGCGCGTCTGAACATCGATCATTTCCTGCTCGACCTGGAAGCGCCGCTCGATGCCGCGCCGGTGATCGACGGCGTGCAGATCGAGCGGGTGTCCGAGCGGCTGCTGAATGTCGGCGTGCCGAAAGCGTTCGGGCTGAATCAGTTGTTTAGCCGGCTCAGCGAGCTCGGGATCCAGGTGATTAGCCTGAAGAACAAATCGAATCGGCTCGAGCAGTTGTTTCTGGATTTGATCAATGCGAATACGCCAGGAGACAAACGATGAATTACGGTATTGCCTTTCGCACGCTCGCGGTCAAGGAAATCCACCGCTTTTTTCGTATCTGGCCGCAGACCTTGCTGCCGCCGGCGATTACGACCGCGTTGTATTTTCTGATTTTCGGCAAACTGATCGGCGGCAGGATCGGCACGGTCAATGGCGCCAGCTACATCGATTATATCGTGCCCGGCATCATCCTGATGTCGGTGATCAGTCATTCGTATTCCAATGTCGTGTCGTCGTTTTATTCGACCAAATTTCAGCACCACATCGAGGAGCTCTTGGTCGCGCCGGTGCCGAATTGGGTGATTCTGGGCGGCTATGTGTCCGGCGGCATCGTGCGCGGGCTTTCGGTCGGCGTCGTGGTCGCGCTGATTTCGCTGCTGTTCGCGCAAATCAGCGTACACAATGTCACGATCTGTCTGGCGATCGCGGTGCTGACTGCGACGTTGTTCTCGTTGGCCGGATTCATCAATGCGGTATTCGCGGAAAGCTTCGACGATATTTCGATCATTCCGAACTTCATTCTGACCCCGCTCAGCTATCTCGGCGGCGTGTTTTTCTCGGTCGATATGCTGGCCGGAATCTGGCAGACGATCGCGATGGGCAATCCGATTCTATATATGGTCAATGCCTTTCGTTACGGCATGATCGGCGTGACCGATATCGACATCGTCCTGGCTTTTGAGATGACCTGCGGATTTATCGTGTTGCTGACTTTGTTCAGTCTTTATTTGCTGCACAAAGGAGTCGGCATTAAAAATTAACGCGAGGCCGCGGGTAACAAAATCGTTTTGACGAGTGGGCGTTCTTTTCGCGCTTTGCCGCGATTAATTTAAGGGGGGGCTCATCTTTCGTTTGTTTACCGGCAGGGATTTAGGGATAATGCAGTCCAAATGACTAAAGTTTTTGAACAAGGTAACGCTTTATGGCAGAACTGATGAGCCGCGGTGTTGAATTGATGATTGTCGGTATGGGCATCGTCTTTTTGTTTTTGGCGTTGTTGGTCGTCGCGATCAATACGATGTCGTCGCTGATTCAACGTTTTTTTCCGGAGCAGCCTAAAGCCGCGAATGTTGCTAAAATTGACTCGGATAAGGCGACCGTGGCCGCCATTACCGCCGCCGTGCACCAATATCGAAGCAAAAACAGGTAAAATGGAACGTAATTTGCTTAATGACTTTTGATGGCCCGCTGAGGCCATCTATTCAAATTTTAAGGATTCTGGAGAAAATTTAAGAATGGCAAAAGAGAAGATCAAGCCTTTGTCGATCACCGAAGTCGCGCTGCGCGACGCGCATCAGTCGCTTTTTGCGACCCGGATGCGTATCGAGGACATGCTGCCGATTTGCGAAAAACTTGATCAGGTAGGCTATTGGTCGGTCGAGTCCTGGGGCGGCGCGACTTTCGATGCCTGCATACGGTATCTTGGCGAAGATCCGTGGGAAAGGTTGCGCCTTTTAAAGGCCGCGATGCCGAACACGCGCCAGCAAATGTTGCTGCGCGGGCAGAATCTGCTCGGCTACCGGCATTTTGCGGACGATGTGGTCGATAAATTCATCGAACGCAGCGCGGTCAACGGCATCGATGTATTCCGTATCTTCGATGCGATGAATGACATGCGCAACATCGAACATGCGGTCAAGGCGGTGCTCAGAACCGATGCGCACGCGCAGGGCACCATTTCTTATACGACGAGCCCGGCGCATACCCTCGATTCGTGGGTCGTTCTCGGCAAACAGATCGAAGACATGGGCGCGCACTCGATCTGCATCAAGGACATGGCGGGCCTGTTGAAGCCTTATGAAGCGTTTGAACTGGTTTCGCGCCTGAAAAAGAGCACGTCGCTGCCGGTACATCTGCATTGCCATGCGACCACCGGTTTGAGCGTGCCGAGCCTGCTGAAGGCGGCCGAGGCCGGCGTCGATAATGTCGATACGGCCATTTCACCGCTCAGCATGACTTATAGCCATAGCCCGACCGAAACGATCGTGGCGAGTCTCGAAGGCACCGAGCGTGCGACCGGACTGGATTTGGCCAAGCTGGAAGAAATTTCCGCGTATTTCCGCGACATCCGCAAGAAATACGTGCAATTTGAAGGCAGCCTGAAAGGCGTCGACAGCCGCATTTTGATCTCGCAAGTGCCGGGCGGCATGCTGACCAATATGGAAAGCCAGTTGAAAGAGCAGGGCGCCGCCGACAAGTTTGACGAGGTGATGCACGAAATTCCGCGCGTGCGCGAGGATTTGGGCTTCATCCCGCTGGTCACGCCGACTTCGCAGATCGTCGGTACGCAAGCGGTGCTGAATGTGATCAGCGGCGAGCGTTATAAAACGATTACCCGGGAAACCGCGGGCCTGTTGAAAGGCGAATACGGCGCGACGCCGGCGCCGGTCAACAAGCAGCTGCAGGAGCGCGTGCTCGAAGGCGGCACCCCGATCACCTGCCGTCCCGCCGATCTGATCGCGCCGGAAATGGACAAATTGGTTGCCGAACTGAAGGACAAGGCCAAGAAAGAAGGCGTCAAACTGGCGCCACACGTCGAAGAAGATGTCTTGATCAATGCGATGTTCAATCAGGTCGGCTGGAAATTTCTGGCCAACCGCGGCAATCCTGCCGCATTTGAAGCCGCGCCGACCGGTGAAGCGATTGAGCCGGCTGCGGCGAAGGGCGACAAGGCTGCGCAGGCGGTCGAATCGTATGTGGTCAATGTCGACGGCAGAAACTTCAATGTGGTCGTGGGGCCCGGCGGCGCCGGCCTGACGATCGAACCGGCCGCGCAACCGATCGTGGTGCCGCAGCCGGGCAGTAGCGGCGCGGTGGTCGAAGCGCCGATGGCTGGCAACATCCTGAAAATTCTGGTCAGTCAGGGCAGCGTGGTGGCGGCCGGCGAAGTGGTCGTGATCATGGAAGCGATGAAGATGGAGACCGAAGTGCGCTCCAAGTTCGCGGGCGTCGTCAGCGCGGTTCACGTGAAGGAAGGCGGCGGTGTCGCCGGGGGCGATGCGCTGGTTACCTTATGATGTCTGGAGGCTGCCAATAGGCATGCAGGCGCGGCTCAGGGGAGTTTTTTCCACGGGCAAACGGACACTTGCTTTAACGACAATTCATCAAACGATCATCCATGGAAAATATCATTTCACTTTGGCAGAGCACCGGCCTTTACAACATGAGTGCCGCTCAGGCCTTCATGATCTTGGTCGGCTTCGTGCTGCTGTACCTGGCGATCAAAAAAGGCTTCGAGCCGCTCTTGTTGTTGCCGATCGGCTTTGGCGCGGTGCTCAGCAATATTCCGGTCGCTGGCATCGCTGAAGAAGGCGGGTTGCTGCATTACCTGTATTTCGGCATCAAGGCCGGTATTTTTCCGTTGTTGATCTTCATGGGCGTCGGCGCGATGACCGATTTCGGGCCGATGATCGCGAACCCGAAGACCTTGCTGCTCGGCGCGGCCGCGCAGCTCGGCATCTTTGCTTCCTTGCTCGGCGCGCTGGCGTTGAATATGGTGCCGGGCCTCGAATTCTCGCTGAAGGATGCGGCCGCGATCGGCATCATCGGCGGCGCGGACGGCCCGACCGCGATTTATGTCGCTTCCCGGCTCGCGCCGGATCTGCTCGGCGCGATTGCGGTGGCCGCTTATTCCTATATGGCGCTGGTGCCATTGATTCAGCCGCCGATCATGCGCGCGTTGACCACCGAAGCCGAGCGTAAAATCGAGATGCAGCAATTGCGCGCGGTCAGCAAGACCGAAAAAATCGTGTTTCCCCTGATGCTGCTGTCGCTGTGCATTCTGATGCTGCCGTCCGCGGCGCCGTTGGTCGGCATGTTCGCCCTGGGCAATCTGATGAATGCGTGCGGCGTGGTCGAACGCTTGAGTCAGACCGCGCAAAACGAGCTGATCAACATCGTGACGATCTTTTTGGGCTTGTCAGTCGGCTCGAAACTGAGCGCGGATGCGTTTTTACAATACAAGACGCTCGGCATTCTGGCGCTCGGCGCGGTCGCTTTTGCGATCGGAACGGCCGGCGGCGTGATCATGGCGAAGCTGATGAACCGTTTCAGCACCACCCAGATTAATCCGTTGATCGGTGCGGCCGGCGTTTCGGCGGTGCCGATGGCCGCGCGCGTCGCGAACAAGGTTGGCCTGGAAAGCAACCCGCACAACTTCCTGCTGATGCACGCGATGGGGCCGAATGTGGCCGGCGTGATCGGTTCGGCGGTCGCGGCCGGCGTATTGTTGAGTCTCGTTAAATAGTTAATGTAGATGTAATAAAGCGGCCCGCTGTCATCCTGCACCGAAACGGGTGGACAGTTTGAAGAAAAAGTGTCAGCCTCCGGTTAGTTGAGGCATCCATTCGGGATGACCTCAATCAACTTCAGGAGGTTGACATTTTTTCTCTTCCTTGTCCAACGCAGTCGCTACAGCGCAAGGGCGGGCCGCTTTATTACATCTACTAGCTGCAACAGCACGAAAAATAGCGGTGCTGTTCTACAACACCATGCGCTTTGGTATGAACTATAGCGATCCAGGAGCCGATCAATATGAGCAAAAATACTGCGAGCGCGTCATCAAACAACTGCACTGTCGAGCCGCTGAATTTGGCTTTGAATTGCACGAAGTTGGGAGTGTTTCTTAGGAAAAACCTACGGCAAAAATACTTAGTAGAGATGAATTTCGAATACCACTGGCTGTTCAACTTTCCGGGGCCTCATCTACTGCTGCCAACCTCCGCCGAGCGATTTATAAAGGTCTACCACGGCAACCATTTGCTTCTGTTTCGTTTCGATGAGCTCCTTTTTGGCGTCCAAGGCATCTCGTTGCGTCAATAAAACCTCCAGATAGTCGGCGCGGGCCGATAGGAACAACTGGTTGGCCACGTCGATCGATTGCACGAGCGAGTCCACCTGATCATTCTTGAACCGATAGTTCTTGTCCAGGTTGTCGATGTTTGAAATTTGATTGGCTACTTCCATATAGGCTTTAATAATGCTTTGTTCGTACTCGTACGCTGCCTGAATCTGCTTGGCATTGGCGTTTTTGTATTCGGCGATGATCGCGTTTTTGTTCACCAGCGGAGCGACTATCTCGCCGGCGATGGTCGCCGCCAGCGACTCCGGCGTGTTGATCAGGTATTTGAGTGCGAAAGCCTGAAAGCCGATCCCCGCCTTGATGCCAAAGGTCGGATAGAAATTCGCTCTCGCCACTTTGATGTTCAAATCGGCCGCCGAAAGCTCCAGTTCCGCTTGTCGGATGTCGGGCCTGTTTTGCAGCAGTTGCGAGGGTATCCCCACATGAAGCATTTTCGGCTTGATGCCCATGAAGCCGGCCGAGTTGCGCTTGATCGGCCCGGCCGTTCGGCCCAGCAAAAAGTTGATGCGGTTTTCAATGACGCTGATCTGCTGTTTGATCTCGTATTTTTTGCTCTCGTTTTTGGTCACTTCCGCGGCGTAACGTTTGACCGCGAGGGCATTCGAACGGGCATAAATCTGCAATTGCTTGACCATCTCCAGGCCGTTTTGCAGAATGGCGATGTATTGTTCCAGGTTCTCAAGCTGATTGTCCAACGCAAGCAGCTCGTAATACGAATGCGCGACTTCTGCGACCAGATTGGTCACTAAAAAGTGCCGGCCATCGACCGATGCCATGTATTCGAGCACGGCCACCTGTTTCTCGTTTCTGAGCTTTTTCCAAACGTCGATCTCCCAGGTCGAAAACAGTCCGAATTGATAGTCGCCGAGCAAGGTCGGAAACGACTCGCCCGGCCGTATCTCCAGATTTTCCTCGACCGCGCCGCTGCGCGTAAACTGTCCGACCTTATCCGCGCCGGCGCCCGCGCCGATGCTCACAAAGGGCAGATAAGCGCCTTTACGCCTTTGAATTTCATTTTCCGCAACGCTGATGCGCTGCAGCATGATATTCACTTCCTTGTTGTTGGCGATCGCCGTTTTGATCAACGCGATCAAATGGGGATCTTCGAAAAAATCGCCCCAATTCGCGGTCGCCGTATTTTTTTGTTCTGAAATGCCCTGTTTATGATTAAAGCTGTCCGGCAGAGCGGTGTCGGCCTTTTTGGCGGTCATTGCCGGTATGCCGCAGCCTTGCAGCGTCAGCACCAGCCATCCCAATGCCATAAGATGAAAATGTTTACTCTTTTTCATCATCCGCACCGTAATGATATTTTTCTGTTAAAGGATCAAGGTCTTCGTTACTAATCAAGGATTTTCCTTCGATCATTTTGGCAAAAACATAATAAAGTCCTGGAATCAGGATGACGCCAAACACGGTGCCGAAAATCATCCCGCCAAGGGAAGAGGTGCCAATGGTTCTGTTACCGACTGCTCCCGCCCCCGTCGCTATGGCTAAGGGTATCAACCCGGCTATAAACGCAAAGGAGGTCATCAATATCGGCCGAAAACGCGCTTGTGCTCCCGCAATCGCCGCCTCTTTAACCGTCATGCCTTGGGCTTGCTTCTGAACCGCAAATTCGATGATCAATACCGCGTTTTTGCCGAGTAAACCGATTAACATGACCAGCCCCAGTTGGGAATAGACGTCGTTGGCAAGACCCAATGTTTTCAGCAAAAAGAAAGCACCGAAAATACCGGGGGGCAGCGAAAATAAAACGGCTAACGGCAACATAAAACTTTCGTACTGTGCGGCCAACACCAGGTAGACAAACACGAGCACGACGACGAAGATCACCAGCGCTTCATTGCCCCGGGCGGCTTCATCAAACGACAAACCTTCCCAGGCAATGTCAAAACCTCGTGGCAACGTGGCGGCTGCGACTTCCTGGACTGCCTTGATGGCATCGCCGCTGGTATAGCCGGTGGCTGGCTCGGCACGGATAGCAGCGGAGTTGTAGAGGTTATAACGGGTGATTTCGTTGGGTCCTTGCCGTTTCTTCATGGTCATGAAGGCGGAGTACGGCACCATCTCGCCTGCTTCATTTTTTACGTAGTACTTCAACACATCCGAAGGGAAGCGCCGGAATTCGGGACTGGCTTGCGCGTAGACCTTAAAAAAGTTATTGAAGCGGATGAAGCCCTGCTCGTAGGTGCTGCCGATCATGATGTCCAGATTGTCCATCGCTTTGTTGATCGACACGCCTTTCTGCATCGCGAGCTTATTGTCGATGACCAGTTCGTACTGCGGATAATTGGCCGCATAAAAGGTGAACAGACCGGTCAATTCCTTGCGCTTGCGCAGCGCCGCCATGAACGTCTGGTTAAGTTTGTCAAACTCGTGGTAGTCCGTGCCTAAGGTCTTGTCCAATAAGCGCAATGCCAAGCCGGATGCCGCGCCATAACCGGGGACTGCCGGGGGTTCAAAAAACTCGATCATGGCGCCGAAGTCATGGGTTTTTTCCTCCAGTTCACGGATAACATCCTGGACGGAATGTTTACGCTGCGACCAGTCTTTCAGGTTGATAATAACCGTGCCGGCGTTGGAACCGCGTCCTTCGGTAAGCACTTCATAGCCGGCCAAAGAAGAAATCGATTGCACACCGTCAATTTTACTGGCTATGCCTTCTATTTCCCGTGCCACTTTATTGGTTACTTCCAGCGTTGAGCCGGGCGGTGTTTGGATAATGGCATAAATCATGCCTTGGTCTTCACCGGGAATAAAACCTGAAGGTAAGGTTAGGCTGACCGAATAAATGCCAAAGCAAAACCCACCCAAAACCAAAAATGTTAGAAACCTCCTCATGACGACAGCATTGAGAACTTTGACGTATCGCCCCGTGACTTTTTCGAAAACAGCGTTGAAGGCATCGATGAACAGGCTGATCGGCGTTTTCCGTTTCGGTTGCCCATGGGTGTTTTTCAGGATCATCGCGCACAGAACAGGCGCAAGCGATAAAGCGACGATCGCCGAAATCACGATCGACGAGGCCATGGCTATAGCGAATTGCCGATAGAACACGCCAACCGGCCCGGTCATGAAGGCAAGTGGGACGAACACAGAGGTCATGACCAAGGTGATCGCTACAATGGCGCCGCCGATTTCCCCTAATACTTTTTTCGAAGCGACATAGGGACTTATATTTTCAGCCTCCATTTTCGCATGCACCGCTTCGACCACCACAATGGCGTCATCGACCACGATACCGATGGCCAGCACCAGGGCAAACAGGGTGATGAGATTGATGGAGAGTCCAAACGCCTGCATAACGGCGAATGCCCCGATCAGCGAAACCGGTACGGCGAGGATTGGAATCAAGGTAGAACGCCAGTCCCCCAGGAAAATAAAGACCACCAAGGATACCAGTAGGAATGCTTCCGCCAGGGTGTGCAGGACTTTTTCAATGGACGCATCAACGAATCTGGATACATCGTAGTTGATTTCGTAGTCCATGTCCTCCGGGAAGGACTTTTTCAACTCCTTCAATTTTTCCTTTACGTCCTCGATGACCTTGCTGGCATTGCTGCCGTAGTTTTGCTTAAGCACGATCGAAGCGGAAGGAAAGGAATCCTTATCCGAATAAATATCATAAAATTCGCTGCTTAGATCGACTTTAGCAATGTCTTTAAGGTGTAGTAACTCGCCTTCCGAGTTGGCCCGGATGATAATGTCTTCGTATTGTTCCGGCTTGCTGTACCGCCCTTGATAGACTAGCACATATTCTTTGGACTGGGCGGCAATGCCCGTGCTTTGCCCTATTCGACCTGGCCGGCCGATAATGCTTTGATTGGCAATCGCATCCATCACTTCTTCTACCGAGACGCTATAGGCCCTCATCCGGTCCGGATTCAGCCAAATCCGCATCGCATATTGGCGACTGCCTAATATTTTTGCTTGGGCGATGCCATAGACCCGCTGGACTTCCGGGATAACATAGGCCAATGCATAGTTGAACAATAACTTTTGATCCGCGTTTTTGTCTTTGCTGTACAGGTTGATGTACATGAGCATGCTGGGCTGCACCCGCTCGACGATTACCCCCTCCAGTTGAACCAGCTTTGGCAACCGGCTCATGACCTGGTCCAGGCGCGTTTTCACGTTGACCATCGCGATGTTAGGATCAACGCTCAAGTCGAACAGCACTTGAATGACGGCTTCACCGGCGCTGGTCGCATCCGAGACGATGTATTTCATGCCGGGAACACCATTAATAGCGCGCTCGATCGTAATCAGGGACGATTGCACCAGGACATCGGCGCTGGCCCCGGGAAACGCCAATGAAATCATGACACGGGGCGGCGCAATATCCGGAAACTGGGAAATGGGCAAGGATCGGATCGCCAGCAAGCCCATAAACAGAAACACGAGCGATAACACGATCGCCATGACAGGTCTTTTGATAAAAATATTAAACATGGTTTAGCCACATCCTTCAAGGTTACTCTGTATATAATTCCAGCTCTGAGCGAACCTTTTCGGGCGGCCTCAAATCGATCCTCACCTCTTCTCCGGAATGTACTTTGCGCAAGCCTTCGAGCAAGATCACGTCACCCTCGCTCAATCCCTCTTTAACGATAAATAAGTGCGGTAAATCGGCTTCGATCTTGATCAGTTTTTGCTCCAATTTATTTTCTTTGTTGATGACGTAGACATAAGTTTTATCCATGATTTCGAATACCGCTTTTTGCGGGATAAGCAAAGCGTTTTTGTACGGCTTTGCCATCAGGATCGTACCCGTCTCACCATGCCTGAGCAGTTTGTCCGGATTAGAGAACGTGGCACGGAATTCGATATTTCCGGATGTATTATCAAAATCGGCCTCAATCGTTTCAATGACGCCGGTTTGGTTGTAGATTTGACCGTTTGCCATCCTTAGTTGTACTTGATTACTGCGGTCATCGTTGTTTTTATGCGTCTTATAATCCAGATATTCGGATTCCGGGACGTTGAAATATACCCACAATTCACTTATGTCAGAAAGCGTCGTCAATAAATCCCCTTCATCGAGAAGGCTGCCCTTTCTGACTTTCAAATGATCCATAATCCCATCGAAAGGCGCATTGATGTCGGTAAAGCCCAAGTGGGTTTCCGACAGCTTCACTTCCGCGTTGGCCTTGTCCAATTTTGCTTTTGCCAGGGCCAGCTCATTGGCTGATACGATATTTTTATCTGCCAAACCTTTAGTGTTGAGGTATTCGATATTCATGGTGTTCGCTTCGGCTTTTGCTTTTAAAAGCTCTGCCTGATAGATGTTGGGCATGATCTTGAACATGGGCTGTCCCTTATGCACCAATTGCCCTTCATCCACAAAGATATTTTGCAAATACCCCCTTTCCAATGCCCTGACTTCGATATGTCTAATAGCATGAATCTGACAAACATATTCTTTCGTGACAGAAGTGTCTTCACGAAATGGTGTGGTTGCCTCCAGTTTAGGGGCCTCTTCCTGCTTTTCGGTTTCCGCTGGATGGCACCCACTTAATAGAGTGGCGACTAAACATAGAAATAGAGATGATTTAGTAATCATTTTTATGGTCCTTAGGCCACAATGAAACAAAAAAATTATTGTGAATCTTTTGATGATAAGAGCTTGGCATGCAATTCGTTGGCAATCGCCCGTCGCTAGATGAGTGGCTTGCGCTATCCCAGTTGTACAAACGAATTATTCGCTGCTGTATTCATAAGTATCTATGCATAAATATCCAGCCAACAAAATTCTATCAAATCATTGTTTTCTATATGAAAAATAATTTTGAAAAATACCGGGTTAATTTTGCATAGGTACTTAACAGGCTGTTGAAATTTAACAATCTTTCCCACTCAGGGCGGTAAAAATCACATTTTTAATAGAACTACGGGCGTAAGTCATTGATTGTTCGTTGTCGTCAAACAGTTTTCATGACCTAAAGCGGCATTTTCGGGAAATTTTTCCCACCGATTTCTATTTTTCAACAGCCTGTTAAGGGGTATCCGCATAGTTTTACTGGCCACAATTGACTCGGTCTTGATCTTTTGAACTAAGAGGCAAGTTATATGCCACATAAGAACTTTTGCTGTTTGCCAGCAAGAAAAACCAGAGATCGCGGCCGGAAGCTATGTGAAGGTAGAGCAGCAAGGGGAGTTGATTCCCCCCTTAGGAGGTTGAAAACAACCATTGAATGAATGACAAGCGGGGCATACGCAACGGTAACCGATGCCGAAGGCATCATTGCCCAGGAATCGCCTCCAAAAATGGGAAGTAACCTTCACCACTATCGGTATCCAATTACTTCGTTGTTGATCGCTGGTGGAGAAAGGTTGACTGCGCTCGCGCCATCAAGGGGTTAGAAGGACCGGTCAAGGTCGAAATTGATTTCTCGAATGTTTGGTCATCACCATTAGCCGAACAATTTATTCCACCGGAGCAGAGCGAAAAGCCGCGCAGGCTTGAACTTAAATGTTGAGCGAACAATTTGTGATCGATAGCTGCCGCTGTGAAATGCGCAAGGACCGGCAGAAAGTGGCCGTTCGCGTTTGTACCAATCAATTTTGCTGAATTATTGCCTGAATTGCTGGTGCTTGCGCCCTTCAAGACCCCAACGCGGTGATTGGATTTTCGCTCGGGCCGACCATTCTTTTTTCCGCCAGCAAGCGCTGCAACTCAACTTTACGTGCGTTCATCTGGGTTTTGCGATATTCGTTGATATCACGGCGCCACCAGTCCTCCTTGAAGTTAACTCATGATTTTCTAATTTGTCTTGCCGTGACATAACCCGTCAACGCGCCCCACAGCAACATGTAAATACCGAGCAGCATCACTTCCGGGGTAAAGCTGTTCACGTGCCGGTAATAATCGAAAATGTCATCGCCCAATACCAACGCCAGGATGATCAATACCGAACTTTTGAAGCGGATCGCGTGTTCGTAGAACACGCCGATGCCGAGGATCAAGAATCCAATCAAAAAACGGAGCCCGATGTGGCCGAGCATTTCCATCGACAGCATTTCCAGGCGAAATGCGGCGTCCAGAAAATAAAGAATGATGAGACCCAGGAATAAAATAAGGCCGGTCAGTTTCATGGTGTGGTGTTTTCCCTAATTTTTGTTGATCAATTTCAGGCCCGGCGGCAGCGCTTCGCCGAATATCTGCTGTTCTTCTTTTTCATCGAGTTCCTTGTAGTTTTCGACCAGGTCGATCCACGCGGCCGGCGCCTTTGTGAGCCTGAGTTTTTCGACGACTTGTTGGCGCGCCTCTTCCTCGACATCGCGGGCGCGGTCGCCGCTCATCCTTGCGATCAAGGTCGCCGCAAAGCCGGCTTGCGGAATTTTTTTCCAGTCGGCCTCCGCGATTTGCCGCAGCCATAGGGCCGCGGTTTCGGGCGGAATCACATTATGGCTGCTGCCGTGGAAAGGCATCCGGGCACCGATGCGGCCGACCGCCCACCAGGTCTGGTTCGATTCGCCGGGTTTTTGCAGGCGATTCAGCAGCCAGTCGCCGAGCTGGATTTTTTTCGCGACCGGCAGGCGCTCCAGCACGGCCGCGAGGCGCACGATGTCATCGAAGCTGCGCGCCTTCAGTTGCTTCGCGACGCCGGCCTGCCGCGCGGCGGCCGGATTGATATACTTGGCGATGTCCTCAAAAATCTGTTCCTGCGCGGCTTCGTTCAGGCCGCCGGCGATGCGCCGCCACAGGGTCCACCATTCGGCCCAGTTCTGGATTTCGTTGACGAACTGGATGCCTTGCGGATACAGCTTCCAGAGTTGTTCGACGCGCCAGTCGTCGAGCGCGAAGCCGAAACCGGGGCGCAGGCAGAAGCCGGTCAGGCTGAGCCAGACCCGTTCATGATGCTCCGAACGCCGGCGAAATTTGGCGCCTTCGAGCAGTTCGGCAAACAGCGCGCGCAACAGCGGTGTGCGCCATTCATCGCGGGCTTCGCCGAGGGTTTTTTCCAGATCGTTGCGCAGGCTTTTGACCGCCTTCGGATCGACCGTTTTCGATTTCGAGCCGAACACGGCCTGGATCTGTTCGATCGCCTTGCCGAATTGCGGTGGCAGCGATACATCCGCGGGCAAGGCCGATGGCCCTTTCGCGCGAATCTGAAATTCGACATTCCAGCGCTGGTTGCTGTCATCCACCGAGACGCATTCGATTTTTAAGGTGCCAATTTCGGTCTGGGTGACCGACAACTCCACGACCGCCTCGCCGCCGTGCCGGCTGTCTTCGTTCTCGAAGGCGGCCGCGAGCGGCGGCAGGGAGTGAAAGTGTTCGGTGATGTCGGCAATGTCGCCGGGCTTGTACGGCGTATCGCCGGACATCGAACACAGATGGAAGCGCACCGGCATGCCGAGGCGCAGCGCAAAGCGGCGGTCTTTCAGGATCACTTCATCGCCTTCCTCGCTGCCTTTCGGCAGGATGCAGACGCCCTGCTGCTCCGCCTTCGATCCGGTATCGATCAGCAGGAAATAGCTGCGCGCGGCGCCGCCGCCGATTTTGAGTTTTTTCTCGCGCCGGGCCAGCGCATAACTGACTGCGCCGAAGGCGACCGCGAGTTCGGGGTGGCGGTTTTCGAGCACGGTCAGCTTGCCGTCATTCCAGGATTTGCAGAGATCCTCGATGCGCCGGTTCAGGGTCTGGCTGCGGAACACGCCGCCGTTGACCAGCAACGCGTCGGGTGCGCTGCCCTGGCCGCGCGTGGCTTCGCGCGCGGCGCCTTCATGCAGCTTCAGGAAAGCGGCGATATGTTTGCTGACCGCGGGTTCCGCCGCATAGGGCAGGCCGAATTCGACGACGCCGCTGCGTTTCCTGTCGGGCAGGTCGCCGCGTCCGGATAACGGGAAGAAGCCGTCCAACGCGATAACCCGGACTTCCTCGCGGCCGAGGGTCGCGGCACGGGTGCCGCCGATCAGTTTCGAGCCGCCGCCGAGCAGCGTCACATTGATCTGCCCGGGCGCGTCGTCGGCCAGCAGGCGTTCCTTCGCGGTCCGGCATTGTTCGAGCAAGTGCGACAATTCGGCAGCGGACAGGCGCTGCCCGCTGCCGATCAGGCGGCTTTCGGCCAGGTGCGCGAGCGCCAGGTCGATATTGTCGCCGCCGAGCATCAGATGGTCGCCGACGCCGATCCGGGTCAGTTTCGGCTCGGCGCCGCCGTGTTCGACCTTGATCAGCGTCAGGTCGGTGGTGCCGCCGCCGACATCGCAGACCAGCAGCAAATGCACGTCGGCAAGCAGTTCGCCGATATTGCCGGCATTGCGCCTGAGCCAGTCGTAGCAGACCGCTTGCGGTTCCTCGAGCAGCCGGACTTTCGGCAGGCCGGCGCGGCGCGCGGCTTCCAGCGTCAACGAACGCGCCGCTTCGTCGAACGAGGCCGGCACCGTGATCACGATGTCCTGCTCGGCGAGCGGCGCGTCCTTGAAGCGATGCCCCCAGACCTTGCGCACATGCGCGAGGTAGCTCGCGCTCGCATCGATCGGCGACACCTTGTTGACGTCTTCGTCGCCGCCCCAGGGCAGGATCTCGGCGCCGTGATCGACCGAAGGATGCGACAGCCAGCTTTTCGCGCTCGCGACCAGGCGACCCTTGGTCTTGGCGCCGAGTACGCGCGCGGCTTCGCCGATCACCGCGCTGTCCGCTTCCGCACCAAACACGATATCCGCCAGGGCCAGTTCGCCTTTGGCCGGATGATAACGCACCGAGGGCAGCAAGGTTCTGGCCGCGACCTGGCCCGGTGCGGTCAATTGTTCGATCTCGAAGATCTGAATGTTGACCGGCGTTTCGCCGATTTTCGCGTAAGCGACCACGGTGTGAGTCGTGCCGAGATCGATGCCGACGAGGTATTGGGGAGAAGACTTTTGCACGTTGCTTTTGTTATTGTAATGGTATGCCAAAGTGGGGCAGGGCGCGCATCGCGTACCCTGCCGAAAACCGGTTATTTTAACCGATTATTTCGGCTCCGAGCAGGCAATATCCCGATCCCAACAATTGAAACTTTCAAAATCCCTTGAAAATATTAATCAAATTTGCCGCTCGATTCTTTGTTTAGCCGGGATTCAGGTTATAATATGCGCCCCATGGGGTTCTCGATAATCACCCTGAGCGTAGTCATTGATACATTGGAGGCTTTGAGCATCATTTCATCTCGCGGGTTTTTTCTTTGAGAACATAGTCTTAGCGATGTTAAATGATTTCAACAATATGACGCAAAAGCTTTATATTCAAACCAACGGTTGCCAGATGAACGAGTACGATTCCGACAAAATGCGGGACGTGCTGCATGCTTCACATGGTTTTGAATTGACCGACGATCCGAAACAGGCGGACGTCTTGTTGTTGAATACCTGCTCGATCCGCGAAAAGGCCCAGGAAAAAGTATTTTCCGCGCTGGGCCGTTGGCGTATCCTGAAAGAAAAGCGCCCCGATGTCGTGATCGGCGTCGGCGGCTGCGTGGCCAGCCAGGAAGGCGACGCGATCCAAAAGCGCGCGCCGTTCGTCGATATCGTGTTCGGCCCGCAAACCCTGCATCGCCTGCCGCAATTACTCGACCAGGTTCGCAATAAACACAAACCGGTCGTCGACATCTCCTTCCCCGAAATCGAAAAATTCGATGCGCTGCCCGAGCCGCGCGCCGAAGGCCCGACGGCGTTCGTCTCGGTGATGGAAGGCTGTAGCAAATATTGCTCGTTCTGCGTGGTGCCTTATACCCGCGGAGAGGAGATCAGTCGTCCGCTCGACGACGTGATCGCCGAAATCACGGCCCTGGCCAAACAGGGCGTGCGCGAGGTCAATCTGCTCGGCCAAAACGCGAATGCCTATCGCGGCGAGATGGAAGACGGCGATATCGCCGATTTCGCCTTGCTGTTGCATCACGTGGCCGCGATCGACGGCATCGACCGGATTCGTTTTACGACCTCGCATCCGGTCGAATTTACCGACAGCCTGATCGAAGCGTTTGCCGAGATTCCGGCTCTGGTCGATCACCTGCATTTGCCGGTGCAATCCGGCAGCGATCACATCCTGAAAATGATGAAACGCGGCCACACCCGCGCCGACTATATCGAAAAGATTCGCAAGCTCAAGGAAGTGCGGCCGAACATTTATCTGTCTTCCGATTTCATCATCGGTTTTCCGGGCGAGACCGAGCAGGATTTCGAAGATACGCTGGCCTTGGTCGATGAGATCGGCTTCGATCTGTCGTTCAGCTTCATCTACAGCGCGCGCCCCGGTACGCCGGCGGCCGATCTGCCCGACGATGTGCCGATGGAAGTCAAAAAGCAGCGGTTGGAGCGCTTCCAGAAACGCATCAACGAAAATGCGGCCGCGATTTCGCTGAGCATGATCAATACCGTGCAGACCGTGCTGGTCGAAGGCAAGTCGAAAAAAAATCCCTTGCAGATGCAAGGCCGCACCGAAAACAACCGGGTCGTCAATTTCATCGGGCATCCGCGCCTGGCGGGGCAGTTTGTCGATGTGCTGATTACCGAGGCGCAGCCGAATTCGCTCAGAGGCCGGGTCGTTGACTCCCGTATCGATAAAATCGCCGCCAACAGCTGATCTACCATCCATGACATCCCAGGAACTGCTCCTGATGCCGGCCGACAATGACCGGCTCTCCAATTTATGCGGCCAACTCGACGAGCATTTGCGTCAGATCGAGGCGCGCCTGCAAGTCGAAATTTCGAATCGCGGCAATCAATTCCAGGTGACCGGCGTCGATTCTTCGGTCAAGGCCGCCTGTGCGCTGGTGCAAAAACTGTTTGAAACCACCGAAAGTGAAGTGCTGACCTCCGAAGCGATCCATCTGGCGATGCAGGATGCCTCGATCGATGCGATCCTGGCGGCGCCTGAGGAGCCGAGTCAGCCGGTCGTCGCGATCAAGACCAAGCGCGGCCTGATCCGGGGGCGGGGCGCGAATCAGCAGGATTACCTCAGAAAGATCGTCAGCCACGACATCAACTTCGGCGTCGGCCCCGCCGGCACCGGCAAGACTTATCTGGCGGTCGCCTGCGCGATCGATGCCTTGCTGAACGAAAAGGTCAGCAAGATCATCCTGGTGCGGCCGGCGGTCGAGGCGGGCGAAAAGCTCGGCTTTTTGCCGGGCGATATGGCGCAAAAGGTCGATCCTTATCTGCGTCCGTTGTATGATGCGTTGTACGAGATGCTCGGCTTCGAGCGCGTCGAAAAAATGCTGGAGCGCGGCATTATCGAGGTGGCGCCGCTCGCGTTCATGCGCGGACGCACCCTGAACGATGCGTTCATCATCCTGGACGAAGCGCAAAACACCACCACCGAGCAGATCAAGATGTTTTTGACCCGGGTTGGCTTCGGTTCGACCGCGGTGGTGACCGGCGATTTGACCCAGGTCGATTTGCCTTCCGAAAAAATGTCCGGACTCAGACAGGTCTTGGACGTGTTGAAGGATGTCGAAGGCATCAGTTTTACTTATTTCGGCGTTCGCGATGTGGTCCGGCATCCTTTGGTGCAGCGCATCGTTTCCGCCTATGAAGCCTATGATAAAATCGCCAAAGCGCCCAAGTCATAAAGTCGACATTCAGCGCGTCTTCAAATCGCCGGGACAGCCGGACCGCCGGCAGATCGTCAAATGGATCACTACGGCCCTGGAGGAAAGCGGGCAGCCCTATGCCTGCGTGATTCGTATCGTCGACGAAGCCGAAAGCGCCGAGCTAAACCTGCAATACCGGCACAAGCCGGGCCCGACCAATGTGCTGAGCTTTCCGTTCGAATGGCCGGAAGGCCTGGACGAGGACGAAAGCGGGGAAGCCACTCTGCTCGGTGATCTGGTGATTTGCGCGCCGGTGGTCGAGCGGGAAGCAACAGAACAGCGCAAACAGCTTTCGAATCATTGGGCGCACATGATCATTCACGGCCTTTTGCATTTATTGGGCTATGATCATATTGAAGAGAGCGACGCCGAAGAAATGGAAACCAAAGAAATCGCGATTCTAAAAAAATTGCACATCGAAAACCCTTATATAGAGGTCATACACGAATGAGTGAAGGGCAACCCCCGAGTAGGCACTCCTCGCAGAAAAGCTGGATCGAAAAAATCGGTCAGCTGCTGACCGGGGAGCCTCAGGACCTGGACGATCTGTTGGAGATTCTCCGCGACGCCAGGGAAAATCACTTACTCGATACCGACGCCTTGAGCATGATCGAAGGCGCCTTGCAGGTATCGCAAATGCGGGTCAGGGATATCATGATTCCGCGCGTACAGATGGTCGTGGTGCCGAAGGATGCGGAACTCGACACCTTGTTTCCGCTGGTCACCCAATTCGGCCATTCGCGTTACCCTGTCATCGAAGAAGACCGCAGCAAGGTGGTCGGCATCTTGCTGGTCAAGGACCTGTTCGCGCATTCGCTCGCCAACAAGCAGCTGAAAGTCGAGCAAATCATGCGTCCGGTCATTCTGGTGCCGGAAAGCAAGCGTTTGAATGTGCTGTTGAAAGAACTGCGCACCAAGGGCAATCACATGGCGATCGTGGTCGATGAATACGGCCAGGCGGCCGGCCTGGTCACGATCGAGGATGTGCTGGAGCAGATCGTCGGCGAGATCGAGGACGAACACGACGAGCAGGATGACGAAAGCTACATCCTGCAGCGTAATGAAAAAGAATACATGGTCAAGGCGCTGACGCCGATCGAGGAATTCGACGACTATTTCAATACGCATCTGGCGACAGACGAATACGACACCGTCGGCGGCTTCATCGTGAATGAACTCGAACACATGCCGAAGAAAGGCGAGAGCCTGACCGTCGATAATCTGCGCTTTGAAGTGATCAGGGCCGATACCCGGCGCGTACATTTGCTTAAGCTGAAGATTCTGGATTGAGTCGGGGCGACTCAGTCGCCCCTGCAACAACATTATTCCTGCTGTTCTCGCTTATAACAACTCCAATAGCAGGAACAGCACGACAGCCAATCCCAAACCGCAATGGATCACGCCAACGATGCTGGTGTAAGGTCCCATCTTGCCCGCTGCGGGCAATTTTTTGACGATGTCGAAGCGTTTCAGCGCCAGATAGGCGCCGTTATATTCGAGCAGCAGAATGATCGCGACCGCGATGATGAGCGGCAGAAACTTGAAAGTCAGGTGCGGATAATGCGAAGAGGCGGCCATGAAGTACAGCATCGGAATCGAGAACAGCGTATTGGTTCTTGATGCCAAGCCTGCCGCCGCCAGCGCTTCCCCCGCGTTCGGCAAGGCCGCGCCGCCTTGCGCGACCTGTTTGGCCGAGGCGATCACGATTTTTTGATTCGGCCAGATGATCAGCCAGACATTCGTGAACATCAGGATGCCGAGCAGGGCGCCGATAGAAATGTCCATCGACGAGATTCGGCCGGCGCTGACCGCGAACATGCCCAGACCGGTCAGCAGGGTCAAAACCGCGCCCCAGCGAAACCACCAGAGCGCGCGCGGCGCCAGTTTTTGCAAGGCGTCCGCTTTGGCGGAGGCGTCGGCTTCCTTGAAATATTCGGTCTGTACGAAGTTGAAATAATACAGCAATCCGATCCAGGTGATGCCGCCCAATAAATGCCCCCACCGCAAAAGCATTTCGATCCCGGCGCTTGTCGTAACGATGCCCATAGTCACTCCTCTTTTGATAATTATTCGTTATTGTTTATTCGTTGTATGTACGTTCTCATGATGCCGTACGGGTAGATATTGGACAGAATCGACGGAAAAAGTCAAGGAAATGATGGGGTGCGGCAGCGTGCGAAGCGCCTGTAGAGGCGAGTGATGCGAATGGATGGCGGCGGCAACGCCTCGGGATGTGTTTTCGGCGGGCAATAAAAAGCCCGCATAAAGCGGGCATGTTGAGCATTTTATTATTATTTTTTTTGACTGCCGTTGTACTGAGTTGTGGTCTGTACAACTTTACTCAAGCAGGTTAACTTAATCTTATTATTGTTATCAGCATAGCTCGTTTAAGCTATTCTCCTCCGCCGGTTGATTAACCAGTCTTGCTCTCTGAGAGCGGGGCTATTCTAAATCGATTGAAAACGCCTTGTCCACCAAAAAAATGATTTTTTTTCAAAAAATCATTTTTTATATAAAAATTTTTTTAAAAACAGTTGGTTGTGATTTTTCGCGCGGAGTCTTTAAAAGGCCGCTAGCGGTGTAAGATGCGGCTGCGATTCGGATTGATTTGTATTTAGCGAGGCGGGCGAATGCTCAAACCGAAAATCGCAGCGCTACCTCAACGCGCTTCCCTGGCTTTTCTGTCTTCATCGATGAAAAAGCTCAAGCGCTCGCTCAAGATCGATGACAAATAAAAATTCAAGCCTTTCGATTTTTGCGCCAGGCGGATTTGAGTGATCGCATCGCGGGTTTGGCCCATCGCGTAGTAATATTCGGCAAAATAGCGATGCGATTCCGCCGGCTGGTGCAGCTTGCCGTAGGTTTCGGCCAGCATCTGATAATAAACCGGCAGTTTTTGTGTGTTTGCACTCAGCGAGAACAAGGTTTTTCTGGCTTTTTCGGCTTGATCGGTTTTGAGCAGCGAAGTGATATATTCGAGCTTGATCGCCTCATTTTCGGGAAATCGGCCGCTCAATTTTTCATAAAGCGCCAGCGCCTTGCCGAATTGGCGCTGTTCGAGAGCGGTGCGGGCGAGGGCGGCGCCGTATTGCGATTGGGCCGGAAAATCGCTCGCCAGTTTCTGAAAAATCGGCTCCGCCTCGGTAAATTTTTGCTGCGCCAATGCGGTCAGGCCGAGTCCGTAAGTCGCAACGGTGCGCTGCTCATCGGTGCCCTGGTTCAGGCGGCTTGCAAAATATTTCCGGGTTTCGGCGGGGTCGGTGCCGGCCATGACTCTGAGTTTGGCCCGAATCAGCTGGTATCCTAGAGAATCAGGGTATTGTTTGTAAGGGTATTGGTCGGCGCGCCCGCGCGAGTCGGAAATCCGCGAGGCGGTGACCGGGTGGGTGCGTAAAAATTCGGGTATGTTCTGGCCGTAATAGCGGGTCGATTGCTGCAGGCGTTCAAAGAAGGTCGGCATGCTGCGCGGGTCGAATTGCGATTCGGAGAGAATATGCATGCCGACCCGGTCGGCTTCTTCTTCGTTTTCGCGGGTGAAATCGATCTGAAACTGGATGCTGCCGGCCTGAATCGCGATCAGCGCGGCCTGGCCGAGTTGCGGCGCCTGCGTACCGAGCAGAATCGCGGCCAGCGTCGCGGCGGCGGTCGGCAGCGATAGCCGTCCGGCCGCTTCGGCGGCGCGGTACAAATGGCGCTGGGTTACGTGCGCAATTTCGTGCGACATCACCGAGGCCAGTTCGCTTTCCGCTTCTGTGATCAGAATCAGGCCGGCATTGACGCCGACATAGCCGCCCGGTCCCGCGAACGCATTCACGTCATTCTCCAGCACCACAAAAAAATGAAACGGATAACCGGGCAGATCGCTGACCGTGACCAGTTTTTGGCCGATAGATTGAATGTATTGCTGGATTTCCGGGTCCTGGTTGATCGAGATTTGCGAATTCAGGCTGCGGAAGAATGCGGCGCCGAGCTGTTTTTCCTCTTCCGGGGTGATCAGCGTGCCGGACGAGTCGCCCATGTCGGGCAGCTCGATTTTGCTGATGTCATCAGCGGCGTGGGGCAAGGGGGGAAAGACAGTCAGGCTTAAGGCCAGGGCCAACAGGGCGGTTTTTTGCATTAACAAGCGGGTGGCTGGGTTTGAGGGATAGGGTTTACTGGCGATCTGAGTCGCCGCTATTGTAGCGCATTGATGCGAAGTTTGACCTCTGCCTGCGAAAATCGTTGCATCGATAAGCGGATGACTCATCCGGCGCGAAATTCGGTAAAATAGGCGTTTTTTCATTCATTCAGACGACAGATCATGCGCACGACTCAATTCCCGCTCAACACCGTTAAAGAAACTCCCGTGGACGCCGTCGTGGCGAGCCATCAATTGATGATCCGGGCCGGGCTGATCCGCAAACTGGCCGCCGGTTTATATACCTGGCTGCCTCTGGGGTTGAAAGTCCTGCGCAAGGTCGAGAAAATCACCCGCGAAGAAATGGAAAGGGCAGGCGCCCTGGAAGTGTTGATGCCGGCCTTGCAGCCGGCCGAATTGTGGCAGGAAACCGGACGCTGGGAAAAATACGGCCCGGAACTCGCGCGCCTGAAAGACCGGCATGAGCGCGACTTCTGCCTGGGGCCGACGCATGAAGAAATCATCACCGATCTGGCGCGCAATGAGATCAAAAGCTACAAACAGCTGCCGATCACCTATTATCAGATTCAGACCAAATTTCGCGATGAAATCCGCCCGCGCTTCGGCGTGATGCGTTCGCGCGAATTCGTGATGAAGGATGCCTATTCGTTCCATATGGATCAGGAGTCGCTGCAGCTTACCTATGAGGTGATGCACAAGGCTTACACCGAGATCTTTACCCGTTTCGGCCTGAAATTCCGCGCGGTGATGGCCGATTCCGGCGCGATCGGCGGCGCGGTGTCGCACGAGTTTCACGTCCTGGCCGATTCGGGCGAAGATGCGATCGCGTTTTCGACCGTCGGCGATTATGCGGCCAACATCGAACAAGCGGAGGCTTTGCCGCCTAAATCTCCCCGCGCCTTCCCCCAGGAAGCCTTAGAGAAAATCGCGACCCCCGGCCAAAAATCGATTGCCGACGTCAGCGCGTTTTTAAACGTCGCGCCGGAAAAAATTCTGAAAACGATAGCGGTGATGCGTCAAGTTCGGAATGATCGGAACGAGGAAATCGATGTCTTCTGCCTGCTGTTTTTACGCGGCGATCATGAGCTGAATGAAGTCAAGACGCGCAAGGTATTGGGCGATTTTCGTCCAGCAACCCCAGATGAGATTGAACAGCATTTAGGCTGCCGCCCCGGCTATATTGGTCCTCCATTAAAGGATTCGGGCAAGGTCATTCAATGGAGGGCCGATAATTCGGCTATTCATATGAGTGATTTTGTCTGCGGCGCGAATGAGGACGGCAAGCATTATCAGGGCGCCAACTGGGAAAGAGATTTTTTATTAACTTCGATTGCAAATCTTTTGGAATCACATGTCGCCGATATTCGTAATGTAATCGAAGGTGATCCGAGCCCTGACGGCCAGGGCGAGTTGATGATCGCGCGCGGCATCGAAGTCGGGCACATCTTCCAATTGGGCACCCGCTACAGCGAGTCGATGAAGGCGGCGGTGATCAACGAAGGCGGCAAGAATCACACGATGATCATGGGCTGTTACGGCATCGGCATCTCGCGGGTGGTCGCGGCCGCGATCGAGCAGAATCACGACGACAAAGGCATCATCTGGCCGGCGAGCCTCTCGCCGTTCCAGGTGGCGCTGTGCCCGATGAACATGCACAAATCCGAACGCCTGAAGGCCGTCGCGGAGCAACTGTATCAGGACCTGCTTGCCGCCGGCATCGACGTGTTGTTCGACGACCGCAAGGTGCGCGCCGGTTTCATGTTCTCGGACATGGAATTGATCGGCATCCCGCACTGCATCGTAGTCGGCGACCGCGGCCTCGACACCGGCACCATCGAATACAAGGCCAGAACGGCGACTGAGAATCAGGAAGTTCCGATGGCGGAATTGATCGATTTTCTGAAAGCGAAGCTCGCTTAAGCGCGCCTCGGCGATTACGAAACGGGCGGATATTCCGCCCGTTTGTTTTGCTGCGGGGCTTATTGTGCGGCTTTGAAATGGGTTACCGCGGCTTCGGCATGTTGGGTCGCTTCGGGTGCATGGCCCAGGTTGCCGTGGGTGATCGCTTCCTCGAGCTCGGCGGCGCCGGCTTCCAGATGCTCTTTTTGTAGCCCCTTATCGACGATAGCGCCGGCGAGCGCATGTTCCAGCGCGGCGCTGGCATGTTCGACCAGCACTTTCGGATGGCCGGCCTTGCCGTGTTCGACGGCCGCTTGGGCATGTTCGAGTGCGGCGGCGGCATGTTCTTCGGCAAACGCGGCCGAACAGGCGAATAACAAGACAGCGGCGCCGGCGGTTATTATTTTTTTCATGATCGTTTTCCTCTTCATTGTTCTAGGTGATCAATCCTGTCTCCAATGAACGCGGCTGATGATTGAGATCGAGAGCTGCGATCAGAAGGTTAGGATCGAGGCTTTTTTCAATAATATTGGAATTCAACTTCAGTGTGTTGCTGCACGCAACACACTTATTAGATCATGAAAACTGATCTCAGGTCATCTGAAATTGGCAACGATAACAAAACGTTAATATAAGAATGGATTGATATATACCGGCTTTTAATTTTTTCGAATCAATTTCAGCGTGCTTTCCGGCAGATTGCCGGTGTTTGCATCTTCGAGGTGCAGGCGCGCGTCTTCATGCACCGCGGTCATGAACTGAATCAGCTGCATTTCATAGCGAATCTTTTGTTCATAGTCCTCGGCCTCCCACATGTTATGCAGCAGATGCTTGGCATGATGGTGGATGGTCAAGGCGACCGATTCGGGCAAATGTGTATAGCTGCTCTGGATCGACTTTTTCAATTGATCGAGCGAGTCGAGATAGTGCTGGTAATCCTTGATGTCCTGTTTGCAGCGTGTTTTGTACATCGACAGTTCCGCATCGTGCCGGGTTTTTAACAGATTAATTTCATGCTCCAGCTGCACGCTGTGCTTTTTCAGTTCGGCTTCGAGCGCTTTTTCGGCCAGGATGCGTTCCTGCCGCAATTGTGCCAGCTCGGCCTGATTGTCGCGGTTCCAGTGCAGATTACGGCCCTTGACCGAATGCCAAAGATCGACGAAACCGAGCAGCCATTTCGATAAGTTATGCATGCTCGCGGTGAGTGATGATCGTTTGTTGCAGCGCAATCAGGCCTTCGATATTCGCCTGCCGGCGGTAAGCGTGATTTTGCCGGCGCCAGGCCTTGAATTGATCCGCCGAAACCCGCGCTTTGATGTCGGCTAGGTCGCTGTCGATCGCCTTGGCCAGCGAATGGCTGTGCTTACGGTTGTTCGCCTGCGTGAGCCGTCGCATTTTGGCGTCGAGAAAATAACGGGTTTGCAGGCGGCGGTGAAAAAATAAGCGCTGTTCCCGGTCGAGTTTCCCTTGAGCGAACCAGAGCCGGCGTTGCCTACGCTCGATTCCGGAAAAATAGCGGTAGAGTCCTCTCAGGATGTGTTTGCCGGCGAGCAGCAGCAGGGCAGCGAAAAGCAGGGCGAACGAGGCGAGCAAAGATAATGCCCCGAGTGGGTAAAAAGCTTGGGCGAGATAGGCAAGCAGCGGCAGCGCGGAAAACGCTTCCGCGGTCAAAAACAGCAGCAGCGCGGCGATGAAGAGAGACAAGGCGATTTTGATCATAGGATTTGGCGATAAATGAGTCGAAAAATGCTTATGCCAAAATTCCCTTTCTGATTTTGCTGTTCCCATGCAGGAGAGGCTAACGCCGCTCCTGCATGGGTTTGCACGCAAGGGTTGATCAATACACGTCGCGTACGTAGCGCTTGTCCTTTTTCAGCTGGTTCACATAATCGATCGCCTGCTGTTCGCTGATCTTGCCGTGTTCGGCGATCACGTCATGCAGCGCCTTGTCGACGTCCTTCGCCATCCGGTAGGCGTCGCCGCAGACGAAGAAATAGCCGCCCTGTTCGAGCCAGGCGAACAATTCGGCGCCGTTTTCGCGCATCTTGTCCTGTACATAGATTTTTTCGGCCTGGTCGCGCGAGAAGGCCAGATCGAGGCGGGTCAGCAGGCCGCTGGCCTGCATCGCTTCGATTTCGTCGCGGTACATGAAATCGGTCGCGGCGTTGCGGTCGCCGAAGAACAGCCAGTTCTTGCCGGAAGCCTTGCGGTATTCGCGTTCCTGCAAAAAGGCGCGGAACGGCGCGAGGCCGGTGCCGGGGCCGACCATGATCATCGGCAGGCTATTGTCGTCCGGCACCCGGAATACCTTGTTCGGGGTGAAGAAACAACGTACTTCGGTATTCTGATCGACCAGATCGGCCAGGAAGGTCGAGCAAACGCCCTTATGCTGGCGGTCGAAGCTGTCATAACGCACGCTTGCGACGGTCAGATGCACCGAGTCGGGATATTTCTTGCCGCTCGATGAAATCGAATAGGCGCGATGCTGCAACGGTTTCAATAATTCGATGAATTCGGCGGCGGAAAATTCGCAGCCGGGGTTTTGCCGGAGCAGGTCCAGCGTGTCGCGGCCCCATAAATAATCGGCCAGTTTGTCCTTGTCGCCGGATTCGAGCAGCGCATTCAGCTCCTTGTTGCCGGAGCGGCTGGCGATTTCCTCGATCAATTCCTTGCTCGGCGTCTTGATTTCGAACTGGGTACGCAAGGCTTCAGCGAAAGGCATCAGTTCGCCGTGGACAAATTCATTTTCATCTCCGTTGCAGCCGATTGCATCAACGATATCCTTAACCAACTCCGGACAGTTGGTCGGCACCACGCACAGGGCGTCGCCGGCCTCATAGGTCATCCCGGAACCCGCAATCGAAATCTCGTAATGGCGGGTTTCCTTAGAGGATGACGGCGCGGTAA
>Ga0208264_1000152_pt1 | contig 33717 bp, 29 predicted proteins | sample LakWasMet31_HOW6_2_FD_183873 | JGI IMG/M metagenome (GOLD analysis project Ga0208264, IMG submission 183873) | Freshwater sediment methanotrophic microbial communities from Lake Washington under simulated oxygen tension - Sediment Metagenome... | ecosystem: Environmental > Aquatic > Freshwater >... | reverse complement strand
CAAGAAACCGCAATCGGGAAGTCGGTGGCTGGCAATACAACTAAGATCCATATGGCTGTTGATGCCTGCGGCTTGCCTATTGATTTCTTGGTGACAGGTGGTGAGGTTCATGACTGTAAGGAAGCGCCCATATTAGTCGCGCAGTTACCTGATGCGACCTATGTCATTGCTGATAAAGGTTACGACAGTGAGCCATTACGCGACCAAATCAAAGATAGAGGAGCTATCCCTGTTATACCGAGGAAGAAAAATTCAATACTAGGTAATGACGATATCGATTGGCAACTCTACAAATACCGGCATCTTGTAGAAAATGTGTTTGCGAGGCTCAAACATTTTAGAGCTATTGCAACCCGTTATGACAAGCTGAAACGAAACTTTATTGGAACCGTTGCTTTGGCATGCGCGTTTTTATGGTTGCCTATGTGAAATGGCAACAGCCCCTAATGTAATCAATCCGGCTAAAGCGGATAACTTAACTCAACCCGTATCCGGCCCATTGATTGCAGCAACTTTGTCGCCTGTACTGGGCTTTTACACCTTAATGATTTCGCACCACGTTTCACGTATATCGAAGGAGCTCGACAAATTGGTGCATTCATACGGTTATTGGATGCCCGGTTCGTTAGGCAACGGCCCGGATGGCGACATTGGCTCTTATTCTGGAAAAGAAACCTTGGCGTTGTTCGTCTGGTTTACCAGCTGGGCGATTTTACATGTCCTTTGGCGAAAGTTAGATTTGCCGCTTAAACGCTGGATACCGATTTTTTTAGGCTCTTTGGCGTTTGTAACACTGTGTCTATTTCACCCTTTCATTGATCCTATTTTATTGGTTTTGTTGAATTCAATGGATTAGCGCCAAATTGTCAGACTTGATAAAAAGCTATTGATCAACAATCTACACTAGACAGTGTAACCGACTCATTGAGGCAATAATGCAACTTAATTACCCAAATTTTTATGCCGTTCTAACCGTAGCTACATTAGGCTTATTTTGCCAAAATAGCTTTGCAGAGGGCATTCTGATGCAAATACAGCCGCGTGATAACGAGGCTGTTTCGGCTTTCAACGGCAAAATCAAAGCATGGTTCAGCGGCAATGTCAGTGATCGCTCGCCAACACTTGTGATTTTAGACAGTCAAGGTAACCGCGTTGATAACGGGGATGTAAAATTAGTCATTGCCGACCGTAGCGAATTAACGGTGACTACCCGTCCACTAAGCCCTGGTAAGTTTGTAATTCGCTATCGAGCCGTTACCGAAGATGGCTTAATCGTTAGTGGTATTTCTCGATTCTCGGTTAAACCGTGATGTGCACCTTCAGGAGTAAATCATTATGAAATCCCTTAAATTTATTCTAGCAAGTTTGCTGTTGCTTTCGGCTGCGAACATTGTGAACGCCTCCATCCCCCTTGCCTCCAGAATGAGCGCGGGCGGTAAAATGGACATGTTCGGTTGTATGCTTAGTAACGATTATTACATTGCTAATTTTGCAGCTTTTCAAGCCGATCCGCAACAACCCAGAAACGCCAGGAACATGCAGTTTCCAATTTGCCAGGAAATTCCGAATGTGGGTGAAACTCAAATCACTGTCGATATGCTGGATCGGGATGTCCGTAAGAAGCTGGTATCGCTTAAAGTATTTAATAGTAACAAACAGTTAATTACCGAAACCGCTCCGACGCTGGCAAAACAAGGTTATGTATCAACCAATGTCAATTTTCCTAAATCAGGCAATTATGATCTGGCCGTATATGTTAACGACCAGGATTTGAATGTAGCCCCAGAGAAAAGTGCTTTGCATATCCCTTTAACCGTTGCTATCGTGGTACCAGGCTCTTCTGCCTCAATTGATAATTTATTCGCCATTGTATTGGGCATTGGCGTATTTGCTGTTGGCTTAGGTCTATTAGTACCTAGACTACTCAAGCCACCAGCAGTTGTGTAGCTGCTCACCAGTCCTTACTAATTCAGGCAGTGCCGTTTTTGATGGCTGAAACTTACGTTCAGGACTGCAGGCGACCGCACCACGATGGTTAAAGTATAGACATCTATGTTTTTATACTCCTGAATGATGCAGGTTCGCAGTGACTTGATGCGAATATTTCGAAATTGTATCAATGGGCGAACTCCGTTCTTAATGTTTCTTACCAGTTCCTGTTGAGTTTGGAGTCTAGTAAAGAATACAGACGAAAAACTGCTAAAGCACCTATCGGCGTTAGACTGGAAATGCACCAGTTTGACCGACTACATCTGGCAGCAAAGCAAGCAGGCTGAGAAAGACCACCTTGGACAGCTAAATACTTACGAAAAGGCGTCGCGTACGATTTTTCCGTTTCGTGAGCAGGCCTCACTTACATCGGATTGATCCGTATATTGCGGAACGAAACTAAGCCGGTATGCGATTGCAATCCAATATACCCTGAGTTGGAGTCAGCCGTTATCGGTTTGCCCCGAAAGCTGTCAATATTGGTAAACGTCGAGGTTTGCTGGAAGGCTGCACCCAACGTATCCTTAAGCTTGATGGTGTAGGTATCTCCCACAACCTTGATTTCGAATTCATACCACTGATTCGCAGCAACAGCTGTACCGCGCTGGTATTTTTGCTGGCCGTTACCCGCACCAACCGGAATGGCATAGACAGCTCCTGTCCGGTGTTCATCCAGCCCATCAGGTGTTCCAAGATTTGGGTTGCCGCGAGCTTCCTCGTCGATCTGGATTTCAAAGCCGGTACCAACAGCGACGAAAGCAGTGTTGTCGTAAATATAAGAGACATTCGGATTGTTTCGGTCTGGCACTCGCCGACGAGGATCACGAAAACGGATGAAAACACCCGAGTTATCATTGCCCTGACCCGTTGGACGTGCCAACTTAAATTGCAGGCGCAAGGTAAAGTCACCGAAATTTTCCAAGGCATACCATAGTAACCCAAGATCATTGCCTGGATAGGCCACGATATTGCCATCAATCAAGGAAAACTGGCCTTTACCGGCAGTGAGCCAGCCTTTAAAACTCTTGGCTGTGCCATCAAACAGGTACTTAAAGCCGGTTTCAGGGTCAGGAATGACGGGAGGCGGAATTAAATGGTCTGCCGTCCTGCGGGCTAACGCCACCCCCGATAGCATGGGGTTCGGCGAACCCAGTGTCGGCAATAAAGCCGGCCCTACGGCATATAAATTATCGGACTCATGAAACCGCCCCCATTCATCGGTTACTGAATTCCCAGGTGCGCCCATCCATAGCGTCCCGCCTTCATGGTGGGTTGAACTCAAGGTGTCGCGGCGGTTATTGGCATCGGGTGGGTTGCGTTGCCATACGCCATTGCGCTGGCTTGACAAGTATTGGATGTCATTGGGATTGCCAGCGGCAAACAATAAGGCGAGTTCATCGCAAGCTTGGTCCATTGCATCCCACAAATTCAGGTCTTTCGATCCCACGGGGACTTCGAGCCGGATTTTTACACGGGGCTGGCCATAATCGAAAGGCCCTTGCGGCCCTTGCCTGTCCAAAGCCACCCGGTTAACCGGATCGGGAGAAGTTTTGTCACCTACCATTTCGCCGATGCCGCGCAGAGTGATGACAACCCATTGATCGGTCAGCCCTTTGAACTGGTCGAGGCCATCAATATCGGGGATCTTCTTGAACAATTCCGCTTCCGAATTGGTTTCAAGGTCGCCGACCGCCGAAGCGGTCACCTGGACATGGAAATGCCCTAATGTATTGTCGCTGTGTTGGTGGATGCCCTTGACGAAGAGGGCGGACACCGCCAATTCCTTAAGTTCTGGATGCAGGGTGGGATCGAGGGCGGCACCAAATGAAGCCCTAGGTACGCGGATGGTTAAATTCGACCGCAAATGCGCCATCAAATTACGTCCAATCAAGCCATTGGCATTAGGCAGCGTATTTAGTGCTAGGCGGGTATTTTCAATCGTCCCCAGACCCAGGAATACCTGGCCTGTATCCGGCACTTCCAGCGCCCCTTGATTGGTTACAATCCTGGCTATCCGCTTCCCGACCATTTCTAAGCGGATGACATGCGTATTGGCCACCATCATGAAACGTTTTTTGACATCATCCCCAAGGCTTTCTTCAAAAGCAAGCCGTGAAGTTCGGGCCAGTATTGGGGTGGCGCTAAATTTGTTGAAGGGGAACAGGCCGGGGCGGGATTCGGTCGATTCTACCGCCAAGGGCGCTTCAAGGTCAGGCGCAGCATTTAAAGCACCCCGGTTGCCCGTCAATACGGTGGGTTGCCCAGCCGCTCGTGCATGTAGTCCCTGGAATATTCGCCCCCGTAATTCCTCATGCAAAACCCCGTTGATAAAATCATTGGTTGCTGTCGTGCCAATTTGTTGCGCGGATTGGTCTAGGTAGGAAACATTTCCGTTCTGCGGCAATGCCTGGGTAAGCTGGTCCTTGACGCTCTGCGGCCAAATCGGCGTAGGCAGTTCCGAATCAATGAAATAGGGCGACCAGCCGCCCCAATAAAGGGAACGGCCCCCCACTGTAAAGGCCAAGCCCGGGAATTGCTGATTCCAAGTTTGTGGGCTATCGGAGTTCCAAGGCACTCCCCAAACCTCGCCAGGATTAATCATGGGCAGGTTTTGCTGATGTTCTGGCAAGGTCAGGGGCCCAGCTTCCAACACCAGGATACGGTGTTGCCTGGTCTTGTCCCGCTGGAATAAATGGCTGGCGAGCACAGCACCAAAAGTGCCGCCGCCGATAATAATCATATCAAAGGGTTTGGCGTCAGCCCGAAGCGATCGGTCGGTGCTCTGTTTCGCCTCATCGAAACCGTTACAGATATAGCGGCCAAGGACATCAAGGGAAAAATCGGTGGATTGTGGTGATGAACTGGTGGCCATCTTTATTTCTCCTGCCGGGTTAGGGAAACGCTATGTAAACAGGCGGCTAAACGATCACCGGCTTAGGATCAGGGGTAATCAATAAATCTTCTGGGTCAAACTGGAGCCATAAGGTATCGCCGTCAATCAAATACGTATCATGCATATTGCCTTTCTCGCCATTTGGTAAGCGAAGGGAATCATCACGATGTACTAAATCGTCCCGAATCCAAGTGTCAAACTGGTCGAGTCCAGAAAAGCCTTCGTCAAAATAGGCGGCAAGCCGCCGGAACAACTTTGGCCACATAACCAGGGCTTGGACATCGGCAAGATTTGCAATAGCGCTGCCTTGCTCCGTGTTAACGTCTTCATTCGCCCAAAGCTCGGTATTGGCATTACGAACAGCATGTACCTGGGTACGCAGATGCTTGACCAGGGAAAATGGCATCGTATCATAGGGTTCGACATACACTAATCCGGCTTCGATGAGCTTGGCATTGACGCTGTCATCGAGGATGCTATTGGTTACAAAGACTTTCTCACCATCCGCACGATTGGTTTCACCCGCATAGACCAACCCCAGCAAGCGGCCATTGGCTTCGATACCATTGGCGATAACATAACCCGGTAGGGGATTGACATCAACCGATTGCACGACATTGGGGGAATCTGGAAAGAATTTGATGTTGGTAAAGCCTAATTCCGCCAAATTAAAATCCCGCGCTTTATTGGCAAAAGTAAGATTTTGATGCGTGTTAACGAAATGGGTTTCGAGGGCATCAATCCCCTCATAACGGACATTGATCCTGCCACCCGTCCTAATATCGGGCGCACGTCCGGAAAATCTTGGCAGGTTTCGCACCAGGTCAAGCGAATCTGGCTCGAAAGAGACGGTGTCACCGTCCGGTTGCGGACCCTGCTTTGGTTTACTGGGATTATGAATCCAGAACCGCCCTTTAATTAAGGTATAACGGGGTTTAACTGGAGGTCTTTTAGGCTTTTTCATGGCTTTCTCCTGATTAGATTGGGGGAACGTATCTACGACTAGCCTTTAAATTACGAAGATACGATTGCGTTAATTTCACTCGTCTTTCGCATGACAACCTCCCATTTCACGATGAATGGCCTGCGCCATTCGGAGCGTAAGCGCCGCGATAGTCAAGGTTGGGTTTGAAGTGGCGCTGGTGGTAAAGACACTGGAACCCGCAACCCATAAATTGGGTACATCGTGTGTACGCCCCCAGCGGTCAACGACCGAATTGGCCGGATCGTCGCCCATGATGGTGGTGCCCATGATATGCGCCGCCGTATTCCAGTTAACCTTGCCATTTCCCAATTCAAACTTCTTAGGTTGGGGATCAAGCACGGCCGCACCCATCAAGTTGAAGATTTCAATGGAGGCAGCGTAACCCTCGCGCAGCCCGTTCCTGACATAATCGCCAATATCAAAATTAAATCGTGGCCTGGGTATCCCGAGCGCATCCACCTTATCCGACAGGTCAACCCGGTTGCTTTGTTCAGGCAGCATTTCAGTAGAAAAGCTCAACCGCGACATTTTGGGAATGCGGTCCGCAATTGCGCCAGGCAGCGCGGAACCGTATTTGCCTTCCTTGAGCAGCCCCTCAATCACTGTTGCCGGAGAACCTGCCCGTCCCCAGCCGTCATTGCCAATGGTCATGCGAAAAGCGCTCCGCTGGCTACGGAAAGCACCATCCCGGAAATCCTCGATGCCCGTAATGCTCTGCGGGCCGCGAAACGGATAGATCGGCTCTGGGAAGGTGGCGACCACTTCAAACTGGATATGGTCCATCAGGTTGCGGCCCACTTGGTCACTGGAATTAGCCAAATTATCGGACATCAGCAATAATTTTGGGGTTTCTATGGCGTGGGCGGCAAGGACAACTATCCCCCCTCGAACAGATTTTTCCTGCGGTTTATCTTTTGATTTCCAGTCGATGAAATGGACTGTGTTGACACAGCCGTCATGGCCTTTTTCCAATCGGGTCACCACAGCACCACTGCGCAATTTGACATTAGGATGTTCTAGCGCACGGCGCAAATGCACGGTGGCATCGTATTTCGCCTGGATTGGGCAGAGGGGGATACAGTTGGAATGGCCTTCGCAAGCAGGACGGTTGTCAAATGCCTTGCTATTTCGGGCTTGCGGGGTGGTTACAACGTGTATGGGTTTGCCACGCACCGTCTTGCCGTCGATTTTTGCCTTGATTTTTAGGTCACTGTAGCCTAGAGGAATCCCCGGCATAGGAAAAGGTTCGCTGCGGTAGCCGCCAAATAGCCCGTCCAACTCATCGTGATTGCCGGAAACCCCCAGTTCCCATTCAGCTTGGGCATACCAAGGCTCCAATTCGTTGTAGTCCAACGGCCAATCCCGGCCAACGCCGAACAGGCTATGCAAATGGAAATCGCTGGGAATATACCGGGGCGTATTACCGCGCCATGACCACGTTGTGCCGCCTACCATACGGTTATAACTGGCTTTAAAGGCATCGTTTTTATCCGGTGTGGCTTCTGAAAAATAATCGTAGTAATTGTTTGGATCGTTCTTTTGGTCGGCCAGTTCGCGCTGTGAGTTTTCGGCAGCGGGCGCATATTTGCGGCTTTCAAGATCCTTGTAAGGTGCAAAGGGATCGCCTCGGTTGCCTTGGGTATCCATCATATGGTGAAACTGGACGCGCTGACCGTTGCTGATACCGTTATCACCCGCTTCCAAAATAAGAATTTTGTAATGATCGAGTTGAGCGAGTTTCCAGGCCGTTAACGCACCGGCAACGCCAGAACCAATGATAATAATGTCGTATTCATTTTGCATGTCTGTCTCCTCGGTTCTGTCCGGTTAATGGGAAGCCGATTGAGGCTTGCGAGACCAGTAACCATGCAACTGGGTTGAAAAACCGATGGGATGCGCCTTGATGCGTGGCCATACTTCACCCCGCTCGTAGAAGCCCCCATCAATAAGTACGTCCTTTTCGTCCTTAAACTGCGAGAAATACCAAACGTTAACAATTTGTTTGGCGACGATTTCATTATCTTTGAATGCTTGGGTTGCACGAAGAGCAGCAAGGAGCGCATCATTTACCGGCGGTTTCGGAGTGGCTGTCGCCAAAGTTTTGTATGCCTCCAGTAAGGCAGGAAATTTAACTGGGAAAGTGCCTTTTAACCGACGGGCGTATTCTACGGCAATCGGCCGGTTAAGAGAACGGTGCTCAGGGTCATGCAGCAGGTCATCGTAAAGTCCCGTCAGCAACGCCGACAACTCCACGAAAGCGTCATTATCGTCCATACAAGCCTCCTCGTTAGGTTGTAAAAAGATTGAAATAATTATTTCATGTTGCAATGAATAGGTTGTGTGGCAATGCTCTTTATAGTGCCCTCCGAAGAGGAATTTCTATAAAAAGTTAAATTACCTTCGAATATACTCGCTAGTTTCGGTAATTTCTATGATCTTTTAAACGAATATGGTGTGGAGTAGTTACTTGACAAACGGTTTATTAAGAATGTGGTGGGGCTTGGCGAATATAAAATTAATCGCTCAATTGTTGAATTGAAGTTTGGTATCAGCTTCGTACACTATTTTTTTAGAATTTTACGATTCTCTATAATTAAGCTTAAAATTGCAGTAAATACATATTCTTATATCTGATACAGCCCATTCCGTAAGCATTCTTTGCAAGGAAAGCTATTTTGGCATTGAATAAGATTTCTTCTTTTTTCAAGAAGAAGTCCTATACATTTAGCATGGATAAGGTAATTGGTTTATTTTCTCTAAAGTCTGCTTTGCTTTTGGAGATGGACATTGGCATTTTTCTGTTATTGGACTGCTGTGGGTCGGGGGGAGTCGATCAAAAAATAAAAAATTTGCCTATTCCGAGTGGCCGCTTTATTAAAGTGCCAGCGGTTGAGTGCACTCCCAACGAAGAAAATCTTTACTCTGGTTAGCTCTCGCTTTTTGGAAAAATTCCATGTTGCCGTTCCCTATCAGGAGAGCAAGGTACTTTTGGCAACTTTTATTATATAAGGTGTGGATTGATCACACTTGCAAGATGTGGGCGGACAGTAACCTGTATGTCAACATCCTGATCGAGACGTTTAAGAATTGTCATCAAGCGGTCAATAGTAAAACGGTCGAGCCTCACTTTGCGTATGCGCGAAAAGTCGGCGGCTGCAACCCCAGTTTGCTCTTCAGCTTTACGCACCGTAAGTACACGGTCATCAAGGACACCAATTATCTCGGCAGCCAGTAACGCTTTTAATTGCTCTACTTCTGCATTGGGATGACCGAAGTCGGCAAAAACGTTACCGCTACCACGGACTATTTCAAAAGGTTCATCATTCATCGCAGTATCTCCTTCAATCGTTTTAGTCGTTCATGCACAAGGTCTATTTCATATTTTGGCGTTTTAATGCCTTCCTTCGATTTTTTCTGAAAAGCATGAATCACCCACAGCTCTTCTCCCACCTGAACAGCATAAATGACGCGGAAAGCATCTCCACGGTGACGCAGGACGATTTCAATAATGCCGCTATCGAAGCCCTTTAACGGTTTTACATTATCGGCCTTGCGACCTTCCGCAGCGACAGTGAGTGCTCGGTTGGCCTCTGTCTGTACCGGCATGGGAAAACTTTCGAAATCCTTGCGTGCCGCCTTGATCCATGAAATGGGTCGTGTCTTTTCTATCATAGGTCCACATTGTTTTTGTTATTGTAGTCAAATATGACAACACGGTGCAAGTTTCCCATAAAGAAATCGAGGGTCGATAGTTGGCTTCATTTGATTATTCTGATCAGCGTCATTCAAATAATTTTTAGCAGCTTTATTATGGTGATAAACACCATTAAAAACGAACGATTAAACGATAAGGAAAATTAGACAAAAATGACTGATATTCCTATGTGTTTTCTTACCAAATAAGCTCAGATTTCAGGTATTCATTGAATAATGTCACAACGGCAACGGAGCGAGGCAATACCCAGGAGGGATTCGCCGTGTCGTTGCTCAAAATCCTATGAAATAAATCTGTCATTTGTTTAAATTCACCCTATGTAGGTGGATAAGATTATTATCCAGGTCTCTCTAGTTACCGACATACTTTTATCTATTCCAATGACGTATTAGCTGATATCGGTACTCTTGATTAACAATTAAGGACAAGTCTTAGGGCAATCAAACACGGCAGTGTCGCAAAGTTTAAAATTAACACAATCGATAGTGGTTAATTAGTATATTTGCATACTACCCATTGTGCTTTTGAAAACCTTTGCGATAGAACCTCAAACTGAATGCTGGCAACAAAACCTCGGCGGTGATCAAAGCGGCGCTGCTCGGATTTTTATAACTTCTGGTTAATCAGCGCGTTAATTTTCTTGGCTAACGAACAAACGCCTCGTTGCGTGACCTTTTCATGGTTGCCCTTAAGTTCGATAGCGTAACTTGCCACCAGGGATTGGGTTTTTACATTGATAAGATGCGTCATCAGATAGGAAAACAGAAAGCTGGGCTTGCTGTGCTGACTGACGACTATCCAATCAGCACCCTGTTGATCACCCAGCCTGGCCGCAAGATCATTAAAGCGAAACAGATAGCCGAAACTGGAATTGACGATCAGTTGAGTCTCAGGCTTGATGTGTATGATCTCAAATTCCCCGGACTGGCTGAGCGCCTGCTCCAGCAACGGTTGCATGGATGCGGTGCGCCGCTGTTCCTGAAGCGTGTTGGGCAGGGTGGTAATATCGTTCAGTTCAAAATTCAAGATGGCAATGCGCGGCGCGGCCTCGGCATTGCTTGTCAGCAGCATGATAGACAGGATAATTCCAGTTGATGTTAAGGGGGTCATGGTGTTTACCTCAAGAGGTGTAAGCTGCTATGTTAGGTTTTTGTACAAATTGATAAAGTCCTGAAACCCTAATGTGGCGATGATGTTTAAATCATCATCAAGAATCTCATAAAGCACGCCATCGTTGCCGCGAATGCTGAAAAAGACGATAACATCCACTTCACCCCCGCCTTCCCTATGCGGTTCATTACTGGGCAGACTGGAGGTGTAACTGCCCGCAGCCCTGACTTCCTTGAGATTTCCGTCTGCTTCATACAGGCGATGCTCACCTTGAATAACCAAGGTTTTATTCAGCGCTTTATGCCTGTGCAGAACAATCTGCTGGTGTGCGGCAAACTTAAAAAGCGCGTCTATGATGCAGTTATCTTCATCAATATCAAGAATCGAAAATTGTAAATGTTCAAAATCGCCTAAGTTTTTCCAGTTGATATGAGTGTCGTCAAAATTGTAGTGTGTCATGGCTTCATCCTTATTATGCGAGTATTTAGGTGCTGAAATATTCAGTCAAGATAGCTAAGCGCGGCGCTGCTCAACAACAGAAACACCATAGCCAGTATTATTCCACTCGTTCTACGCATGTTCATGGTGTTTTCCTCAAATTGGTTATCAAGAAAATTTTATAGTTGTAAATCCTTCTCCAGGCCATCGACACCCTCTGTAATCGCAAGGTGTATCAATTCGACCAAAGCCTCACGCTACTCTTCCTGTACTTCGATTTCTAGGGTCCAGGACAGTTTTGCGCTATTGTCATTAACCTTGCTGATGTTTTCCGTACCCAGATAGCTTTGCACCGGAAATGACGATTCGATTCTGTTGTAGCGCAAGCTTCGTTGCTGATGATCAATAGCTTCAATGCGAACTGTTATTTTTCCGCCATCTACCAAGGACAGGAAGCGAGTTGCGCCTACTCCGGCACCCAGTACAGAGCAGTCCGCAATGATCGGAAACCACCCATCAAGTTCGCCGATGTCGCTAATCGCCGCCCAAGCCTGATCGGCATTTACGGTAAGGATTTTGTTAATGTTTATTTGTTCAATCATGATCTATTCTCCAAATGTAAGTGCCGCAATTATCGACGGCTGGTAGTGTATTCAATCGAAAGCCTGAGGTAAGCCGATATTTGCCCGCAGACTGCGGGCAAATTGCCCAGTGTTAAGCACTCATCTATTCAAGCTATTTAGCGCCTCTTATAATGCAGTCACTAAAGGCTTATCTGGCTTACCATGAACCTACAAATCCATTTATTGTCCCGCATCACGCTGGTCGCGCTGTTGTGCCTGCTGGCTACCACCACCTATGTGTTGCAGCACAGTAACCAGCAAGCCAGGCAGGCTACGCAACTCACGGCCGAATCGCTGGCCAAGCAGCTGGAGTTACAGCTATTGCGCATCAATGGCGGATTCGGAATGGCTAATCTGTTTCCAGATTTTGATCTCTGGAAACAGACCGGCAGCGTGCCTGGAATGTGTGCCAGATTCGTAGCAACAGACAACTCTGTACGCAGTCTTTGCAATGGCGCAAACCTATCCGTTCGAAACTATCCGGATAGTTTCGAGGCCCTTTACCGTCGGCTATTAAATCCCGGTTTAGTCCTAAAGCGACCGATAGCATTCAATGGCAAGATTTTTGGTTCGCTGACGGTTACGCCCAGTGCCGAAATAGAAATTGCAAAGGCCTGGGACAATCTCTGTAGCTTGCTGGGTCTGTCGATTATTACTGTTTTGGCAGTTTGTCTGCTGGTTTATCTGAGCATCAGCCGCGCCTTGCAACCGGCTAAAATCATCGTCTCAGGACTGGAGAGCCTGAAAAAGACACATGCTTATCGACTGCCATCGTTCGAGCTGATCGAATGGCAATGTATTGCTACAGCGATCAATCAACTGGCAGCAAGCCAGCAACAATTGCTAGCCGAACGCCAAAAGCTGGCCGTGCAGCTGATTACTGTTCAGGAGGAAGAGCGTCGTTATCTGGCCAGGGAACTACACGACGAGTTTGGGCAATGTCTGGCCGCGATCAACGCCGTAGCCGCATCTATCGCGCAAACTGCAGAACAACAGTATCCAGCCTTGGTGGATGATGCCAAACATATCAGCCGAATTACCAAACACATGCTGGATAATGTGCGTGATCTATTGAAGCGTTTGCGACCCGCTGAGCTTGACGAACTGGGACTTGCAGCCAGCCTGAACAGTCTGGTATCGGGATGGAATGCGCATAGCGGCGGTAAATGCCAGTATCGACTAAACATCGTCGACGATTGCGCGTTGCTTCCGGAACCGCTGACGATTACGGTGTTTCGACTTATTCAAGAATGCCTGACCAATATCGCCAAACATGCGTCTGCCACAAACGCAAACATTACGTTAACCATCACCACAGATACGGTCGCCTTGACCGTGACAGACAACGGCTGCGCCACGATACTACCTTTTGCTGGTAATTCCGGCATCGGCCTGCTCGGTATCCGCGAACGTGTCACGGCGCTGGGTGGGCGACTGACCATAGCCATAGCCGTACCGCATGGCTTGATTGTTGACATACAACTGCCGATACCTGCCATTCCAGAGGAACAGACATGAATACGATCACAATTTTGCTGGTTGACGATCACGCGATCGTCCGTGAAGGCTACCTGTCGTTACTGGCAAAACAGCCCGGTTTGCAGGTGGTCGCGGTAGCAGCAGATGGAACTCAGGCTTATCAGCAGTTTAAGGACTGTAGCCCGGACGTGGTGGTTACGGATCTATCATTACCCGGAATCGGCGGTCTTGAACTGATTTCCCGGATCAAACAACGCGATCCGAACGCGAAGATTCTGGTATTCAGCATGCATCAAAATCCGAGTTTTGCTATACAGGCTAGTCGCGCCGGGGCCTTGGGTTATGTAACCAAAAGCAGTCCGCCGGAAGTGCTGCTTCGGGCGATCCATGAGGTTTATGGTGGCCGTAACACTTTAAGCGCCGACATCGCCCAGGGGCTGGCACTGGAAAAGCTCGGCAATGACCGTATGGCTCTGGAGACGTTGACGGTGCGGGAATTTGAAATTTTGCGTCTTTTGGTCGAAGCGAAAACGACCGAAGATATTGCGCAAATCCTTAACATCAGCCCGAAAACTGTCGGCAACTGCCATTATTTAATCAAACGCAAACTCGGCGTTGCCGGAGATATAGAGTTGACCCGATTGGCGATCAGGTTAAATGTGATCAACCTGTTGGAGCTATCCGCTACAGCCAATCCAGTCATTGAAACCGAGCGAATTACACTTTAAAGAACTTCAAGCCCATAAGTGCAGAAAAAAACCAACTAACAGCACCGAAAAACCGCCGATTTCCGATGCCGCCAAGATGTTCAGGATAAGGTAATCTTTCTGGCGGTCGGCTGAATCTCGTAGGCTGTTATTGCTGTCGGTGGTCAAGCCAAGATTGATGTAGTGGAAAATCGCAATAGCAAAGAACAGCAATGGGAAAACTACGGCAATGGTGTTGACTGTATCAGAAAAAGTACTGAGAGCTGCAAAAACGGCCAGCAGTTGGGCTGCAAACGCATACATCAACGCAGCGCGGTGGGCGGTGTTTACATAATACGGCGCTTCGGCTTTTTGACTGTGCCTCATGCAGAGGTATTTCCATAACCCGGTCAGCAGGCCGGTCATGAAGAAAATACCCGAAGCGCTAAGCGCAAAACGGGATGCTGTGTGGCTGAGTAATTCTTCCATTTTGTTGTCCTTGGTATTTGGTATTTTTGGCTAGAGCCGAGTCGCAATGCGAATGAAGGCGTAGTATGAGGTTTTCTAATGGTTCCCGCTGGTGTGAAACGGAACTAAAACTTGACTGTAACGGCTGTTTCTACTTTTATGATGGAATCAATGAGTAACTATTTTATTAACTAAGGTCTGGACAATGAAGTTGACTACGTTACCCGATCAAGCGCCGAGTAATCCTGATATGGCAAGCCTCAAACTTTCGACCAGTGCGATTGCGCCGCGTGAGAGGCATGAATGGTTGCGAGAGATCATCTGCCGCGAATATGCCCAGGTCGACATCATCTCGCCTGTGCATGGCGACTTGACTCAAGAGCTGGTCATTTATCCATGGGAAAATCTGCAACTGTCGACCGTTAAATCCTCGGCGATTTCGTTACAGAGATCGTCCAAGGAACCTTATCTGAACAGGCACGATGCTTACTTGATGGTCATGCTGTTATCCGGCAACTACCTAATGCAGCAAAATGGCAGAGACGTGTTGCTCCAGTCCGGCGATATGACGCTTTATGATGCAACCAGGCCACATCGTGTCCATTGCCAGGGCGAGTCCACCGAGGTTATTTATTTATCCATTCCCCGGACAGTATTGAGGGGCAGGGTTTCCGGGATAGATAACTGCACCGCACTGCGCATTCCCGGCAGGCAAGGCATTGGCTCTATTGCAGCCAATTTTCTGCGCTCGTCGGTTACCCATGCTGACCAGATGCAACCCCACGAATTTTCCAGTCTGGCCGAGCATGCGCTGGACTTGCTGGCCTTAGCGGTTACCTCGGTGCGTCCGAGCAACTTTACCCTGTCCAGAAGCCGCTCGGTTTCGCTTAATAGGATCAAGACTTTTATTGAACAAAACCTTCGGGATACCAGGCTAGACACCGCCTTGGTTGCTCGTCACGCAGGTTTGTCGGCGCGTTATATCAACACGCTGTTTGAAGATGAAGAGACATCGCTGATGCGTTACGTTTGGAAACGCAGACTGGAAAATTGCCGGAAAGAGTTGCAAAATCCGCTTTATGCCGGTTGTCGACTGTCCGACATCGCGTTTCGCTGGGGATTTAATGATGCAGCGCATTTTAGTCGCTCCTTCAAACAGCAGTTTGGCTGTTCTCCTCGTGAGTTTAGTCATGTTAAAGTTGTAATAGAAAAGCTGAAAAACATCACTACAGAGACAACAATGTGTGGGCAACCATCAATCCAAACGTCCGTTGCTAATCCTCCCAAAACCACGCACCCAACAAAATAACAAGAGTGGCTATTCCCAAGATAAAACCGATTAAAACACCAGTGACGCTATAGATTGTGGTAGTGCGTACATGGCTGCAAAAAGCGCCACGTAATTTCGCACGGCTATTCATGTTAAAATGGTTTACAGAATATAGTTCGATAAGGGTAACCCTTTATCGAACTTATATAAATGGTACTGTATAAGATAAAAGTATACCTCGGGGTACAGACGACAAACGTGTAAAAATATGACATAGCGGCCATCATACGCGGCATTATGCATGTTTATCTAATAGGCGAGCATGCAAGGTCTTTCGGACCATGATGAGTAATTTTTATTGGCAATGAATAGTTCGAGCATGGGCAATATATCCGTGTTTTAAGTCACCGATGACTGCGTTGTGCATGGCGAGTACTACTTAAAGGTTGATTTTGAAACTCAACAATGGGGGCTTGAACCTAGCCTAAAAGGGATCCAACATGCAATTACATGGAAAAACATCTGATTTTTGTTTATCCCATCTAGTGTGGTTCTTTGCCTTCTTTGCTCAAGGGGCTATTTGACCGCGTGTTCACCATAAAAAACACTAGTCTTCATCGTTCAGTAAGGTTTCCTGCTGATCGTGAGTATCTAAAAATTGCAATGCAATGTCGCGAAATTTAAACTGAATGGCTACAAATGCATCTACAATTAGAGGGTCAAAGTGGCTATTTTTGCCGTTTATGATATGAGCAACTGCTTGATTATGCGAAAATGCCGTTTTATAAACCCGTTTGCAGATTAATGCGTCATAGACATCGGCTATTGCCCAGCGGAATGGCTTCTTTTTCTAATTCGTAAGGATATCCTGTGCCATCCCATTTCTCATGATGATATAAACAAATTTGGTGAGCCAATTGCATAAATGCATTCAAGCCGCTTTGTTGTGCCACTGCTTGGATAATTTTCGCGCCGATTTGCGGATGTGACTTCATGATTTCAAACTCTTTAGCGCTCAGACGACCTGGTTTAAGCAGGATATGATCGCGTATACCCACCTTACCCAGATCATGGAGTGGCGCGGCCTTGAATAATAACTCAATGACGTTCTTTGTTAACTGCTTCTTATACTTAGGGTGATTTTGGAGCTGATTCGCTAAGGCTTTTACATAATTCTGGGTGCGTTTAATATGCGCGCCTGTTTCCGGGTCGCGAGATTCAGCCATAGAATTTAAACTTTCAACAATGCCTTCATGGGCATTGGCAATCATTAACGCCATTTGACGGGCGAAATAATGCTCGTATGCAAACTTCAATACAGCGAGTATCAAAAAGCTTTGAAGTATCATCATCACAGGGATGGCCGGAGAAATAACAATACCAGTATGCGCTAAAAGCAACTGCGACAACACCACTAAAAGAGTAATCATAAAGACAGGGATAAACGCCATCGTGTAGGGACCCGCTTCGGCTAATACCAACATGAGTGCTATTCCTAACAGCGCAGCGACACCTAATTCAACTATTTGCGCATGATCAGGACGCTGCAGAAAGTTGTGCCGACTTAAATTGTCAACGACGGTTGCATGAAACTCGATACCCTGAAATTGCGATGAAAAAGGCGTCGGGCGAAATTCATGCAAGCCTGCCGCTGAAAAACCCACAAACACAATTTTCCCCTTTAAGCTATTGGGTTCCAATTTTCCCGAAAGCACCTCAATGGCAGAAATCTTTTCGAATCGTTGCCCTAAAGTAGGGAATCTAAGTAATAAGTTGCCGGAATTATCAAGTGGGATTTCCATACCACCAACTTGCATCGTTAATCCCGTTTCGCTGGGGGACAATAAAAAATGGTCAAATCCCTGAGCGGTTAAATAAGTTTGCAAGGCAAGACTGGGATAGATCTTTCCTTTGTAGCTAATCACCAAGGGTGTTTTACGATAGATTCCATCAGAATCAGGTACGGCATTGATAAATCCACTAGTAGCTGCCGCTTGCTGTAGTAAGGGAATGTTGCAGAGGACACTTAGCGCATTGGGCAAATGTGGAAAAGTTGTATTTTTTCCCGTAACCGAAAACCATACGCCGCTGGCTGATTGGGGATGGCATTCATGCGCCGAGGATTGATCGAAGGTAAACAAATAACCAAGTACAAAAGGCCCTGTTTTTAAGGTATTGCCCAGAAGTGCGTCGTAATCCCAAAGGGACTTGTTAATCGTCGCTAACGAAAGTTGTTGTTTAAAGTCCCGCGCCAGAGTGTCGTGGATAACTGAGGGTGATGTGCGGTCATGTTCGATAAATAGGGCGTCGACACCCACCGCGGCTGTTAGAGGTCAATACTGTTGACTTAAGCAAAATCAGCCCCATTTCTACGATATTTGCACCATAGAATGAACACGTCATACGACCTCAATTTTTTTACAACCAACTCATCACACTTTTACCTTCATTTTGCCAAGGCATTGTAAAATTGAATGCGAGTGATTTTATCCGAAATCGCAAACTCCCTTTACCGCGTCTTATTGTAAGCCTGCTACACTTGGTTGCGGGCGGTTCAAGCCGTGACGGTGTGGACATTAAGCTGGGTGATTTTTTCAATCTGTCCCGGCGTGGCGGCCTTTGGCGGGATGCTGAAGTGCCGGATCGTAGCGCAGTGACCAAAGCCCGTAGCAAACTGGGCTGGGAATCGTTCGCCGCGCTTTTACGTCAAGCCGTTGATTTGGCTTATCAAGTTTTTCCAGAACGAAATGAGTACACCTGGTGTGGCCTGTCAGTTTTTGCTTTCGATGGCTCAAAATATACCTTGCCCGCAACGGTTAAGATTCGCGAGGCATTTGACCCTGGCAGCGGATTGGACAAACCTGGCAAGGGGCATTATCCGCAAGCACTGGTGAATACGGTGTACGATGTGTTTCGGAGAATGCCGGTTGGCCGGACGGTTTGTCCAATCCACAACGGCGATGAACGAAAACAGGCACTGAAGCTACTCGACTTGCTGCCAATGATCTGTGTTTGCCTGTTTGACCGTGGTTATCCTGGGTATGCGTTTATCCATACGTTGCTGCAACAACCCCGTTATTTTGTCATGCGATGCCCGGCGCTATCTACGTTTCCAGCCGTTGGGGCTTTCGTGCTGAAAGGCGAAAAAGATGGGATCGTATGGCTCACGCCAAGCGATACTTTCAAACGCAGCTTAACTAAAGCGGAACGTCAAACGCAGGTAGCCATTAAGCTACGGATTATTCGCCTTACCCATCCTGATGGCACGGTGTCCGTGTTGCTGACCAACTTGTTCGACACCCATGCTTTTCCATGCCAAGCCGTCATTGACTTGTACTATCGCCGCTGGGCGGTTGAAAATCATTACCGGGATGAAAAAACCAGCTTCGATATAGAACGTTTCCACAGTAAAACGGTTAATGGGATCCAGCAAGAACTGTTCGCCATTCTGGTGGTTTGTGTTATCAGCCGAGTCATCATGGCACTCTCGGTCACCTCTGAAACGTTAGAAACCGAGCGTTGCACGGTTGCACCGCAACTTAAAAATGCGGTCAAATCTTTTGCAAGGGACGCAGCCCTATTGGTTGCTTTTGATCCAGGGCAAACTTGGGCTATCTTTCAAGAACTGCTGGAAGATATTCGACGTGTCAAATATTATCGCCCCAAAAAACCTAAACCTTCAAAGCAGCGTGTTAACAAAGGTGCTCCCAATAAATGGAAAAATGCGCGATCCACCAAAATGGCTGCGGAGGTTTAAGTCAACAGTATTGCCGCGGCGGGTCCCCCACGTTGAATAGTTTCGAGTAAGTGGGCCACTTGATAGCGTGGCCATGGCCATTGTCCATAAGCGTTCAGGCTTTGCTCATCGACTTCCACAATGATCGGTAAGGGAGACAAGCCAGTTTTAGGCAGTAATTCAACTTGTAGCGCAATAACGGCATTATTAATCCGCTCAACCGGCTCGTTGCATTTCAAACCAACGATGAATGTTAACAAGATGAGTGTTATTCCCGTGAGCAGAGTTTGTAGTCTCTCCTTTGATGTTGAGCGTAAATCAATTGGCTCCTCTAAATTGAACAGTTGAGGCGCATTCTGTACCTCTAGCATGAGGTTTACCTAATTTCCACTTCCACCCGTCGATTGCGCGCTTCAGGAACATTGTCGTCGGTCGGAATAGCGGGGTCGTTTTCACCATAATAACGAACATCCAAACAATGGCTGGGTACACCGGTATGGATTAAAGCTTTGGCGACATTTTCTGCTCGCTGTAAAGAAATTCCTCGGTTACTCACATCATCACCAACACGATCGCTGTGCCCAATCACGCTCAGATCGCAGGATAAACGAGACTTGATTGCAGACACAATGTTGCCGATTACAGCGTTCCCCTCAGCCGACACATCAATACTGCCGGTTGCATAAAACAGATTAAATCGTGCTGGCGGTGTTGGCTCTTTGGATAGGGTGGCCGCAAATTTGTCCTGGATATCTTTATCGCTTAATACGATAGGTTGTGATGGCGCCTGTTCGGCTTTTGTTGCTTGCGTACTTTCATTGGCTTTTGTTAACAACGTGGTTCCTGCGGGCGTGCTTACAGAGACTTGCCCGACTTTACCGCCGGGATCAGGAACTAATACGACAGTGGTTCCACTACATCCCGTTACCAAAATACAGGTTATGGTAAAAAATACACTCCGGATGAACATCATAAATCCTATTAGAAATAGTAGATTGAAGGTTATTGCACGTCGATTAAGACTTTTGTACCGCGTAATCCCAGCGTTGCGGTAGGCGTTTTAAAGTGGACCGATTCGGGGGAAATCCTGCCGATAGCGCCGGAAACAAAAACCAACGAGCCTTTTAGGACACGCGTTAGAAAGGACACTTTACGTTCATCAGGCTTGAACAGAAAATTGTCTAGGATCAGTTTGCTGTCAGAGCCCAGGGTTAATACGGCGCCATCATTAAAGATTATGCCAACAGCGCCGCTGGCGTCTGTTTCGATAGTGTCACCCTGAAAAATCTCTGCGCCTAACAGCAATTTCTGTTTAACGCTCTGACGAATGACATAAGCGATCGGCTGATGAGTTTTTACTAAGCCAATACGTGCATCCGCCAATGAGATTGGAGAAAATAACCACAGCTGGGCGAATAAAACGAAATAGTAAATGCGATTTGAATGAGAAAGGTTATTCCCTGGCATCTCAAAAACCTCAGAATCAGCCAACATTTTTTGCAGTCTACCTGATTGGGTCGTTAGTGTAAATTTTTCGAGGCGACTGTATAAAATTAACTGCTATCATTAGCCGCTTTTGTCAAACTTATATTACAGTTTCTCACCTAGCGGAGCAGGTGGAAGCTATTTACGCCAATATCTAACCAAGGACTGAAAATTAGTTCACAAAAAAATAAAACGCTTTTTGTCTGATTAAAAGGCTGTCTTGAAAAGGCCATCAAAAAAATAATCAACTGTAATTAAAATCCGACACGCACTACCAAGCAACCTAACCATCTAGAATTCTCAAGAAAACCAGAAACTTGTTTGATCAGTTATTCTCCACTAACCTGGAAAACGGCGTTTAACTTTTGCCAAGCTTACAGAAAATGAGCGTTTCAATTTTTCCAGTTACTATCCGCTAGCTTATTGAAATTACTATACACTTCAATTTGCGAACTAGAAAACTCTGCGCTTGTTAGTGGCAAATATTGGACGCCGTTTTGCACTCATGGCTCTATTTTGGCTTCTTTCTTTATTAGACGTTGCACGCCATTTATTGGCCGAAAATAGGCGAGTGCAATGTGGGTATAGACATCAAAAATCGGTGAGTCATAAAGAACATGTGCCCAGAATATTGAGTAAACGCGAGCTCTATTACTGAAGTCCCGCTGAAGTGCCAATCGGCCATTATTGCAACGATAAGCATCTAACCTATTAATAAACGGGTTAAAACTTGCGGTTTTAGTGCGCGCCAATGGCATCGGTCGCGGACCATTACCCACATGTTTCCATTCTGTAATTCTTAAGAGAGCTTCGTAGTCACCTTTGCTGGCCTGATTAATCCATGGGTAGTAATATTGGTTATCGTATTCAATAGGGTACTTTTTAGCCACTCGAAGAACCAGGGCACGGTAAGCTGTGTATCTTTTGGTAATATTGGTTTCATTTAGAGCCTTTTATTCAATGACGGCAAAAATTATCTGAAGATCGATCTCATTAAAATATCCTCTGTAGGTTTTTACATAATCCGCACGGAACTGGTCAGTCTCTATGTATTTACGCCCGACTTCGGGGTTGGTATAGATTTCTCGGGAGATTTGTGTAAAAAATATTCTGGTGTTTATGTCATCCACTGAATCAAAAATTCCTACAACCTTACCAATATGGATCTCTCGTGACCTGTTGAGTAGGTCAACATTCGTTATTATCATAGTTTCTACAATAATTATCGGAAATTGAAATATGGGCATTTGCCGACCCAAACAGAACAGTTGGAACGGAAACAAATATTGATATTCATCTCATGATATTTCCTTTTGTTTATGCGCTATTAAAGGTTAAGCTGCAAATGCTATTAAGTAAAAAAACTTGTATCAAGTATCTATGCATTTAAGGGTAGTAAACTTTTTTACAATTCAAAATTGTGGTATTGAAATATGTGACGTGCTTCAAACCAACGCGACTGCCGACATAACAATCCATTAGAAGGAGACCGGCTTATGATGGATGCTAAAGTGATGGCTGCAAGTGCGAGCTGGGTGTATCGGGCAATCAAAGCGGCAGGTGTTCTGGATAGTTTGGAGGTGAAACCGTCGAAAAAAGGTACGGGGCTTTAGCCGTTATATTGTGAATTGAGAGCAGCGGTGGAGGGTCGCAGTCGAAGTCCAAGTTTATCTGAATCATTACAACAGAACTCGAACTCCAATTGGACAAAAAATTTCCGTAAAAATAGGAATCGATTACCTCCATCGTCCGTAATCCAGTAGACACCTTGCTAATGTGTCGAAAAATGCGACCATTACACAGGCAACGGGTACGTAACACCAGTGCTTATTCGGTCTTTGCTGGAAAGGCTCTTAATTTTAGACCTCTACTTTGAAAGGTTGCATCTGTTTCTTACTAACGCCTTGCGCCGCGAAAGCGGGGCTTACTTTGCTCAGTACAAACGGTTTAGCGAGAAATGTCATTTCGGGAAGTTGTTTTTTGCGGAATCCTTAGGTAGTTGCGATAAATTTTTAAGGCAACTTACAATAATAGCAATTAGTATGCCAAGTATTTAGTTGAGGGCTAGCCCCGGAACGCCAGGCATTTGTGGGTGAAAATGCAATTAACCGAACTGTTTGAGTTAAATAACATAGTTCAATTACCAGATTCGGGCAAATCACACATTTTTTGGTATTTAAAACATTTCGAAACATTTAGATTGATAGGACTTACGCATTCACTGGCAAGTGCAATTTCAGAAAAAGTAATGGTGATATTGATGTGGATGCGATGGTAGATGAGCTTGAAAGCCATTTAAAACTGCACTTCTGGAAAGTGGTTTAGCTCAGAACGAACACTTTTGGGGGTTCTTCCACAGGACCCCTAATAAAAATATAATTAATACAGCTGGTTATTTAAATGGCATTAATTATGCTTGCTAATATAGCGTTAGTCTATAGAAAGCAGATTAACTCCATTTTCCACTTGTCAGCATAACAGGTAACCTAACATGATTATTAAAAAGAAGTCAGAAGTCAGAAGTCAGAAGTCAGAAGTCAGCAGAATTATTGCAAAAAACAAAATACGCTAAAACCTCTACTCATAGCCGCTTTGGTGGGTACGCCATTGATTGCGCCTGGTTTGCAAGCACAACCCGCCGATGTATCGCCGGAAATTGTTAAACAATTACCGATGAAAGCCAAACCCCTAGATGCTATTTCCATAGATCGAAACGGAAAAACATATACCCTGGTTCGATTTCTTGATGATGAGAACAATCTGCAAACTCAAGCTTTTGCTCCCGATTTTCAACCGATTGCCGAAAGCGCCATTCCACAAAAATCCAGGCCGTGGATTTCCGATGAGCTTCGTAGTCTTATGGACAAAACGCTTGATTCCAACGCACGTTTTACCGTGGACATTGGCCTGCAGACCGAGACCGTTGACGATAACTTACCGTTAACTATCGGTAGCGGGGAGATTTTTCCAATGGAAGAACTCCGTAAAGGGAAAAAGCCTTCTTTTCAGTTAAACGGTCACAGCGTCGATGCCGATACGTTACTAAAAACCCAAGCAACCCAACGCAATAACCAACTAAAGCAATTGAAAGACCTAGGAAAACGCCACGCAGAAAAACTGGCGACACTTGCAGAAAGACGTGGCTGGACAAATAACAAGATAATTGCAGCCGCCCGCAAAGAATTGGCGGACGGCGATAATAACCATACGATTACCTTGACCCTAACCCGAAACCAAATCGAGCGTTTGGCCCAAGAGGACCGCGATTTTATTTCCGAAATCGAAGTGCACGCGGAACCACAAAATACACTGGCCCAGGCAATGTTTCACACAGGCGTGAATCCCCATGCGCTAAGTTACGCAAACCACCAAGGAGCAGGAATTGGCATTTACATGACCGAACTCAATTGCCCCAATCCTGGTTATATTTCGAATTATACACGCTTGGGTGGTACTACTGATAACCATAGCGAACTCGTAAGCTCTATTCTACGAGGCGCATCCCCACAATCCTGGGTATATTGCCGAAGTGGACTGACATTACCCAGCTACGATGATATCTGGGGCGATCCGATTACCTATCAATGCGGCGTGGAAGATTGGGAAGGCCAAGATATTCCAGTTTACTGCACATACTCCCCCCAAGATATCAAAGTGGTCAATATGTCGGCTGGGTATCTGGGCACAGGGCGTTACTATACAAGCATTGACCGAGACTGGGATGACTTTGTTTACAATAACCCTATAGCAACATTTTTAGCTGCCGGAAATAACCATCCTCTTCAAGGATTAGACGTAGCCACCCCAGCGAAATCTTTAAATGTTACCTCAATAGGCAATTATGATGACGCAAACAGCACAATTCATGCCACTTCAAGCTATATAAATTCACTCATAGGTAACGAAAAACCCGAAATATCGTTTCCGGGCACCAACATCACAGCCGGTGGCCATACCAATACAGGTACCAGTTTCGCATCACCTCATGCTGCGGCCGCCGCCGCAGACTTTATGAGTGCTTGGCCACAGTTTCAAAGTGCCCCGGCACGCATGAAGGCCTTAATGTTATCTGCCCCGAGAGAGGACATTATTGGCGGCATCGACAAAGTTGGCGTTGGTGGATTTGATTATTTGAGCGCAAATGGCGGATGGAGTTGGTGGTGGACTGGTCTGAACGGGGCATTTAGTTATATGGATAGCCAGGATTATCTACCGAATAACGGTCGTATCGATGTAAAAAAACATCTCGATGCCTCTCTATCGAAGGTATGGATTAGCCTGGCCTGGTTGAATCGTGGAACTTATATATTCAATAGCAACGGAAATATAGGTATGGACATGGATTTAATCGTGTACGATCCCAACGGTAATCTGATTAATCAATCAGCCACACTTAACAATCCTTATGAAATGCTGAGTTTCGATCCACAAATAAGCGGCGAGTACAGATTTAGTATTGCCAGGACTCGGAATAATGATACAGCGTCTAAAATTGATATGGGGTTGGTATTGAACTATTAATAAACTAGTATAAATAACAATTTCCCAATACGTCCAGAGCAGTCTGGACGTATTCAGATTTAATACCTATTTTTGTTAAGAGGAATAAATAGTATGTTTCTTTGTAATAATCCAGCTAGTGTTTTCAGGAATAACAGACAAAAATCTCTTGTCTATTTAACGGCTTTTATTTTGTCGCAGATAACATTATCGGAGGCTGGCACTAGCCTCGCGGGTGAATCCGCAGTCTCTTTCATCACAATCGCTAAAAGTCGAGAATACAATACTGCAAGATTTTGCGAGGAAAAGCCGGATAATTCCTCATCTTTAGCTGAAGAATTTGCTAAAGATCATAAAATAGCTCTGGATGCAGCTAAACAAGAACTAACGGATCAAGGAATTCAAGTTAACTGGGCGCGTAACGGTTATCCCCATAACGGCGCTTTTTTGCCGGCATGTAATGTTACGCAAACCGAGCTGCTTGCTTTTGAAATTCCGGAAAATAAGCTCGATCAAGCCCGAAAGCTAGGGTTTAAACTTTGGAATGAATGGCCTTCTCCAATATTTACCCCCCCTGGCAATTCATCCGGATTGATACCCGTAAATTGGGAAGCGCCACCTTACGTAGCAAAATCCAGCGGCCTGTTGCAATGTGACGAGCTAGGTAAACCGCAGCGTTATTTCCGTGAAAATTGGACGCCCGGTTATCCCGGTAGCATGGGCTTCGAGCTAAACCGGGCAGGCATTCCGGTGGATTCTGCGTTCTGCGCGATTCGGCCGGAGCAGCCGCCGCAAAACATTTGCGGACAGGATTCTGGCAAGCTGGATGTATTAAAAATTCCGGAAAGCAGTATTCCGCGCGCACTGGCTTTAGGCTATCAGCTTGCGGGCAACAGCGTGGAAGGCGGTATTGGCGAGATAAAGGCAATTCCGTGCCTGGAAATACCCGATGCTACAGCTCCGCAGCCCTGTACTGCCGCCACTCAAACACTCAAAACAGAAACTTTTCCTGCACCGGTGGCTACAACAGCCACTGCAAAAGCCTACAGCATCAGCTTTACCGGCACTTTAAAAGCCCAGGCCAAGTTGAAGGCGGCCTTGGGCAAAGCAGTGGCGCAGGGCGTGTTAGTCACCTACATAGCATCCGATTCCGTGGCAGACCAAGTCAATGCTTGCGTGGAACCGGCAGCCAATCTATCGCAAGCTCAGTTTGCCGAGTTTATTAAAAAACTGCACAAGCAGGTCAAAGCCAAGCAAGAAGCTAAAGTGTTACTGAACGAGCGAATCGAAACCTGCGGTTCTGCACTGACCGCCTCCGAAGCGGCGGGATTGCAGCAAAAAAACCAGACCACGCCATCATCTGTGGATTGGCGTTTTAACTCTGCAGGGCACTGAGTTATCTGTCGATAGTCGCCGTTGTTACTATCCGATGTTTTTCACGGTATTAACAATCATCGACTATCTCATGTAACGTGCCCAGCAAATAAAGTTGAGAAACTTTAACTCCGGCAGACTTTCCAGGCAATTTAGAAATTGCTTGGAAAACCCGTAACCCGTAAGGCGGCTTCGCCCTCAGGCAAGCCGCCCTAAACGGAGCCGGCTGACTTGGGTTATCAACTCGTAAGTTTGGTTGGCATTACGTATCTGGGCTTCGAGTGTTGGTTTTCACTTTGATCAAGCTACGAATTTCTGCATTGATTTACTGCTTAGAAATTAGCCAATTTTCCATTTTCAACCCAGTAACTTTCCCAAAATGTTTAGTATTGTTCGTCACTAAGTGTGGAGATATTGTCAATTCTGGTGTATATGGGGTACGACAACGATTCCTTCATTTTCAGGCCATAAGGTCGCAAAAATATAATTTTAGCCTCAACTGACCTTCACCAACTCCGTTCTGGATCGTCAACAGAAAAGACATCCGCCTCTATAAAACAATTACGCATGTCAGCCCTATGTTCGGCTTCGGCCAATATTTCATCGTAAATAATACTGTCGAGCTCTTCGTTTGAAGTATAGGGGATCGAAAGAAGATATCGACCGTTATGCTTAGCCAATTTTTCCATGGCAAACTGGCTAAGAATGAACTGCTCAATTTCATTGCGGGCCTTGCCATTTCCACGCACAAACTTACTGTTGTTTTCAACCTGCAAACATAATTCGACTTTCATTACCCTGGCGATATTTGTGTTCGCTCTATCCTCAGATTGATGTATTTTCTGTGGTACCGGTGTCTTGGCTAACTTGTTCTCTGGTTGCGTATATTTGTAATAGGTGTTGCGTGACATACCCAAAATATCGCAAATTTCCTTAACGCTCCGCCCTACATCCTTCTTTAATGCCAACGCTGCCTTACGTTTCTTTTCATCCATACCTTTTGGCCTACCTCCTTTTCTACCGCGTGCACGAGCAGATGAAAGCCCGGCATGTGTTCTTTCGCGGATGATGTCTCGCTCAAACTCGGCCAGCGAAGCGAAAATATGGAAAATAAGCTTACCACCGGAAGTGGTGGTATCAATGTTTTCTTGCAAACTTTTGAATCCGACTTCCCTCGCAACAAGATCACGTACCGTCTCCACCAAATGCGGAAGGGAACGGCCCAACCGATCAAGTTTCCAAACAACCAGCGTATCCCCAGGTCGGCAGCATTGTAGCGCTTCCGTTAATCCAGGCCGTTGCGCTTTGGCTCCACTGGCGATATCGGTAAAAATGCGCTCACACTTTACAGCTAAGAGTGCATCTTGCTGAAGATCAAGGTTTTGGTCAGCAGTTGAAACTCTGGCATAGATAAGAGTGGCTCCCCCTATCAATAATAAGTTTGTACCACGAAACTCAACACATATATAAATACTGGTATATTGATTTAGTAGATGGGTTTTATGGTATAAAGTTGACTATCAAAATGGCTTAAATTTGTCTCTTAATGCAATTAAGCCACTGTACCATGAAAACGGTCGTTTTTATGGTACAGCTTGACAGCGTATTTATCGAATCCTTTTAGCTTTAATGAGGTTTTTTATCCTTGCCAACAATTCAGGAAACCGCATACCCGCGATTAAAAAATCATGTTTCAGTTCGCGATATGGCTGTCATTTATACGCCTAATGTGGATGAGTTATCCTTGGCTATTTTGTGCCAATCAGCGAAGTACCACCGGCTATCATTGAACATATTGTTGGCGTGGCTGGTATTCAGTCCGCCATCACTGATCTGGCAGGCTATATTTGTCTGGAACGCGCAAGCGCCATTTGCAAATCATACGCCAGACACATCATATCAATTGCTATGATAAGGAGGCCCGCCATATTATGATGCTGGCCATGAGCCAAGCGGCCAGGACAAAAGAAGAGTTGGCTGATCTTATCAATATAGGCATTGAAGAATTAGTGCGAAAGAAATATGAACTTCCCGCCTTTGACACATTGTTACGCGGAGCTCGCCATGCACGCACTATTCTCTACCGGCAGTTCTATCAACAAGCAGATGCCAAGCTGAGCACAGAAGAAAAGAAACGCATAGAAATGCTGTTTATAGTTGAACCAGAATCGCGTTTTACACCCTGGAATACACTCAAACAGGAACCCGATAGTCCAACCTTGACGAACCTCAAAGTCTGGTTAGATCGAAAAGCCTGGTTGGCTCAGTATCACATTGAGCAACAAGTTCTTGCCGATATTCCTGATGTAAAAATCCAGCACTTCGCGGCCGAAGCCAGAACTTTGGATGCCGCCAGAATGTTGGAAATCGAACCCAAAAAACGCTTAACTCTGGCGGTTTCGTTGCTGAAAGTACAGTCGTATCGAGTCCTGGACGATTTGGCAGACATGTTCATCAAACGCATGTCGACCATCCACCAGAAAGGCAAAGACGCACTGGCAGATTATCATGCCCGCAACCAACAGCGCGCCGACGAGCTGGTACAAACCTTACGCGATTTGGTCATTGCCTACCGCACCGAAGGATCAGCCCAGGATAAGATCACAGCGATTGATGCCTTATTGGCAGACCAGGGTGAAGTCATTCTCCAACGCTGTGAGGATCATATAGCTCATGCGGGTGACAACTACTTTGTATTTCTATGGCGCTTCTACAAGAGTCATCGCCCAACGCTTTTTCGCCTACTCAGGTGTATGACGGTGCAGACCACTACCCAGGACACGACATTCGTGGCGGCGCTGCATTTTCTGCTGGAGAATGAACACAAGACCGGCGAATGGCTGACCACACCACAATCCCCCTGTCTTGATCTTTCTTGGATGCCGGAATCCTGGTGGCGTTTGGTAACAGAGTTGCAAAATCATGATGAAGCACCAAAACGGCTGCACCGCCGTTATTTCGAACTCTGCGTTTTTTCGCAGCTAATGATGGAGCTAAAGGCTGGTGATTTGTGCGTCCTTGGAAGCAATCATTACGCTGACTATCGTAACCAGCTTATCTCCTGGGAGGAGTATCACCGCGATATCGCCGCCTATGGTGAAATGGTCGGGTTGCCCACCGAAGGCGCTGCTTTCGTAGCGCACATGCAAGCACGCTTAGCTGAAGTTGCTCAAAAAACTGACCACGCTTTCCCCGACAATACGGATTTGCGTATTGAGAATAGCGAACCTATTTTACGCCGGCCCACAAAAGCAACGACGCCCGCTGGATTACGTAGTCAGCCCTGAAAAACCCCGAATTTTCACCCCGGCATTGTAATCAACCTCGGTGGGCGGCCCCTAGCGGAAAGTAATCTTCCTGAATTTAGCAAAATCATTGTTAGCGCGCAAACCAACCGCCCCAAAATAAAGACAAAAAAAGCCCGCAACCACAGGGCGAAGTTCCAGGCGGCAGCTGCCATCAATACGTTGATCAGGTCGCCCGAAGTACCTTTGAGGAAGTTGCGCGATAATCTAAAGTCACTCTTGAGATGGCCTATGATGGGTTCTATGGCGGCGCGCCGACGGCAGCGTTTGCGCTTTTGGTCGCGTTGATAGCGGCTATCTCTTTTTAGCGGTTTGCCTGGCAGAACAATTTGAGTGCTACCCACGGTTTTCTGGCCTTGGTAACCCCGGTCGCAGACCGCCGCCTGGATAGCTTTGCCTCGGCTGTTTTTTGCGTGCTCCAAGATAACAGGTAAGGTTTTGCTGTCGTGTAAATTGCGATCATGGCTGGCAACACCGACGATGATGTTGGTTGTGGCGGTGCTGGCAACCGATACTTTATTGCCGTATTCGTAGGGTTTGTGGTCTTTGCCTTTGGCGATGCAATACAAGTCAGGTTCATGCAGAGAATAAATCTTGTCGCTATCCTTGGGTTGCTGCCCTAAAACGCGTTCGTAAAACAAGAAATCCTTTTGAATGCGCTCGAACAGTTCGTGTTTGGGCAATGTCCTGCGACATTCGCGGATCAGGGTGTGAGCGATGGTGCGCAGGCGCTTCAATGCTTTTTTGGCTTTTGCCCGACGTTTTACGTGGCGGAAATGTCGCAAGCTCAACCGCAAACCTTTGGTTTCTTTGGCGTAGGTACGACGAAGTGCAATGCCGTGAAATTTTGCAAGCTTCTGTAATCGGTTGATGATCTTGATCGCCAGTTTGCCATCGGTCGGGTAGGTGATGTTTTTTTCCTGAACCGTGGTGTCGACGTTGACCGTGCTTTCGAGTGCCGCCTTGCCGTGCATCTGGACACTGACGGCAAATAGCTTGTCAACGCCATCGGTGCCGATCCGTTTTCTAAAGTGAACCAGTTCGGTGCTATCGCACGGCAGCTTCAAACTGAACTCGGTCAGCCCGCAAAAAGCCTGGTAGTATGGGTTGCGTTTGAATGCCAGAACCACCTGTTCGTCACTCAAGTTTTCCAGCTGCTTCAAAATCAATAAGCCAACCATCAAGCGTATCGACTTACTGGGTCTGCCAATTCCTTGGCCGTAATGGCGAGTAAATTCAAGCTCAAACGTCTTCCAAGGAATGGCAGCGGCTAAAACCAGTAGCGGATCTTGGGGATCTAATTGCTGTAATAAGTCGTTACCAAACAGGTTGGTTTGGTGGCCATTTGAGTGCAAATCGGCGTCTGAGTTTTGCCAGTTTTTTTAAAAAGAGCACTTAAATTTACCATTACGAATTTTTCATCCCATTGATAATAGTAGATTAAATATTCTGTCGACTGGGAAAGCAGGTGCTGAATACTGGTAATTAACAAACGCTGTTTTGCACCTAAAAGCAAACCAGATACTTTTCGGCCGGAAATCGAGAGTCTTTTGGCGAACGGCACGACGCAGCGGTTCATCGCTCAGCGCTATCACACCACGGAAGCGAATCTCCATAACTGGCTTAAGAAAAATGGGTTGAAGGATACTAAATGACCCTTGTTACTTGGTAGTTTATAAACTACAATAAGCAATGATCGAGATAAAACAAACGGAGACTTTCAGGAAATGGCGAATACAGCTTAAGGATGAGCGGGTACGAGGCTTAATAGCGTCCCGCTTAGACCGCCTTGGCTTTGGTCATGCTGGGGACGTGGAACCTGTTGGACAAGGGATTAGCGAATTACGCATTCATTACGGTCCCGGATACCGCATCTATTTCCACAAACGAGGCGATACGATCATCGTTTTACTGTGCGGTGGCGATAAGAGTACTCAAGCAAAAGACATTAAGGCGGCAAAACGCCTAGCTGCTGAATGGAGAGAATGAAATGGCTGAAAAACTGACAACCTACGATCCCGCCGAGGATTTAGCTTCTGACGAAGCAATGGCAACCTTTATGGCCGAAGCGTTTGAGACAAACGACGCTGGATACATAGCTCACGCACTTGGCGTCGTCGCCCGAGCGAAGGGGATGGCGCAAATCGCCGGACTAACTGGACTTTCCCGCGAACAACTTTACCGATCCTTTAGCGAGAATGGCAACCCAACTTTGAAAACAACGCTTGCCGTAATGAAAGCGCTTGGTCTTGATTTGACCACCAAGATTCACCCCTAGCTATCTTACTGCTATAAGTTTACGACTTGTAACTTTTCAAAATCCTATGAAACAATTCTGTCGTTTGTTTAAACTCACCCATCAATAGCAAATCTCACAGCATATGGGGTGATTCCATAACTTTTTCAGCAAGCTCCCAAGAAAACAGATTCCAAGCTATAAAAAATCCGATGAAGCATCAACAAGCATGACATAATGAACTGACGACTATTCTATATATAGGGGAAATAGAATCCCGCTCTTAGATAGGTCGTAACTTTTATCCAATTCTTTTGCTAATCTTGTTTCAGGCAACTTTGATCTCACGGAAGCTTGGGCTCAGTTGTAGTGCTGCACTCCTTCTGTCTCCCATATCGGGTGTGTAATACCAATTCCAATAAGTTTTCATATTTGAAGCATAGGTTTATACTTGGGACTTAAAGTAACACCATAAGAATGGAGGCAACCATCTCACGCCCAAAACAATTCCCCTTATCGCTCCAAGCGCATGATTTTCATCTGCTTGCAAAGAATGAAGCCCATGCGCGTACACGCATTAGATTCTTAGGTATGGCTCACCTTAAAGATGGATTGAGCATTAGCGATGTTGCAAAGGCTTTGCGTGTTCACGAGACCACTACCCATGGTTGGGTACAACGATTTAGTGCCCAAGGGCTGGATGGCATAATAGAATCCCCGCGCAGTGGTGCCAAACGTAAACTAGCTGCGGAACAAGAATCCCTGTTTAAGGCTGCAGTCATTGAGCTACAAGCACAACGAGCGGGTGGAAGAATCACTGGACACGATATACGAGCCTTACTAGAAGAAAAATTTCAGGTCTATTGCTGCCTCAATAGCGTTTACAACCTGCTGGCTCGACTGGGTCTGGTTTGGATCTCAGTGCGCTCGAAACATCCTAAGCAAAGTCAGGCTAATCAAGACAACTTTAAAAAAACTTTCGAGGTACGGTAATCGCATTGGTGCCTAAAATGTTGGGCTTAGATGAGATTGAGATCTGGTTTCAAGATGAAGCTCGAGTGGGCCAACGAGGGACGCTGACCCGCATTTGGGCGCCCAAAGGGAGTCGTCCCAGAGTGGTTAGGCAGCAGCAGTTTGAAGCGGCCTATGTGTATGGCGCTGTGTGCCCTGCCGAGGGTAAAGTGGTTGGTATGATTATGCCTAAAGCCAATAGCGAAGGCATGCAAAAGCATCTCGAAATTATTGGAGAGGCCATCGCCCCAGGTAAACACGCTGTATTGGTAGTCGATCGCGCCGCCTGGCATGTCACAGCAAAATTACAGTTGCCTACCAACCTGTCAATTTTACCCTTGCCACCTTATTCGCCTGAACTCAATCCTGTCGAGCAGATATGGCAGCAACTGCGGCGGTCAGATTGGGCAAATC
>Ga0208264_1000150_pt1 | contig 33859 bp, 36 predicted proteins | sample LakWasMet31_HOW6_2_FD_183873 | JGI IMG/M metagenome (GOLD analysis project Ga0208264, IMG submission 183873) | Freshwater sediment methanotrophic microbial communities from Lake Washington under simulated oxygen tension - Sediment Metagenome... | ecosystem: Environmental > Aquatic > Freshwater >... | reverse complement strand
TACCGGTTTGCAAGGTTAGGTCGCAGGCTACTTCTAAGGTATCCAGACCCGTTGCACCTAGATCACGCGCCATCAGCAACAGATCAACAAATGCTCGATCCCCCTTGTCTTGTTTCAGAATACGGTCGCGAACCACTTTGATTGGCATAGGCAAATCCCACGCCACAAACGGCGCACCATGGCGGAGAGCGCCTGGCTTTTTCTCCAATACCGGTAGATAGTGCCACGGATCACAAATCAACTGATCACGACCAAATTGCCGGATATGTTCAGCAATGACCAGGCCATCCGCAACCATGCGAATATGATCGCTCGTTAACCGCACCGACACTACACGATTAGCCCATTGGGCAGGTGCGCTGTAGCGGTTACGATCAATACGGATCAGGCATAATGAGGTCACTCGTCTCATGGATTCCACGTAACCATCGAAAACCGCCTTGATAGGCATTAATAGCGGCTGTTCCTCGGCAAAGCAGTCAGAGCAACTCCGAGATGTTTGTTCTGGATGCGGGCGTCCAGCCAGCTCCAAACAACGCTTCGCTAACCAATCGTTAAGCGAAGTAAAGTCGGCACAGCGCGGTAGCGGCGTAAATAACCATTCGCGAATGTTACCCACCTGATTTTCCACCTGGCCTTTTTCCCAACCCGACTCCGGTGTGCAGGCTACTGGCTCAAACAAATAGTGATTGGCGAGTGTTAAAAAGCGCCGGTTAAAGCGACGCTCCTTGCCGACAAAGACCGCATCCACCACAGTTTTCAGGTTGTCGTAGACCATCCGTTTCGGTACACCACCAAAGAAAGCAAAGGCCTGGTTATGCGCATCTAACACCATTTCCTGGGATTCTCTTGGATAGGCGATAACGAACATTTGACGACTATAGCTGAGGCGAAAATGGGCAACTTTGACGAGTTGTTCTACTCCGCCAATCACCGCCGTTTCATAACTCCAGTCGAACTGACAAGTTTCTCCGGGGGGAAAGGCTAGCGGCACGAACGCCTGTTTGATAGTGGGGCTTTTAGTTTGAGTCCGCTTCCAATCTCGCACATGGCGCTGCACTGCGGTATAACCGCCACAATAACCCTCAATCTGCAAGCATTCAAATAGCCGTTGGGCAGTGCGTCTTTGTTTGCGAGGTAATCCTGCGTCGTTTTCCAGCCAGCCATTTAACTGGTTGAGATAGTCACCTAGTTTGGGATGGGGTTGTTCTTTGCGGCTTGAATAAACGGGCGTTTCGACCGTTTTTAGATGTTTACGAATAGTCGGGCGGGAAAGTTTAAACCTTTTTGCCAGCTCGCTGATTTTTATGTTCTCAACAAAATGCAGTCGCCTGATTTCGGCAATTGTATCCATTTTTATCACTCCAGGATTCTCCGGCAAAAAGCCGGTCATTAAACAACCTGGGGTGGAAACTTTTCAACGCTCTTTTCCCCAGGACCCTGGAAAGTTTTGCACGCCGTTTTGCAGCTCCAATTTCATTTTATTAGCTATTGTACCCCAAAGGTGACCTTCAGCTAACAGTTCAGCAACTCTAATGAACCGTTTTTCCATTTTGGATAACTTACTCACTTTTTCATCAACCCTATTCAAACTATCTTTTTCACTTTTGGCCTGACGTTTAACACTATTAAAAGTATCTTTAACGATTTGTTGTTCCATACTATTCATAGTAGTAAACGTAAACGGAATAGTGGTTAATAGTTCTTTAAAATTAGACGCATTCAATGATTCAACAGCATTACACAATCTATCGAGAGTAATAGGAGCAGTGCAGGACTCTATTGAACTACCATTATTAACATGTAACACAGCATCTCTAATAGCATCAGGTTTAACCCATTGTGGCATCCATACAGCTGATACATTATTAGCCATTCTACCTAACAATTTAACAATACAGTTGAACTCATCTTCAGACTCAAGCATATCAATCACAATGTAACGTTTTCCAGAATCAGTACCATCTTTCATCTTTCTCAAGATTCTACCAATATTCTGAATGAATACACCAGCGCGCTCATAACTGCGCGCCTCATGTAACAACTCCATATCACCAATCATAGAAAAAGATGAAATAGGCTTGTAGGTGCGAGCATTAACGAAAACCCAATTATACTGTGGTAAATTTATACCTCTACCCAATGTACCTCTACTATGTGAAATCAATATATCAATATCTGACTCAACGTTATTCTTATTGAATTTATGATAATCAACACCTGAAACACCTAATGTAATGTTATCAATGTTTTTTGACATCACAGCAGCCAACAATGAAGCAGCGTTTTTAGTTGGTTGAAATATTAATGCTTTTTTCAACTCTGTAATATAGTCAAGATTGTTTAAGTCAATATACTTTCTTGAAGTACCTAAAACAACAATCTCATCCATTTTTTGACCGTCGCTTGGTAAAATATTATACTCAACCAATTCAGGCATCATATCTTTTAAGAAATTCGCTTGGTTTGGTGAAAGTGTAGCAGTCATTGTATGTACTTCTTTTGCTTGAGCAATTGCAGTTAGCGGTCTTCTATCCATTGTAACAATTTCAAGTGAACCACAAGCATAATATGGTGCTCTAATATGTTGTGGTATTTCCATTGTATTCTCAACAGCATTACCATAATTAAATCTCATATCATCGGTAGATATTTCACAGTTGGTGTTATCATCCCAGATTCTATTTCTGTAGACTGTTGGCCTCCATGAAGCATCAATCATATCTTGAATTATCTCTGAAACATTTACAACTCTATCTTTATCTTCATCACAAGATGTAACCATTTTAAGTACAGATGGATCATCATTTTGTCTAAGAGTTAGCACTTCAAGATTATTATCAACATGATATTTTGCAACTTCCATTGCATCTATATCAACCCAATCATATTCAGTAAATGTTTGTGATTGATCGAATCTTGTTATTGGTTCATATTTGTATACATGATCTGTTGTATCATAAGTTAAACGAGTCATATAACGTTTCATGGTGCAATTCATACAATTACCACTACCACTTTGTAATGGACATCTTGCAACATTCACGTAATTCTTAACACCATGCATTGTAAATTGTTTATAACGAGTACCTAAACGAATAGGTTGTGTTATTGATTCAATATATGAATCCACTTCATCAATAAAAACATAGCTATTTTCATCAATATAATCAAATATTGAGAAGTATCTATCATAAAAACCACGACGACCTACATACCCATGATGAGTAATTACAATCTTAGCAGCATCTCTAACACGATCTTCAGCAACATTTTGACCTATTGCAAACCCACCACCAGAAACAACATAATCAATACCAGCATCAGCAATCTTATCCAATTGTAAAACATCACCAAATAATAAAACAAACTGCTTAATTTGATCTCTTGATGTTACGAAAATGAACACTCTTGCCTTTTCATCTTGTTCAATTATTTCAAGCGCTCTGTGTGCAGTAGCATAGGATTTACCAGAACCAGTTGAAGCAGATGTATGAGTAAATGGATTTGCTTTAAATGACTCAATGATTGATAGTTCACTTGGTGTTACTTCAATATCAAGCACACTCTTTTTAGGTACATGTTTTTCAAATACAGGCTTTACAACTTCTTCTACATCACAATATGGTCTAAAAACATCATTACCATAATCTTCAATCAATGTTTGCCTCAACCATTTCACAGACGCTTTTTCACCCGCTAACCCATGACTGTGTAAGCATCTGAAGCCCCACCAGTCATGATTTGAACTACTTTGTTCCATGATGCAGCACCCATCATCTTTACCATCTGTATGCTCATGGTGACGAGGGCATGTAACATCATGAACGTTTCCACTACGGTGTCCTTTATATAATCCCAATGATTGAAATAACCCAACAACATCAAGTGTTTCTAATAGTACATTACCAATTGAACCACCTTTAACAACATTGTTTTTAGGAACATATTTTTCTTTTACTGGTACTGTAGTTACTTCTAATGTATGCCAGTCAAATATTTCAGCATCATTAACCCATGTTTCAAATACAGATTCTTTACCTTTTGGAAACCCAGGTAAAAAGAACCCTCTTGATACATCCCATGAAACAGGATCAACAGAATCAAAGAACTCTGTTAAGCTCGGAATGATATGATCACCAGATTGATCTTTAAATAGTTCAACAGGAATGTTCTCAGTCAATGGAATTACAACTCTAAAGCGATCATACTCAGGTGTTTTAACAGTATGATTATAAGATGTATAACCAATATGAGTTATGTGACCATATTTTTCTTTAAATTCTTGAATTGAAATACCATGATCAAAATCAAGCAACAATGCACTAACAGACTTTACATTATTAGCAGTCTTCTTAATAAATGATTTACCTGTTTTAGTATCTTCAACATAGATTGGATCTTCAACCCATTCACAGAAGTTGCACATTGGTGCATTGTTTTTATGATCATATACGTAACCTTTGGTAAATATATCTTTCATTTCTTTATAGGTTATTAGATCTGGTTTTGATTTATTATCAAAAATCCAACGATCTTTTTCAGTCCAAAATGAAGCACCTTTATAATAGTTATAGTGAAATTCTCTCATTTTCTTATCTCCGCTTTAACGATGTTTGCGAAGTTGGGAAATTTAAACATCACCAATAAGTTATTTGTACGAGTTGCAGCAGTATACATCCATTTTTCACGGTTATCATATAAATCATCAATCACAACAACTGAACGATACTCACTTCCTTGTGATTTATGACATGTAATTGCATAACCATAAACAACTTTCAATGAACTAATACCAGCTTTAGATTTAATCCCTACAAAATCTAATCTGATTGTTACTGTAAACGAAACTCCATCACCATTTATAACTTCTACAAAATTAACAACGCCATTTTTGTAATCAATATTATCATCATCTAACTTTGTAATAATTAAATCTGTGCCTTTATCTATAGTAAAATTAACACAAGAATATCTTGCATCAACAAATAACTTATCACCAACACGAGGTAATTTATTACGTTTAGTGGGTTCTTGTTCATACTCTTTTTCAAATAACCTACTTCTAATAAAACTATTTAACCAATCACAACTAACATTTTGCCATGCAATCACAATATCTGATGTTAGTACAAATTGTTGAAATATTGGATCATCAAGTTTAGTTACTAATCTACATAAACCACCATCTAATGTTTTATCATCTACTGCTTTATATGGGTATAGATAGTGCCCACCAGAACGACATATATCTGAAATAATAGTGTGAACAGCAGAATCTTCATTTTGTCTATAAACTGTTGTTAGTAGATGATCTTCTTTAACATGCATGAACCATTCATAGTACGGTGTTAAATGGTCAATACATTTACCTGCAGCTTTCAAGTTATCATATTCTGCTTCAACTGGAGGTAATTGCTTATCATCACCACAAACTAATATTTTGCCTGGAAAATGATTAAATATCTCAAACCATAATGTAGATGGAACAAGTGATCCTTCATCAATAATACATATTGTATCTTTTAACCTAATTGATTTTGGTACTATTTTTTTATCATGAAGTGCAGCAGGGTTAAAGATATAATCATAAATATCTTCATTTTCTGTAATATAAACACCATCACCATTTTTATCTTTACGTTGTTTGTTTGTTTTAGGATCAAGATCAGGTTTTTTAACTTCTTTTGTCTTACCTGTTTTTACTGCCTTATACATTGCTGTATGGATAGTATAAGCATTAACACCTTTTTTCTTCAATACAGATGCTGCTTTGTTTGTAAAAGTAATAACAAAGGTATTAGGTATAGTGTCAACAATTTGTTTAATTTGAGTAGTCTTACCAGTTCCTGCTGAACCTTTTAATACGAAGACTTGTTTTTCTGAGGATTTTAGAAAATCTAAAAAATCTGGATGTTGCGCAAGCGGAATTTGTTTTTGTGTGTTCATTTCAGTTTCCTTTTTTAAGGTTAGTTAATAGAGACCAATTCCCTATACTTTTATTTATCATTGAGCCAAATTCTATGATTTTTTATTTTCCACAGAACATGCGATGTTGCATTTTTAGCGTATATGATCATTCTTCATACAGTCACAATAGTGTATTAGTTTATTAGATATACTAAGTAAAAACCCACAAAAAAGGCTCCGAAGAGCCTAATTCATCACTGCAAATCCATTGCTGCCTTACTCAAGGGCTTGTCCAATACACAACTAATGAGGAAGTGTTCTTTAGCCAAATTTCTTAGCAATGGCTCTTGCTTGTATTGTTGTAATGGTTCCATTGCCAATCTTTACTTCACCGATATTATTACCATCCCAGGAGCAAGTCCATTCTGGTTTATCCCAGACACCATAAGCATTTTGGAATTTAATATCGTGACCTTTAAAGACAGTATGCCCACCAATAGTAACAGCTGAATATGGTTGTGGGACTGGAGGGAAAGGCAAATCAACTTCATACTTAGCAAGATGATTTGCAGCATAAACAAGAACGCCAGCACACGAACTTTTGCTATATGCTGCTTGTAACATTTCTTCAGGTGATTTAGGTCTTGCCGCTTCTATCGCTTCTTTGTGAGCTATTTCAGCTTGCTCTGCAGCTTCACGCTCAGCATGAATTTTTTCATATTTTTCAGGATTACCAAATAATAGAGCAAGAATAAAAGTTCCACCAATTGTGTAAGCCCAAAATTGTTTATCTGATATTTGTTTGTTTTTTGTAATGTACATTGTCGATTCCTCATTAAGTTTATATACAGTTATATAGGCTACTGAACCAACTCAGCCGCCTTATTTCCGATGATATAGGCTCTCGCGAGGAAATCCACTATTATTTTCCCACTATTGTAAAACTTTTATAAATACTATTAACAAAGTGAAAATCATTTTGTTTAACTCCTATAAATCATTAACCGCTGAGGGTATTCCAAGGCGGTTTTTTTTACCTGAACAATTTAAACGTCCTTGGTCTACCACCTCTACTTGGTTGGTGATCATATGCTCCAAACACTCTATCTAACCAGTCAACAACAGAGTTCCTCGTAACAGGAGGTGGTACCCATACCGGTTCAGTTATAGGTTTAGGAGGCATTTTTGATGCTTCATAATTCATCTTACGCAGCTTACTCTTCACTGACCACTCTTCAAAACTCTCTATTCTTAGATTTTCAATTCGAGTATTTAAATCATCCCCATCTATATGGAGTAAAGTTGCGTGTCCATCTTCTAATGTACGGTAATCAATACCAGTGAGCATACAGTAAATTATCCTATCGAGATCATAATCTTTCCCATCCAGCTCCACACCATACTCTTCGTCAATTAGGTCAGTTAAATCACAGCGACAGGTAGCTAAGTATCCCGCTCTTCTACCAAACCGTTTAGTGTTAATCATTTTCACAGACTTAGGGTCTTTATAATGTGGGAAATGATGTTCTGGTCTATTATTCCATCGCAGATACCCATACTCAGGATCATAAGTAAAACATTCATTAAGATATTGCTGAGTTGGTAATGGTAAGAAGAATCCATCACTATCACAAACATTAGTAAGATCAATATTTTTCCTTGGTACATAATCAGGATCAAGCTTGACAACTCTCTCACCTTGTTCATTTACCTCTGTTGGTATCATCATCAATATTTGCCACGCCAGATCCTGCTCTAAACTCATAAACCCTCCGGTAATTTCGAATAACTATAGCGCACCATTCCAGACTTTTATCAGAACTGTGTCTCATTTTTATAAATACTAAAAACATAGGAGTATTTTAAAAATGACAACAGACCGCCATTATATCTACGCATTAACAGTAAACGAAACACCATTCTATGTAGGTTACTTAAATAGTACAGGTCACACTGGAAACAGTAAACGTACATTACAGACAAGGCTATCAGAACATATTTATGAGTCAGCCCATCCAAACAGTAAACAAATTATGGATGCAATCATTCGCGGTGAAGAAACTGCTAAAGCAGCTGTGATTAATGCGAATCCAGGGGCAATAGATATTGTTTGTTTAGAAGAAGCACCATTAGACCAACCATTAGACGAATCAGAATGGATTACTCTCTATCGTGAAAAGTATGATTTAACTAATATTTTAAGTGGATCAATCTGGCTGCCTGTTATACCTACCTACACTTTAGAATCATACACACCAAAAGCCAAGCCTAAAAACCGCACCTCCAAACCATTACCACCATCCATCAATCCACACACAGCGCAAGAAACATATTACAAGATGTTTGAACTTTGGTTAGATAGCATGGATTATGGTTTAAAAATAGGCTGTGAACCGGAACCATATGAATGCTACTGGAAAAGTGCGAATCTTCACCAATGTTATGACCCTACTGAAGCTGCACTGGTGCATAAAAGTTTTATGAAAAAGTATAAAAAAAGTTCAGAGAAAGTTTCTTTAGCATAAATACTTATATAACAGATTAGGAGTTAATCAAATGTTTACAGAATTACAAATACAGATCTTTTACTGGAGCACTTTAACATTGGCAACAGCAGCCACGCTATGGATCACAGTGCAATCATTATGAGATACATACAAGCAGGTGCAACCGCTGAGCAGTGGGTAAAGAGTGAATCCGGTGAGAGTTACTACGTCTGGTACAGACACCAAGTTGCAAAATACTTGATTCAGCAGTCCGGTATGATTGTGGATCGCATGTTACACAGCAGAATTCAATTGAGAGGAAATTAAAATGTTTACAAAAACAACAATCAATAAATACGTACCTAAAATAATACCTGGAATTAATTCAGGGGGTTTTATCCTAAATGACCAACCTGCTGTACTAACAGATGTATTATTAATATGCCCGCATGGGCATGACGCAATTTATTTAATTAGAGGTGATACTCGCTTCATACTAGCATCTGAAGAGCTTAAAACTATAGTAGAATTATACCTGAATAGATTTGAAGAGTAATTAATGGATACAATTAGAGGCTTCAAGAAATGGGATGTGGTTGACATAACATTTACATCAAACGGTAGTGACTATGCAGTTAAAAACACTTTCCATTTTATAAGTAACAGCCCAAAGAACAAAACAATTAAAGTATTCAATGCAAAAATGTGTCGCAACGTAATTACATTGAATTATGAACATATTATAGAAATTAAAATACATGAAGGTGCAGGATTATGAAATATTATACAAAAGCAACAACTAAAACCTTAACAGCCACAAGCACTTGCTTATACACATATGAAGCGGCTCGTACCTATGCGCAGCAATATAGCCAAGTACATTGCCCTGCTGAACTAATCTTCGGTGAACAAGGTAAAGGGTATTACACAGCAACTGGAATTATTGTTACGAAACTAAACCTACATGCGTTTAATAAGGCTCACAATGTACCTTGGTACACTCTTGATTATACAGCAGAAGTATTTGCAAATCGTGAGAGGTAATTAGATAATGTTAACATCAATATTATGCTTATATGTATTCACAACAGGTCACACAGTAGCACCATTACCATTAGGATTAATATTAGGTATTGATTTTTTGATCATAGTGAGCAGGTGGTTTCGCTATGAGTGAACAATGGCATGGTGGAAAAGGCTCAACGCAACGACCTACAGACTCCAAAAAATACAATGACAACTATGACAGAATCTTTAAAGACCGTGAAAGAATGCAAGAATGTTTAGACTCACCATCTCACACGATTCCAGAAGAGTTAACCCAGGAAGATCGTATAAAATGGTTGGATAACACAGTTCCTGAGACAGTTGATAACACAGTTGAAATGCTCGAAAAAATACACGCAGCAGATTTTTCGGTTGAACGTGCGAGAGAAGCATTCAAGTATATTGTGATTAGTCCGAATGTGTCGATGGATGGTGCAGAATGAAAGTACACACAGCAACACAATCATTTACGATTAAATTGAACCATTTATATGATCCAGAAAAGCCATATCGCAGAGGTGAATGGATCACATTACCAAATGGTTGTTATATTTTGAATATAGAATACATAAACCCTTGTAAAGCACAGGAGTGGTACAAATGAGCGAGACACCATTTAACTACGATTTAGAGCGTATGAAAAAATGTGTTGAATCACCAAGATATCGAAAACCAGTTGGTTTAACATTTGAAGAATATGAAGTGTGGTGCAAGACAGTTGAAAAAAGAATAGTACCTAAAGATATTACAACTGTAGAAGAATTTAATAAATGGTTAACTCGTGAAGATTAACGTGCCTGTACATTCACTGAACGCGTATTATAATTCGAAGCGTACTAACCATACCCACGCATCAAGGTTAGTGCGCACGGTGCAGAAGAAAAAATACAAATACAACAAACGATGTAAAAAAGTTTGTTGTATTTTATTCAGGATTTACGATAGACAAGGATTGATATGAAACAAATAATCGATATATTGCTTGCCCATTTGTTCATCAGTCCTGCACTGAAAAAGCAATATAGCATAAATGATTACGCACCTGGAAATGAATTATGGGTACTGAGCAGACAGATACCTGAAGCACTTATTCAGCAAGTTAGTGAATTAACAACTGAATATCAGGTAGAACAATTTTTACGTATCGCACAACGAGATGGTTTATTAAATAATCTTTGCAGGTATGTAAACGATAATGTATCTCTACCTGAAAATTCTAACTCAGTACGTTTTAGAAAAATAAAATGACACAAGTATTTAATTTAGGTAATTACCAACCCTCCTTAAAATTAGTAATCTTCGGGTTTCATCAAGATTTCAAGATCACCTTCACTCACTAACCACCATTTAACATTCCTTGTTAAATCTGTAAACGGTACATCTTGTCGCACAACAATACCTTCTGGTTCTGTTGTTATTGCCACAACACAACCACCACCACCATTCAATTTACATTCCACCACTTTAAAATAATCTTTACCCTTCAACTCTTCTCGATAACTGGCAACTATATCACCTAACCATCTGCACTGTAATTCGGCCATTTCATACATAACTGACGATGTCGCCACATAATTTCTTGCGAAGCCATTAAAAATATACCTTGTATCACTGTCATAATGTTGCATAATCATCACCTAAAAGATAATGATTATCATTTAAACATCTACACAGTGCCAGCTATATTAGGAGTACAAAGGCGTTGCTTCTAAGTGAGCAATTTGTGCATCAAGCTTATCACGCTGCTGGATCAGTATATCAATACCTATAATTGAAGCGTTTACAGCTTCTCTTTCAATTTTCAACTTTTCAATTGCTTCCCGAATATAATTTGTATCATCCAATTCTGGTATATCTTTACCAGCCTTCTTATCTTTAGCCCATCTATTGCTAATTGTTCCAGGTAACAGTCCAGTTGCTTTAGCAATCTCAGCCACACCAAGCCCTTCACCCTTCATTTTATAGGCTTTGTCCCACTGTTCTTTAGTAGGTTTTTCACGCTTCACTTTTTCTTCAGTCATGTACTACTCCAAGATTATTTGTTTACCAGATTTAAACTCTACTTTTAACACATCATTCTTATACTTTATATTAAACAGCTTTTTCTCATTGAACAAGTTAATTTGTGTAATTATCTTTTTCAGTTCATTATTCAACTTGCGTCTCACATCATTATCCTCCAGTTTACCTTGTAACTCTGACACCAGATTTTTCACACCATTCAACTCTTTAAACTTATTTTGTTCAGTAACTAATTGCTGCTTCAGTAAAGAAACCTGTTCAGTCTTCTCAGAAATGTTACCTTCAATTTCCTGTAACTTTTTCACTAATACTTGTATATCACCACCAATTGTAATAGCTTGTACCAGATTATTTTTATTATTATTCAATTCTGTTAATTGGTACTCATTACTGGCGATCATTTGTTCAATCATTTTTACATTATTATCTGTATCAGCACCAACCAAAGCACTTACATCCAATTCAGTAACCAGATTCAATATTTTCTGTTCCAGTTCATCAAGCCTCCAACCTGTTGTTTTACAATCACTCAATCCCATTCTTCCTTGTTTACACACCATAGTGATGTACCTTTCATACTTACCTCTATATCTGGTGCTTTTATTCAATTTAATCATCGTACCTTTACAGACACCACACTTACACAAATGCGCCAAAATATTGTAATGCTCACTGGTACATGCACCTTGTTTCCTACGACTCAATCTTGTTTGTTGTGCAGCATTGAACTCATCCTCGCTAATGACAGCAGGATAATAATCAGGTATGTTGTTATAGAGACCATAAACAGATGTATTTGTAAGTATTTTGCGAATGTAAGTTGTTTGCCAGCCTGAACTATTTTTCCTAAACCCAAAAACAGGAAAATGTTGATTAAGATGCCTTGCTATCAACTCAGCACCATAACCATTACTATGTAATTCAAAGATGGTTTTAATGGTCTCACCAGCACCTGCTTTTACCTGATACGCTCCATCAACCAACTCCAACCATGCAGGACATATTTTAGACATGGGTGTTTTGTTTGTTTCTGCTTTTACTTTTTTAGCACTCCAAGCTGCTTTCAATCGTAAAGATTTTGTAGCACTTTCTTCATGCGCTCTGCTCATAATGATTAAACTGGTCAGTAGATTACCAATATCATTAAGATTGGAACGGGTGTAGGTACGATTGTCAGACAATGTAACAATAGTAATGTTACGTTCGAGAATGGCTGTAAAACGATTAAGTGAAGTGATTACCTCGTCACGACTCAAACGATCAAGACTTTCAACAAGTAGTACAGAACCAGCCTCAATATGACCAGAATCAACTGCATCTATAAACGCACCTAATTTACCACTTGCTACATTATCGCCTTTAAACGCACTGACACCTAAGTCATGTAGATTAAGTGACTCATCGAGTATTAAATTGTGTTGATTTGCGTAGGCTATACTGGATTGTAATTGCCGCTGAAGCGAGTGGCCCTTAGATTGCTCAGGTGACGAGAATCTGATATACGAATATGCGGTAGCCATAATATTGTAAAAAGTTGAATAAAAACAATATTATGGCTCATTTTTGAAATAGTTCAATCAAGCGTATGATATGATCATGCTTGGCCCGCCAGGCACAGGCAAATCCATGCTGGCATCGCGATTGCCCACTATTCTGCCCCCGTTAACTGAACAACAAGCCCAAGAGTCCGCTGCTATTGCTTCCATTAGTGATCAAGGTTTGGACGTACACAACTGGCTAAAACCGCCTTATAGAGCGCCTCATCATACCGCCTCTGCGCCAGCGCTTGTGGGTGGCGGCTGTGACTTTTTTTAATTGATGAGACTCATTGCTAATTAATGAGACCAACCACTTGGTTCTGGGTAAATTTTATCTTACCCAACCATATGATTTTATTATTGTTTTATTTAAATTTTATTTTGACCTAATAATCAACCGAAAATAATGAAAATTATACCGCTTGAATTCTAAATTCATTTACCAGCTTTTTTCTGAGTTTTCAACAGCGCACATTCAATATTGATTATCCAAACGCCCGCAACCCGCTTAAAATAGTGCCAAATTTAAGCACTTTCATAGCAAAACCTCATGTCGGCCACTAACCACCAACCTATTGTCATTTCTGATCTCCCCAAAACCGATACACTCCTGACCGTAATGTGGTATTGCGGTTTAAAACGGAACGTAACAGCACCATCCGAACTAAAAATCGTCGTGTGTTTTCGTCATTTTGGCAGGATTGAATCATTCCAATTTCACGATGTCGGCGTGACACATATTGGTCAACTTAAAATTGGCTCGAACTGGAAAAATCAGAAATTAGTCGATGAAAAAACTTTCGAAGAACGGATATTTGAGGTCAATGGTGATGAAAATGGCTGGCAAGTTGTCAACACCTGGAGTTTAATTAGTCCCTCTGACAATGGCTGGCTGATACCCTCACAAGTTCATAACTTAGGCGATAAAACAAATTGTGCGCTATCCAAAGTTATAAAGTTTTCTATTGGTGACAATCCAAATGGATTGATCATCCCATGCATGGAAGTTTTTTCCAAAATGTATGGACTCTCACAACACCTGAAAAAAACACTTCTTAACTTTCCACTGAATATTGCCATCGATAATCTGCTCTACCCCGATGTCCAACCGGAAGTGCCAGATGGCTGGTTGGTGACAGTCACCCGAGATTGTTTAAATGAAGATGCAGTATATTTAGCACATCTCAAACATGACAAAATTACTTACAAGCGAACAGAACGAATCTGGCATTCACTACAGAATTCTTTCAAAGATTCATCCAAACAGTTTGCTTTCCCAGTCATACAACCTTGGTTTGTCGGAAAGTTAAAGATTAAAGTGAAAGGTCTTTGGCTCGATGAAGCGAAGACCCGCTTTTTGGGGCTTCAAATCTTAGGTTGCAGTGATCCGAATGGACCAGCCATTTTTCTTGATCGGGAAAATACCAATTTATCTGAAAATAAGAAAAAAGAAGGCGGAACAGCCCATCTTTATAAGCGTAAAAAATCAACAACCGGTGAAATCGCTCTAACCAGTGATGATGAACCTGGACGAAATCAAGATCCATTCCAAGTGTTTAACGATCCGATTGAAATCATTGGCGACCAAAGGGAGATTACCCGTGTCATTAGGGCTGAAAAAGAAGCGGGTGAAATCCGTATCTTGAAAAACGAAACAGAAATTACGCGCTATTCTGCTGGTGACCAATACGGTTCAAAGCTGCATGTTCAAGCAACAACTATAGAAACGCCACAAAAAATTGTGCCAACGATGTTCATCAAGATATGGGATAGTTTGCAAAGCATGGCGACTGGACAAAAAATCATCTCTGCTTCCAGTATCGATTTAGCTGGCAATGTCATTGGTTCTACTAAAATGCCTGGATTAGTTGAATTATCAAGGCATGGTATAAGATTTAAATCTGAAAAGAGGCAAGAAATCATAAGCTGGATATATATGGGAAAAAATAGTCTTGTACTTAGAAAACTATTGCTTGCGAAGATTTCTACAATCCAAGGTGATTGCTTTCTTTTAGAAATTGAACGAAAAATCGGACGCACATCAGAGGAATCAGAGAGCTTCAAGGGATTAATCGTTAAGCAAGATGATTTATTTCTTGGTCAACTCCCTGGCCTCATGAAAGAAATCGTTAAATCAAAGGGGGTTTTTGATAAATGTATTTCAGATTTGCCTGGTGCTGCAACATTCAACCATGTTGCCGATGAAGATGGTGGGATGGAAAAAGCGATTTCAAACGGCTTAAGAAAAATTGGCTTTTTTTAAAATAGCGTACTGATTTTACACCATACGTCTAAGCTTTATACGCTTAGTCTATACCATCGCATAAGGTTGTTAGATTCAGATTTATCTTACACGACAGCCATAGGAATATATTTTCATCCAAAACACCCCTTTCGAGTTCTAGCTTATAGAAACTTCAGCTATTTATAAGATTATTTTTATAAAATCATGATAATACAATATTAAATCACGAAATATCAAAATAATGCATTTTAAGCTTTATTAAAAAAACATATTAATTTTTTATTTAAAATCATTTGCTTATGATTTTTTAACGCCGGCAAAAATACTTTAATTTTTTTAAAAAATAAAAAATGATTTAGTTTCACTTTATTCTGATCTTGACAGTTATCCTAATTTTAATCATTTGTTACTTTTGCATGCTGGCAATCTGTTCCATGATTCGTTTTCGGCCTGAATCGTCCAAATTGTAGTACAACAGAAGCATAGCGGCGATTTCATCATTATCTTCATAGAAATAAGAGCATGGCACACTTAAAACTGTTGCCAAACGCCTTGTCATTGCAAAATCAGGGGAATGTTTACCCTTCTCGTACTGATTCATTCGGGCACTGGCTGAAAACTCATCGATTCCAGCCAAAATTCCCAAATTTTTCTGCGATATTCCAGATTTTCGACGAGCTTCTTTTAACCGCTTAGGCAGTGGAAAAATAACTGTTTCTGTGCTCACTCTTAACTTCCAAACAAAAGTAAGCTAAGAGAATCTTAGTTTTTATAGTAGAATGATACTAAGGATTCCTTAGTATTTTAATTTTAGTTAAATAAGTTCAATAAATCATGAGCTTATGACAATAGCACACCCAGAGATATTACTTCAGTCATTCACTCATGGGGTGAAAAAATTGCGAGAAGTTGATTCCCATACCTAAATAATAAAAGCACCAACTAATAAATTAACGATTAATAATGTTACCGATATTACAAAAATTATTATTTAAAAAATACCCAACGTTGTTTCAAAATCCATCAGCTGATGTTAGCTATCTAATAATCGAATGCAATGATGGCTGGTTTGGATTAATCGATACTTTATCAGAGCTGATTTTAAAGCGATCCCCGACTACGGTGTTTGAATATGTACAGGCTAGCTATGGTTCACTTTCAATAGGAATAACTGGGTACTGCAATCAAAATGATTATGATTACGTCTTTGGAGTCACTAGTATGGCGTATTGGTTATCACAGATCATTTGTGAAAAATGTGCATGCAAAGGGATTATGTACAATTCATTAGGAATAACAGCACGTTGCGAGCTGCATGACAATTGGATTTCTCATCAAAGGGAATATGATGAGACGTCAGATCTGCCTTTTCAAATTTGTATTAGTGGCACTATGTGGCGACATATGATATTGGAATTTTATAATTTGACCCAACTGCATATTAAAAATAATGGTATGCCTTACGTTGACGTGAAACGCGTTGAAAAAATAAACGGCAAACTTGAAATGGAATTTCTAGGCGGTGATGCAGTAACTCATGGAATGGCTGAATTATTATTAACTTATGCCAATAAAATCGATGAGGAAACGGGGGAGAGATTTAATTAATAGTAAATATAATATTTTAATTCTGATCCCATGCGCTTAGTTTGTATATCCGATCTACACAGTTATCACCCTAGCCCGATTCCAGATGGTGATGTGCTGATTATCGCTGGGGATATCTGTGACAAAGGTAATTTGCTTGAAATCTTTGCTTACGATGACTTATTCGGCGACTTACCGCATCCACATACCCTTGTTATCGCGGGCAATCACGACTGGCCGTTTGTGCACATGAATAAGGAACAGAAACACAAGCTGTTCAATCATGCGACTTATCTTGAAGATGAAGGCGTTGAAATTGATGGCGTTAAGTTTTGGGGATCGCCTTGGCAACCTACCTATTTTGATTGGGCGTTCAATCTACCTCGTGGTCCAAAACTTGCGGAAGTCTGGGCCAAAATACCCAGCGATACAGATGTATTGATTACACATGGACCACCGTTCGGCATTCTGGATACTGTTAAAACCGGCGAACATGTGGGTTGTGAAGAACTGTCCAAAGCCTTATTGCAAATCAAGCCCAAAGTCCATGTATTTGGGCATATCCATGAAAGCTATGGTGCATTAGAAAAACATGGCACCACTTACATTAATGCCTGTTTATGTAATGCGCATTATCAGCCAGAAAATTCACCCATTGTTGTGGATTTGTAATAATCAATGAGTAAGCAGTGAGAAGTGAGAAGTGAGAAGTGAGAAGTCCGGTAGGGATGTTGCCAAATCCAGCATTAATCACAAGTGCAGAATCACTGTGCCATTTTTTGTCCAAAGAACAGGAAAACAGGTATGAATGAAAAATTAGAAGAGCAATTATACCAACGCTATCCCAGTCTTTATCGCAAAAAATTCCTCTATGGTTTTTCATGTGGTGATGGCTGGTACACACTGATTGATGTCATTTCAGAATTACTGACAAAGCATGATCAAGGAATTTATGCTGTGCAGGTTAAAGAAAAATTCGGTGGCTTGCGGTTTTATCATAATGGCGGTGACAACTACACCTCGGGCGTGAGAAGGGTAGCAGAAATACTGTCAAATCATATCTGCGAAGTTTGTGGAGCACAGGGGTTTCTCAATAGAAATGTTGGTTATTGGTCAACTCTTTGCGCAGAGCATCGCGACAAAAATTCAACTGTTGATCATCCTGAGATTGATATTTCCGGTGTTGCGGATTTGGGCTTAGGTGCTGCTTGGTCTCGTCTTGCGGTCATTTTAAAGGAATCCGCTGATCAGTATACTGAACATCACCGTTGCCCATCGGTAACATTTTCTATAAGCAAGGAAAATGAGCGACTGGTGATTAAGCCATCGACTGACGATGAATTAATTGCTGGGATGGTCGATATTGTTGTCGGTTATGCGAATCGGATTGATGAGTGTTCTGGGGCAGTTGTGGTCAATAAATAAGTAACAAAGGCGGGCGAGTGTTGCTCAGTTAATTAAAGGTTACTTTGCCTAATCTATTGAAGAACTAGCGGCGAAATTAGGTTACGAAATGTTTGGAGTAAGAAATGACAATAGTTAATCCCGACAAGTGGGTGGTACTTGATTTGAAAGCTGACTCGCTCGAATCAAGCCGTAAAGTTTTTGCAGGGTGGTACGGGGGATTCACTGGGGCTGACAGATGGAAGCTTTCATCGGGAATTATAGGTGAGAATGAATTCGATCAATATATTGAATTTGAAAATGTGAATGGTAGCATTTATCGTTGTTACAAAGAATCGTATGGTATGAGCGTTTTTATGAATGACATTTTTATGAGCTGGCTTGAACGTATCAAGGATATACCGGGCGCTTCGATTACAGTTGTTGAAAAATACAACCAAATAGCTGCTTCGTCTAATGAGTCGGCTGAAAAAAATAAGTAATAGAAATGAGTTGTGTATTCCTCAAAACCAGCCGTTGATTATGATGCAAAACGGGTAACAGTCAGACCAAGTCTGGCTTCCAATATTTGCTACTAACGAGTGGAATGCATAATAATTTCAATAAGATATATGCCAACTACTGAAAAATTGAAATGCTCATTTTCTGTAAGCTTGGCAAAAGTTAAACACCGTTATTCATTAAAAACCATATAATTCCAAAAAAATCTGTTATATAGTTAACATCATTTTTCAAGTTAACTGTGTAAAAATACATTTCATTTTTGTGGTATCACATGCTGCAGCAAATTGCTAAGTAAGATGCTCTTTAGACTAAGTTCAATAGCATTGTTAACTTAACCGCCACTATTGCCATATAAGTATAATCCGGGCAAGCATGCTGTCTCTGGTTTAAAGAAACTTGAAAAACTAGACCTGCGAGTATTAATGATTGTTGATAATGAGGATGTCATGGACAGAATTTCTCTGTGGCTTGATATGTTAAGTTATCAAGTAATGACTACAAATACTGGCTTAAAACGCATTTTAATTGTCTAAGGCTTTTACCTTGATGTCTGCGGAGTTACGCCACTTTTATACCAAACATACACGTTGTTTAAGCCCATAATCATGAAATGTTTCCTTATATTGATTCTCAAAAATAGTTCCAAAACTTATACTTTGCACAATACGTTGTGTGCAATTTAACATAATTTTTTATATGGTATTTTAGGGCAAATGAAAGGCGTTATTCTGGAATCAACGATTACCTGTCCGAATTGTGGACATGCCGAAACGGATACCATGCCAACAGATGCTTGCCAGTTTTTCTATGGTTGCAAAGGCTGCGGAACGCTGCTCAAACCAAAAAAAGGCGACTGCTGCGTGTATTGCTCCTACGGTTCGGTCAAATGTCCGCCCATCCAGCAACATATATCATGTTGCACATGAGTTGACGTTTAAGTTTATTTACTTCGTATGTCGCGCTACTGGACAGAAGTCGAGTGATCGAGAACGTCATCTTCTAAAGACAAGTCCAAAAAGCGCATGACATGCAGGTTGCTGTTAGCTATGTCCTCATCCAATTCATCACTTAAACCGCCATTCCAGATACCGGCCAGGAGCATCATTAAAAGACCCAAACCTGGATAAGCCGAACGTCCCGTTACATCCGAGGCAGGTGCTTAATGTTGGTGGATAACTACTTCAATTGCCTTCCAGCCGATCAGGTGATCGATTTGGTTCGGGAAGTTACTTTTGCGGGTGCGGTGATTAACGTAAAAATCAGAAATAGACATGAAAAATAACCCAAACCATTGAATAATAAGTATATTTTATCATATTACATTAATCAGGTGTAGTCGTGCCGTGCAAAGGTCTCCCACGATACATCAACCAGTTGATGTATCAGCAATTATCGTTAATGCAATTCAATCATTTCCACCGAACCATCTTCTTGGATTTCAGCCATATGCCCTTTAGGTTCATCAATAAATTGCACAGCAATCAACACGACTAAAGCAGCTGCACCTAACACGATAAAAAACAATTCTGGTGTTACAAACGACAGAATGGTCAGGAATAATACGCCGCCAACATTGCCGTAAGCGCCGACCATCCCGGCAATCTGTCCGGTCATCCGGCGTTTAATTAGAGGCACGATGGCATACACTGCTCCGCAACCAGCCGAAACGAAGCAGGAACACGCCATGGTCAGCAGCACGGCCAGTGCAATTGACCAGGTTGCAGTAATTTGCGACATGCCGAAATAGCCAGCAGACAGGCCCAAAACAAACACCGTTAATGACGGTTTCCGACCAAATTTATCACTGATCCAGCCCCCCATCGGTCTGGCTACCAGGTTGATGAATGCGAAACTGCCGCCCAGTAACCCTGCTTCCACCATCGTGACACCTTGAGAATCGTGAAAGATTTCAAAAAAATACATTGGCAGCATCGATACAACAGCTAACTCTGAGCCAAAGGTGATGAAGTAGGCCAAATCCAAAATAGCGACTTGTTTAAATTTATAACGATGTATTTCTTCAATAGGTTGTTGCAGATGTTCTCTATTTACATGAATAATCTTCCACACATTATATAAATACAGTGCCCATATGCCGATGTAAAAACTGTTGGCAACCGGCATGGATAACAAGTTGGCAGCTGTGGCTGATGATAGTTTCCAGGTTAATAAACTTAGAGTTGCGTATAAGGGCAGCGTCATTAATATGTAAAATACCAAATCTCCATGACTGGTCACTTCCATTGCGCCGGCTTTTTTGGGTTTAAAGTAGGTTGAACCTTTAGGTGTGTCGGAAACACTAAAAAAATAGATAACGGAATAAATCAATGCAATAGCGCCTGTCGTGGCTATGGCATACCGCCAACCTTCGTCGCCACCGAACAACAATGCCAACGCAGGCAGGGTTCCTGCAGCTGCAGCCGAACCAAAGTTGCCCCAGCCACCGTAAATACCTTCGGCAATGCCGACCTGTCTGGCCGGAAACCATTCTCCCACCATGCGGATACCGATGACAAAGCCTGCGCCGATAAAACCGGATAAAAATCGGGCCAGCGCCAGTTGCTCAAACGAATTTGCAAATGCAAACATAAAGCAGGGAATACTCCCCGCCGCCAACAAGGTGGAGTAAGTCCGCTTAGGCCCAAATTTATCAACCAGTATACCAATAATGATCCGCGCCGGAATGGTCAAGGCAACATTTAAAATGAGGATAGTTTTAACTTGCGACTTATCCAACCCCAGCGTTTTAGCAATCATCATCATTAATGGCGCATGGCTAAACCAAATCACGAAGGTAATAAAAAAAGCGATCCAGGTCATGTGCAGGATCTTGGTTTTTCCAGTAAATGAAAACAGGTTAAGTCGTTGGTTGGACATAGATGATCCTAAATGTATTTTAGTAATGAAACTGCTACGGCACAATCTGCACCATCAGTAATTATTGCGCTTATTGCTGAAATATTGCAGTCATAGCGTTTGAAGCTTGCAAAGCACTTTCAAATATTTTGTCGCGGTTGCGTTGAGCCAATTGCGCGGCGACCAGGGTAGATCGATCTGGAATATGTGCAGAAAATGTATGCGCAGGAACCGTCGATAAGGCCTCTACGATGCTTATGCGTTCCCGATCAAGGCGTTCAAAACAGATACTACCGGCTTGTTCTGCCCTGCCCCAATCAAACAACAAATGATAAATCAACGGTTCACCCTCGGGTAAACGCTTGGCAACCACTTTGATCTCGCGTTGCTGGCTTTGAAATCGCCAAACCAGTTCTGAGTCAGAAAGTCGTTTACCGTCAACCGGTTTCCACTGCAAGCGACTGGCAAGCCAACCTACCAGTAACCAAGTCATGGGCAAGGCATGTGGGCCGTGCACCACTTCAATCCGATGTAAATTATTCAGGGCATCCGGTGCGACCAATGGATCAAGAACTTGGCTGATTAATTTGCGCCAGGCGGCAACGCGTCGCCAAGCCAAGTTATGTACTATCTGAAGATCTTGTTGTGCAGCTACCCAACGCGTCATTGAAGCAACACCTTTGGCGGGGTTGGCCCACCCCATGTTGTCGTAGATCAGCTGATTAGCCAGTGCGGCTAATTGATAAAACAATTCTCCGGCGTCTGGCGGTGGTTGGCGAGAAGTCCACCACAAGGTGGTGGGTAAATCACCGATTAATTGCGAGCGAACGACTGACGGTAACCGGTCAGCGGCAATCGCTGTGGCAATGACGTCAATACGTTCAGCACAAACCTGCCAACCTTCATTGAGTGCCGTATAGTAAATACCTACCAAGGCTTCAATATTACCTTTAGTGGGTAGTCCACCACCAATCAGCAAAAGCACCCGTGCCGGATGCACTTCGACAATGGCCGAAATTTCTTTACCAACCTCAGCCGCTTCGGCGGGGCTGTCACAATAGATAATCAGGTTGGACATGCACGCACGCATCACCGTATGTCCGCCACTGATGTCCTGATTAAATTGCGACCATAAGCCCCCCAAGGCTGAGTCAATATCAGAAATACTGACCCGCTTGGGTTTTGGGGCAACGATTTTACTGAGCACGGTTTTTGGCATCATAACATTCGCCATTTACGGTTATCGGATTCAATCAGCCGATCTGCTTCCAGTGGCCCCCAGGTCCCTGCGCTGTATTCAGGTATCCAGCGCGTGCGACTGCTGGCCCAAGTGTTAAGAATGTTATCCACCCAGGCCCAAGAGGACTCCACTGAATCACGACGCATAAACAGCGTTGCATCCCCTGCCATAACGTCTAGCAGCAACCGTTCATAAGCTTCTGGCGATTGCTCGCCAAAGGTAGAACCATATCTAAAATCCATTTTAACTGGAAAGATTTTAAGCTTGGCACCCGGTAATTTGGTTGCAATACGGAGTGACAATCCTTCATTTGGCTGAATACTTAACGCTAATACATTAGGCTCTAGCGGTTGGTCATTATTAGCGTTAAACAAAATAGGCGGAACACTTTTAAATTGAATCGCAATTTCACTTGCGCGCTTAGGCATACGCTTGCCGGTACGAATATAAAAGGGTACGCCCGCCCAGCGCCAGTTATCGATAAACAATTTTAATGCCACAAAGGTTTCAGTGACGGAGTCCTGGGCGACGCCCGCTTCGCGCCGATAACCTGGGACATCTTCACCATGATGAAAGCCTGGACCATATTGAGCTCTAACAACCGACTGGTCAAAGTTTTCAGGGGTAATCGGCCTAAGACAATTAAGTATATCTTGTCTATGATCCCGAATCACATCGGCATCCATAATCCAGGGCGGCTCCATCGCAATCAAGGTAAGCAACTGTAAGATATGGTTTTGAATCATATCCCGCAACGCTCCCGCTTTATCATAATAGCCAGCACGAGTGCCCACGCCTTCTTCTTCTGCAACGGTAATTTGCACGTGGTCTATATGCTTGGAATTCCAAAGCGGTTCAAAGATCGCATTTCCAAAGCGCATGGCCAAAATATTCTGAACGGTTTCTTTGCCCAAATAATGATCAATCCGGTAGATTTGCTGCTCATCAAAATTTTGAGACAGCGTGGCATTCACCTTTTTTGCGCTGGCAAGATCCCGCCCAATTGGCTTTTCCACAATAATCCGTGAAAACGGGCTGTGATCATCCACGGACATTACCAGGCCAGCTGCCTTTAGTTGACTGACGCAGGTTTCGATCAAGGCCGGCGGGATGGCAAGATAAAAGACATGATTGCCAGGTATGCCAAAACTGGCATCAATCTCATCCAGGCGTTTTTTCAGTTGTTTATAGGCTTCAGGATTATCCAAAGAACCTTGTAAATAGTGCAGCCGCGTCTCAAAATCGGACCAATAAGCCGGGTCAAGCGCTTGTCTAGAAAACTGTTCGATGCCTTTGCGAGCAAACTCACGGTAGCTGACATCATCCATTTTCTCAATGGCAAAACCCAAGACCGCAAAATTAGCGGGTAATTCGCCATCTAAAGCCTGATTAAAGACCGCTGGCAACAATTTACGCCGTGATAAATCACCACCGCCACCGAAAATAACCAACGTACAAGGTTGTGCCGTATGGGTGATATTAATACCAGCGGTTAGTGGATTATCATATTTCTTATCAGGCATCAGAATTCTCCAGGAGCCATATTAAAAGTAAACCATCATGGTTTTTGAGGGGGATTAGTGTGCCCAGTCGTTTGCATCTGTTTTATAACTCACTAAAATTTCAGCGGGTTTGTGTAAATCTCCCTGTAATACAAATCCACGATGATTAGCCGCCATGTGCCGCACTATTTTATAAACGGTTTGCACATGATCCGGCGTTTCAATTCTTTCAGCCAATGCTTCCAAAGATAACGGTTGCGGCGTTTCTTTTAAAACCTTTACGATCATTTGCTGCAAGGCCAAAAATTGAGTGGCGGCTTTTTTGCCTGCTTCCACACCAGGTTGATGATAGGCATTAATGTTGATAAGCGTTGCATACAACCCTACTGCTCGCTCATACAAAGCGATCAATGCGCCAATATTGCGTGCATCAACCCGCTCCAGCGTAATGGTCATGGACGCTCTATGATTTTCATAAAGCGCTTCGCAGGTTCCTTGTAAACAACCGAATAAGAAATCACCAGACGTTGCATCCGGCTCTATCTGGATAGAAGGTCCGGTACGGTCTTCCAAAACTTCAATAAACGTGGCAAAAAAATTGCCCACCCCTTCTCTAAGTTGTTGCACATACGCATGTTGATCTGTTGAGCCTTTGTTGCCGTAGACCGTCATGCCTTGATGCACTGTGTTGCCGTCCAAATCAAATTCTTTACCCAAAGATTCCATGACTAATTGCTGCAAGTAACGCGAAAACAGTAATAGGCTATCTTTATAAGGCAAGATAACCATATCTTTGTCGCCTTTACCGTCACCCACTGCATACCACGATAGCGCCATTAGCGCTGCAGGGTTGTTTTTAAGGTCAGGGATTCGGGTCGCTTCATCCATAATCATCGCGCCTTCCAGCATGGCTTTAATGTCAATGCCAATTAAAGCTGCAGAGAGCAAGCCGACGGGCGATAATTCTGAGGTACGTCCACCCACCCAATCAAACATGGGAAACTTGGCAATCCAGCGGTCGCAATGTTCCTGTTCATCCATTTTGCTGCCAGTCATGGTTAAGGCGACAGCGTAATCAGGAAAATGTAAGCCTAATTTCGTGTAGGCATGTTTAACTTCTAACAGGCCATTACGCGTTTCTGAGGTGCCGCCGGATTTGCTAATCACAATGACCAGGGTGGTTTTTAAGCGATCTTTCAAACGTTTTAAAATCCTATCGATACCAGCAGGATCGGTGTTATCGATAAAATGAATCGCCAGTGCCGGAATATCTGGTCCAATGGCATCCGAGACAAATTGCGGCCCTAAAGCTGAACCACCAATGCCGATTGATATAATATCGGTAAATTTAGCTTCATAAGGCGGATGAATAATCCCGTGATGCACCCGTCTAACAAAATCATCGATTTGTAGCAGGGTTGCTTCAATTTCCTTTTTTAAATAGGTGGGTGCTAATTGCGGGTTGCGCAACCAATAATGCCCAACCATACGGTTTTCATCTGGGTTAGCAATGGCGCCACTCTCTAGTGCCGCCATATCGTTAAACGCCTTGATAAATTTAGGTTGTAATTGTTTGAGTAAATCCTCATTAAAAGGCATGCGGCTAATATCTAAATAAACCCCCAAGCCTTCATGAAAATATAACCAATCTTGATAACGTTGCCAGAGTTCTATACTGTTCATGACTGTGCGGAAAATGAAAGGAAATGAGAAAAAATCAGCTCAACTTTTTTTCTATATGGCCACCGAATTTTTTTCGCATTGCAGAGATCATCTTATCGGCAAAGGTATTTTGTTGCCGAGAACGAAAACGCGCATAAAGCGCTGCAGTTAATACGTGCGCGGGCACGGCTTCATCAATAGCCGCCTGCACGGTCCAGCGACCTTCACCGGAATCTTCGACATATCCTGAGTAGGTTGAGAGTTCAGGATCTTCAACTAAGGCGGTGGCGGTTAGATCCAATAACCATGAACTCACCACGCTACCGCGTCGCCATACTTCGGCTATGTCGGTCAGATTAAGATCGTAGCGCAAGTTTTCCGGTAAATTTTGAGAATTAGCATTGCGCATAATGTCGAAGCCTTCCGCATAGGCCATCATCATGCCGTATTCGATTCCGTTATGGATCATTTTCACAAAGTGCCCAGAACCGGCAGGGCCACAATGGATATAGCCTTGTTCTACTGAGTTGGTTGAGCTTGGTCGTCCTGGAGTTACTTCAATATCGCCTTTACCAGGAGCTAGTGCCTTAAAAACCGGATCCATTAAAGATATAGCCTGTTCTGGGCCACCAATCATTAAACAATAGCCTCTTTCGACTCCCCACACGCCACCACTAGTACCGACATCGATATAATGAATACCCTTGTTAGACAGCATTTCCGCACGACGCACATCGTCTTTATAGAAGGAATTACCCCCGTCAACAATGATATCGCCGCTTTCTAATAACTCAGCAATGGCCATAACAGTTGATTCGGTTATTTCACCAGCGGGGACCATACACCAAACGATTCGGGGAGCCTGTAACTTGGCCACAAAGTCTTCTAAATTAATAGCACCATCGGCCCCTTCACTTTTAAGCTTTTCAACATTGTCGGGATTGACATCAAAGCCAACGCAGCTATGCCCGCCCGCCATTAATCGTCTAACCATATTCGCACCCATCTTGCCTAACCCAACCATACCTACTTGCATATTTTCCTCATTAGTTACACTTACAAATTACAATAAATCCTGATAAAGTCAGGAGCTAATACTTAAAGGGATACACCATAACACCCATTGTTTTTTTAATATTCGAAACCCAATTAAGCCACATCGACCTGACCAAAAATCAGTCTGTCTCTAAACTCAGAAATATCCTGTTTTTTTTCAAGCAATTGCTGATACCAATGACCATCAGCCGTATCTCCATACAACACAGCCCCCGTCAATTTATTCTCCTGGACCACTAGTTTTTTGTAGATACCTGCAGCGGGATCAGTAAAACGAATCATTTCGCTATAGCTATCCCCAATAAAATCCCCGACCGAAAACAGATTAATACCAGTAACCTTAAGCTTAGTGGCTGAGGGCAACGTGACATATTCAGCAACCCCGTGACCACTGAGATGGTTTGCACAAACCTTGGCCTGTTCAAACAACGGAGCCACCAAACCAAAAGTTTGGCCACGATGCTGTATGCATTCACCAACGGCATAAACGCTTGGATCATAAGTTTGCAGCGTATCGTTAACGACAATGCCGCGTTCGCAATATAGGCCTGCTTGTTTTGCCAACGCCATATTGGGACGAACACCTATTGCCATGATAAACAAATCGCATGCCAATTCACTGCCGTCTTCAAAGGTTACGGCAGTAATATGGCCACTGTTGTCGCCGAGCAAGGCCTGCGTTTTTGCCGCCATTTTGAATTTTAAGCCACGTTGCTCCAGTTCTTTTTGCAGCATCTCTCCAGCATGCCGATCCATTTGTCGATTGAGCAATACCTCGTTGTTATGAATAACGGTTACATCCATGCCTCTAAGCATGAGACCATTTGCGGCCTCTAGCCCCAACAGTCCACCGCCAAGAACAACCGCACTTTTATGTGTCTGACTATAAGCCAGCATGGTATTGACATCGATAATATCTCGAAAACTGATCACGCCCGCCAAGTCATTGCCGGGAATATCAGGCACCACCGCATTGGAACCGGTAGCGATCAGTAAGCGGTCATATTCAGCGCTAGTTCCATCCGCTGCGGTTACTTTGGAGTAGCCCCGTTCAATTTTAACCACCGATTTATCAGGACCCGCATATAAGCGAATATGATTATCCGCATACCATTGACGGTCATTGATCACAATATCTTCAATGGTTTTTTCGCCACACAATACCGAAGACAGCATGATGCGATTGTAGTTGCCATGCGGTTCGGAGCCAAAGACGGTGATGTCATATTGGTCAGGCGCAGCGGATAACAATTCCTCAATAGTCCGCATACCGGCCATACCGTTACCAATAACGACTAAACGTTGTTTCATAAAAACCTAGAAAATAGGAAAGCGGGTTAAAACAACCGCTCATGGTTAACTGTAGCTTGCTGAGGCAAGTCCAAAATTTCGCTTCAAACATCCCAATATCAGTCTTTTGACTTGCTATCGTGTTTTGTCTATTTCTCTATTTCCCAAATATCCATTTCACGTGAGTTATCAAGTCATTCAAGGAATTGGCCTTGATGGTTTCAATTAATTCATTAACTTTAAACGCATGATGCCGTTCATAAACGACACCGTGTTGCGGTGAATCGGCCAAACCAGTGTCGCGGGCATGTTCGACAAACCCCTGGTTTTTCCAGAAAAATGCGCCGGGCATCGTGGTGGGTATAACTAAAACAAAAAATAACGAACGTCCAAGTAGACTCATAATGAGCATGGATGTGCACAAAACGCATGCTGTAATCACGCCAATAACACCGGATAAACCGAAGAATGCAATAATCGCCGATAACGCAAAACTAAGGATCAGTAAGCTATTGCGCAATTGATATGCTTTGCCATATTCGGCGGTTTGTCGATAATATGAAGCAGCACCTTCATTGCCTAAGGCTTGCATATCGCGGGCATGGACAACATGACCAATGCCTTCAATTAATAATCCACAGGCCATAATAACGGCAAGCATTTGCAACAATGGCTGAGTTGCTAACGCAGATATTGGCGATACCAACATGATGATCGCCGCAATAACTAGGGCGCCTAAACTAAGCATGCTGCCAAGAAATGCCGTACCCGTTTGCAGATGATTCCAGAAAGGCCGTGCGGGTATACGATATAACTTATACATGTAATATAATCCACTCGTACCGCCCAGCACTGCAAGTATTGCGAACATGCCAGCAAAAAATCCCGTGACTGCATTCTCAAAGGGCGCCATCACACTATACCCAACTAATCCCGTGTAAAACAATGTCACCCCAGCAATCTCGCGGCTGACTGGTGATAAGCGCAGATTGTTAAAACCGCGATAAAAACGGTGTGGTTTGCCCAAATGCATGTTTAGTTTGTACAGTCCAAATGTGCATAGCGCCACAATGCTAATTAGCAACGGCACTAAAATTGCCGATTGTTGTATCAGGGCTAAGCCAGGCAAACCTAGGAATGGACCTAAGACCATAATTAAAAAGGCACCGACTGTCGCTTGTGTACAGAGTGTAAAAATCACATGCGCACTTTCATGGCTAGTTAACAGCTTGCGTAAATTCCAGTGTTTTTCCTGTCCGTGTTTAGCATCAACGACCGGTTTAAAACCACCCGCTTGATCATCGCGATGGTATTTGATTGGCATATTGTCAGTACGCGTCATCTCCCGATGCGTAGAACGGGTTTGCTGAAAACGAATATTGGGTTGAGTAATTTCAGTCGTCGGAAAACCAGGAATTTCGGTTTTCGCTTGAACTCGGTTTTCAGGAATATTTTCAATGACACCAAAATCCAGGGCATTACCCAAACAAGCACTCACGCAGGCTGGTTTTAAGCCGACTTCCAAACGGTCAACACACATATTGCACTTGCTGACTTGACCTTTAACCGGATCCATTTGCGGCGCATTGTAAGGACATACCCAAGTACAATAACCACATCCAAAGCAAATGTCGGGATCTTGTAAGACCGCGCCGTATTCGGCAAATTTAGTATAAGCACGGGTTGGACAACCTTTTAGGCAAACCGGGTCATCGCAATGGTTACACGCCATTGAAATATTGATGCGTTGATAATCGGGATAGGCGCCGCCTTCGACAAACCCAACTGAGCGAAAAGCAATATGCGCTGGATTGTCGTTTTTTTCGCTGCACGCCGATTCGCAAGCATGGCAACCAATACAGTTATCCACATTCAGAAAAAAGCCGTGCTGCTTATAGCGATTAGGGTTATCACCAATAGCTGAATCGTTATTGATATTCAAGCTTTGATCACGTAATTCACTGTCTGCAGCAGTCAATTCGATGGCTTTACCGTATTGGTTTTTGTCTTGAGTTTCTTTGTCCCACAGAAACCCATATTCTGGTTCATCGTCTCTTACTTCAATCATAATTATTCTCTGTAAAGTTTGAACCGGCAAGGCTGCTTAAAACGTTCTGGACTCTTTATTCAAGCGCGCGGCTTCTGTCTGATCGGTTAATTCGATGCGCACCGCCGATTGTTTAAAGGCCGGTTGTCTGGAGTGAGGATCCAGCAGTCCTAAAGTTAAACGATTGACACAGTCGAAGAAATGAAATGGAATAAAGACCATATTTTTGGGTACCCGCTGGGTCAGCATCACCATAACTACCGCATCACCGCGCCTGGATACCACTCGAACATAAGATTGATGGGTGATGCCCAGCGCTGATGCTGCGTCCGGGTTTATTTCCATGAATGGCGTTGGGCTAAACTTATTGTTATTGCCAATCTTACCGGTTCGAGTGCGGGTGTGGAAATGCTCAACCAATCGACCTGAGTTTAACCAGAATGGAAATTGCTCATCCGGTACTTCGTTGTTATTGATAAACGGCAAAGGGATCAACTTGGCTCGACCATTCGGATAGCAAAAAGTGGTATCGGCAGTGTACAACCGACCACCACCGGAAACCGGCGCTTCGCCGTTCTTGAGTTGTTGCTCCGTATAAGGCCACTGGATACCCCGATTGGCTTCAATCAAATCATGGCTCATACCGGAAATATCGGGTAACCGGCCTTTGGATAGAAATTTCATTTCCTCAAACACTTGTTCCGGCTGTTTTGGGAACTTGATATTTCGACCCTGCTCGAAACGCTGCGCCAACTCGTTAAAAATTTGCAGATCGGATTTGCTATCTCCATACGGGGCCTTAACCTGTCTTGTGATATTGACACGGCGTTCGGTATTCGTGAATACACCTTCTTTTTCAGCCCAAATCGCGGCCGGTAAAAACAGATGTGCGTATTCAATCGTTTCCACATCGACAAAGGAGTCTTGCACCACCAAAAATTCCAGTTTTTCTAATGTTTTACGAATCCGAGCCGTATTCGGCATAGAGGTCATGGGATTGGTTGCGACTAACCATAGGCCTTTAATTTGACCTGTTTCGATAGCCGGAAAAATATCGGTTTCGGTTAAGCCCCGTTTTTTAGGGAAAAATTCTGGATCGACCCCCCAAAATTGGCCAATTTCTGCGCGGTCTTCCGCTTTTTCCAAGGCTCTGTAGCCCGGCAAGCCAGAACAGGAAGACCATTCCCGCGTTCCCATCGCATTACATTGGCCGGTAATGGATAAACTGGTACCACCTGGTTTTCCAATATTACCGGTAATCAGACTCAGATTATTGATACCCACCACGCCGTCCGAACCGTGGGTGCTTTGGTTAATACCCATGGTCCAGATACTCATGGCCCGATCCGCTTTGGCATATATGCGAGCCACCAGTCGAATAGTATCTTCATCGATACCACAAATTTTTGAGGCTGTGCATGGATCGTAATGCTGTACTTCCGCCCACAACTCTTGCAGACCTGTCGTGTTGGCATCAATGTATTCACGGTCTTCCAAGCCTTCCGCCAGAATGACGTTGGTCATGGCATTTTGCAGTACCAAGTCGGTGCCAGGGGTAATCGGTAAATGAATATCCGCATGCTGCGCTAACATCGTGACTCGAGGATCAATCACAATCAACGGAAAGTGACGCTTTTCCTGCGCTTCTTTCATTCGCCAATAGATAATGGGGTGTTGTTCTGGCAGATTTGATCCCCAAGCCATCAAGCAATCGGTATGTTCAAAATCTTCGTAACAACCAGGCGGGCCGTCAGAACCAAAGGAACGTTTGTAGCCTGAAACCGCAGAGGCCATGCACAAGGTGGTGTTGCCGTCGTAATTGTTGGTGCCAATCACGGCGCGGGCGAGTTTGCCCAATGTATAAAATTCTTCCGTTAATATCTGGCCGGTTGAGACGATCGCAAACGCATCTCGACCATAAGTTGCCTGAATACGATTGATTTCCGAGGCCATTTTATCCAGGGCAGGATCCCATTCTGTCGCAGCATATTGCTGGTGGATAGCCGAACGCAGCAAAGGCTTGTCGCCTCGGCCTTGCGCTTCAAAGATCTCGTGTTCAAAAATGCCTTTGATGCATAATTTACCGCGATTGACATTAGCACCGCCCACGCCGCGATTAGCCACAGGTTTGCCTTCGCTGTTAGTGCCTATTTCAATCGCGCACCCCGTCGAACAGTAACCACAGGTGGAATAGGTCCACTTAACGACCTGTTTGTCGGCAATGGTAATCGGATTTTTTTTATTACGACCAAATAGCATAGGAACACTCGGTTGGGTTATTCAGGTAAATGAATACTGCCTTTTGCAAACATCACGGCTTCGCCACCGACTCGTAAAGTCAGTTTGTCAGTGCCTTTATGGTCCATCTCCAATTTCAATAGGCTACGCCTCGAATTTTCATCTCCACGATCGACATTAAACGTGTAAGTACCTTGCCGAAGCTGTTCAAATGAACATAGATAGGATGCAAATGCGGGCATGGCACTGCCGACGGGCGGATCTGCGTGAATACCGATGTTGGGACCTAATAGGCGCACGTTAAAATCGGAATCTTGAAACGGCGTTTTGGGTGAAAAGAGTAAAATTTCCTGGGCCGCGGTCTGCGGGGCTGCGGACTGGCTCCAAGTCGAAAAGTTAAAGCGGGCATTACGCACACTCTGATAATTCCAGACGGGGACCACCAGATAGGGAAAACCGCAGGAAACTAAGCGGGCGGTATATTTCTTACGGTCGATTTCTGAAGGTTGTAAGCCCAGGAAACTAGCCAATTCGACATCACTGGGCGCAAAATGGTCCACAACTGCTGACACTTCACGGCTAAACTGCACAAACACCGGCACACCGTTTTCATTGCTAATATTGATCTCAACAACATCTGCATTTTGTTCAAAAAAGACCGTTTCTATCGGATCCGTTAAGCTTATATCACCACACGATGCCAAAACAAAAGCGGCAGCAATAACGGGGTGACCAGCAAAGTTAATCTCGCACAACGGTGAAAAAATACGCATGATACGTGATTTCTGGTTGACTGGTTCATGTCGAAAAATAAACACGGTTTCGGTCAAATTAAGCTCACGTGCAATGAGGCCCATTTGTTGGGTACTCAAGCCCTCGGCATAAGGAAACACAGCAATTTGCGCACCGCTAAATATCTGTTTAGTAAAGACGTCTGCAATATAATAAGTGTATGTCATGCTTGACTCCAATCCACTAAAACTCGGTTATTCTCAACACTTACAGCATAAGTATGAATTTTTAGATTAGTATCCTCAAAACACTCTCCTGTCTTGAGATTGTAATGCTGCTTGTATAAAGGCGACGCCACCATGGGTTCACCGTTAATATCGCCGACCATGCCGCGAGACAGTACATTAGCCTTACCCAAGGGATCGAAATTGTCGACGGCATAAACCTGCTGAAGTTTTTTCAGGTAAAACAACGCGACTTGTTTATGACCTAT
>Ga0208264_1000149_pt1 | contig 34134 bp, 33 predicted proteins | sample LakWasMet31_HOW6_2_FD_183873 | JGI IMG/M metagenome (GOLD analysis project Ga0208264, IMG submission 183873) | Freshwater sediment methanotrophic microbial communities from Lake Washington under simulated oxygen tension - Sediment Metagenome... | ecosystem: Environmental > Aquatic > Freshwater >... | reverse complement strand
GCGATGGAGAGAACTATCTACAAGGCAGGCTTTCAAGCCTCAGGGTGGGCACGTCTTCTCCACCGCCCTCCCGATGATCAGTCGGGGATTCTGCCGCTTTTTCAAGGCGGAATCGAATATAAGGGTGGGCACGCTTTTTGTGCCCACGCGGAATTAAAGCTGCTACCTCTAATCGGTGGGCAGAAAAGCATTGCCCACCCTACATTTGATTATCTCAGTTGGGTCGTCCCGAGCGATAACCGCACTAATTTGATTAGCGCCAGCTCAATCCTGCCAATGCTGGGTTCGCCTTGCTCTACCCAGCCTACCAAGCAGGCTCCTACTTTCGCGGGAACGACGAAATCGATCTAACCAGAGTTACCAGTCGATACCCTGAACCGTCACGTTTCGGCCCCACAATACGGAGATGATCGCACGAGCGTCATCGGGGTCGGCACTTGAGAAAAACCTTGCTTCTGCAGGTCGGGCTCGGGGAGCGGATACGCGCTGGTCGCCGAGTCGGCGCTCTACTTGCTGTGCAACCGCGATGGCCGGATCGAGGATGGCGACGTCCGGCCCGACGATGTCGCGGATGAGTTGAGCGAGAAAGGGATAGTGGGTGCATCCCAGCACCAGCGTGTCGGCACCGGCAGCCAGCAGCGGCGAGATATATCCGAGCAGAAGTGCCCGGCTTGCGTCGCTGAGCAACTCGGCTTTTTCGACTTGTTCCACCAGACCGGGGCAGGGCTGCAACAGGATTTCGACGTTTTTACCGTGAGCTGCGCAGAGTCTGGCGACGCTGGGGCTGGCGATGGTCTGGCGGGTAGCCAGCACGCCGATTACGCCGGTTTTGGTATTTTGCGACGCCGGCTTAATGGCCGGCTCCATGGCCACCACGGGAATCGGGCACCATGAGCGGAGTTTCTCGATGGCCACGACGCTGACGGTGTTGCAGGCGACCACGATCGCCTTGGCGCCGGAGGCAAGCAGCAGCTCGGTAATTTTGGTGGCTCTAGCCGCAATGAAGCCGGCATCTCTGTCGCCGTAGGGCGCGTTGCCGGAATCGGCCACGTAAATCAGGTTTTCTTCGGGAAGCTTACTATGGATGGCATGGAGAACGGATAATCCGCCCACGCCTGAATCAAATACCCCGATGGGGGCGTCGTTGCCAAGGGCTGTCATAGTTCGGTGAGATAATCGATAATTAGAAAGCTAAACCTGCCAATATTTTGATTTTGTTGGGTTACGCAGAACGGTTTCCTGTCCCGTTATTCCGCCCCGAGCATCGCAGCTTTTGGCAAGAACAGCCCGCTAGGGGAGCGGCAGGGATGCCGCTCGTTTTCGGAGGGCTAAGGATAGCCCTTCCGAAAACCCTTGCCAAAAGCGAGAAGCGCAGGACTAAGGCGGAATCCGGGTGTCGTTTCTTTTGGATACTTTTCTTTGGACAAACAAAGAAAAGTATCTCGCTTGTCGGTGCGAGAACCGACTTCAACATAAAATGGTCGCGATAGCGACACCGATTCTGATGGCATTCGGCAAGCATCAGTCATATCAAAGGTTGCATAACATCAGTTATTTTCAAACAAGTACTAACCGCCAAACAATTGGTGATCGATCAAATCGCACAAACAATGCGAGATCAACAGATGCACTTCCTGAATGCGGGCGGTCGAATAGGACGGCACGCGGATTTCGATGTCGGCTTCGTTCAGTACGCCGGCCAGCACGCCGCCGTCCTTGCCGCTCAGGGCGATCACCGTCATGTCGCGGTCGTGAGCCACCTTAACCGCCTTGATGATATTGCCGGAGTTGCCGCTGCTGGTGTAGACCAGCAAAATATCGCCGGCCTGCCCCAAGGCGCGCAATTGCTTGGCGAAGATTTCGTCGTAATGGTAGTCGTTGGCGATCGAGGTGATGGTCGAGGTATCGGTGCTCAAGGCGATGGCTGGCAAGGCCGGGCGCTCGCGCTCGAAGCGGTTGAGCATTTCCGAGGAAAAATGCTGGGCGTCTCCCGCCGAACCGCCGTTGCCGCAGGTCAGGACTTTTTTGTCGTTCACCAAGGCCTCGACGATCTTCTGCGAGGCGAATTCGATCAGCTCGCAAAGGCTGGCCATCGCATCCTGCTTGGTCTGAATGCTGTCGGAAAAATGGGCGATGATGCGGTCTTGTAAACTCATAGTACTCAGGTTTGAAAAGCGTTTTTAATCCAGTTGAGGCTGTTATCGCCGGATACGGCCACCACATCGAAACGAATCGCGGAGCGGCTCAGATTGTTGATTATGACATAGTGTTGGGTGGCGGCGACGATGCGCGCCTGTTTTTGCCGGGTAACGCTGGCCAGCGCGCCGCCGAATTGTTCCGATTTGCGGAATCGCACTTCGACGATCACCAGCGCCGCGCCGTCCTCCATCACCAGATCCAGCTCGCCCATCTTGCAGCGGAAGTTGCTGCAAACCAGCGTCAAGCCTTGTTGCTGTAGATAGGATAACGCCAGCTGTTCGGCGCTATCGCCTTTTTGCAGATGGGTTGGCTTAACTTTGCCGAACATCGATGTTACTCGACGTAGCCGGAGGACACCGGTACGCCGCCTTTAAACTGGGCGCAGACCAGCTTGCGGGTGATCCGGTTTTCGCCGTTCAGCGACAAGCGGCCGGTGGCGCCGGCATACGGCGTCGTCGTCAGCTGGTTCAACTGGCCGAGCAGATTGTAGGCATCGACGCCCAAGGCAATCAGCCGGGTCACGCTGTCGGGCAACGCTTGCCAGGTAGCCTGCAAGGCCGACTGGCTGAGCGGTCCACTGTAGGCGTCGGCAAACAGCCAGGGCATGTCGCAAAAATTGATCTTGCCCAGCTCGGTATCCTGAGTGGGATTCTGATGCCCGGTGTAAATATTGGGCATCGCATAGACGGCCAGATCGCTGCTTTGATGATATTTCAGCTGCGGGGCCAGTTCGCGGCCAACCTCGGGACTGGCGCTGAGCAAAACCGTCTGCGGTTGTTTTGGAATATTCGGATCGGCGGCGGGTGCGAGCAGGGCATCCAGCATGGCGGCGATGTCATGCTGTTTCGGATCGTAGCTTTGGCTGCCGGTTACTGTGCCGCCGTTGCTTTGCCAGGCCATGGCCAGATAATGGCCGATGCGCTGGCCCTGCGAGTTATTGGGTACCAGTAGCACCGCGCTTTGCCGGCCGTCGCGTCGCGCTTTCAGGGCCAATTGTTCGGCTTCGTCAATCGGACTTAAGCCGAACTGATAGAGATTGGTTTTACTTACATTTTCGACATGGTTCAAGGCCAGGACCGGTACCGGCAGCTCGGCATTATCGGCCAGCGTCTGAATCTGTTCCTTGGCCAAGGGGCCTATCACCTGCTTGGCGCCGTCGGCAACCACTTGCTTGTAAAGGGAGGCAATATCGATTTGCTCGGTATCGTAAAACTTCAGCGGCAATTGCGGCGCGGCGCTGGCAGCCAGCCGATGCGCGACCAGCAAACCCTCCTTAATCGCTTTGCCGGCCTGGGCGTATGGGCCGGATGTCGGCAATAACACCGCAACGGCCGAAGCCGCCGCCGGCTGAACGGTTGCCTGCTCGGCAGCAACCGGCTGGGATGCCACTTGCGGTGCGGCAAGATAATTCTGCAAAAACTCGGCATTGGCCGGATGTTTGGGATTTGCCTGCCGCCATTGCCGGATTTGTTCGCCGGTATCGAAACCGGCCTGATCGCGTTGTTTGAGGATTTTGGCCAAGGCCATCCAGCCGCTCAGTTCGTCGACCATGGCCGGTGGCGCATTCAGGGTTTCCAGCGGCAACACGCTGAGCATGTCCAGAATCGTGACGATGTTTTCCTGTTGCTGTTTCGGGTTCTGCAACAGGCCGCCCAGCCTAATCCGGGCGCCGACGCCGGGCAGAACATTCCCCATCAGCGAATGGGCAAACGCCTGAGATTGGTAATAGGCGATCTGGTCGGCTGTGGTCAGCAGTTTAGGCCGAACGCTTTCCAGTTTACTTAACGCGCGTTCGGCATCGCCCATGTTCAAGGCCAATTGCGCTTCCAGCAGGGCGAATTTGCTGCGTTGTTCGGGGGATAACCCGGTGGGATTAATCAGATCCAGGGCTTTTTGCGCGGATTGACTGTCGCCGGCCTGGATAAAGGTGTCGGCGCTCAGCAAATACTGGGAAGCCTGATTATCGGCCAAACCATAGCTTTTTACCGGTTCGACAATCCGCTTCGGCCGCTGCGGTTTCGGTTGAGGCCGAACTTCCAGATGCGCCTGATTTTGCACCGGCTCGCTACTGCAAGCCGCCAGCAGCAGTGCGCCGAAAATCCAGCAAAACCGGCGGTGACGGGGCATAATGAAAGCGAACCTTGAATCAGTCATAGCAGCGGAGGACATGAATACAGATGAGCGGGAAATTATACGTGGTTGCCACACCAATAGGTAATCTGGCCGATTTCAGCTTTCGGGCGGTCGAGGTGCTGAAACAGGTCGATTTGATCGCAGCAGAAGACACCCGCCACGTCAGAATGCTGCTGCAACATTACGGCATCAATCGCCCGCTAATCTCGCTGCATCAGCACAACGAAGATACCGCTTCGCAGGGACTGGTGGACAGGATCCGGCAAGGCCAGTCCATCGCGCTGGTATCCGATGCCGGCACGCCGCTGCTCAGCGATCCCGGCCTGCCGCTGGTTAAACTGGCGAAACAGGAAGGCATAGAGGTGTCGCCGATACCGGGCGCCTGTGCGCTGATCGCCGCGCTGTCCGCGTCCGGCCTGCCGATTACCCGCTTCAGCTTCGAAGGTTTCCTGCCGCGTACCTCGTCGGCGCGGAAAAGCTTTTTCCAACATAAGCTGGCCGACACCACGACCTGGGCCTTTTACGAATCCAGCCATCGGATTCAAGCGGCGCTGGAAGACATGGCGGAGATTTTCCCGGCCGACCACGAGATTTGCGTTGCCCGAGAAATCACCAAGCTGCACGAAACCATCGTCAAGGACCAACTGGCCCGCGTCGCCGAGCTGGTCAGGACCGACGACAACATGCGCAAGGGCGAATTCGTGGTCATCGTCGCCGGCCACGAGCTTGAAAACCAAGGACAAGAACTCAGCGACGAGCAGCTTCGCATCCTCAAGCTATTGTTGAAAGAATGTTCGATCAAGACCGCTGCGGCGCTGGCGGCGGATATTACCGGTCAACGTAAAAAACTGTTGTATCAGGCGGCCTTGGATATGCAAGACAAGGCCTGATAACCCTGGCGTTTGATGCAAATATGAATGTCGGCCGATGTTCGCTTTATAGATCAGTGTAAGCCATGGCATTACGGGCAGATAGACCAGCTTGGGTTCGACTGAAGTCATCGGAAAGTCCAAATTAATACTGCTTTCCCATGACCAGTGCATTTTGGTTTCTGGCGATTTATCTGCGATGATGATCCTCACGAATCAGCTTTGTAATTCGGATGGTGCACTATGGTTTTTTTTGTTTGGATAAAGCATGGATTTTATACTTCGCGGACTCAGCAAAGCGGCGGCATATCAAAAGTTTGCGTTATTTTAATGTTGTTCCTGGTATTTGCCGGGTGTCAAAAGTCCTCGCCCCAGAATGCAGCGCCACTGCAGAAAATCACAATCGCATATACCGTCCAACCACAAAGCACTCTGGTGCATGTCGCGGTGGCGAAAGGCTACTTCGTCGAGGAAGGGTTGGATGTTCAGCCGTTGATGCACACCTATGGCAAGGCCGCGCTGCAATCGGTCATCGAGAACAAGGCCGATTTTGCGACCGTGGCGGAAACTCCTGTCATGTTTAATGTGCTCAAGGGCGAAAGGATTTTCGTGGTCGCCAACATAGAGGCCAGCGCCTTGAACAACGGGATTGTGGCAAGAAAAGATGCCGGCATTTCTACCCCGGGTGACCTGAAGGGAAAACGTATCGGCTTCACGCCCGGTACTACATCGGACTTCTTCCTGGATTCGTTATTGACGGCAAATGGCCTTACCCGGCAGGAAATACAGCCCGTTGCCCTGAAGCCCGAGGAAATGCAGGCTGCCGTCATGTCCAAACAGGTCGACGCGGTTTCCGCCTGGAATTATCCATTAACCCTCATCAACCGGCAGCTTGGGCTAAACGGCACGATCTTTTACGATCGGGAAATTTATACCGAAACCTTCAATATCGCCGCCCAGCAAGATTTTGTTCAAAAAAATCCGGAGATAGTCAAACGCTTTCTCCGCGCCCTGATCAAGGCGGAGGATTTTGTGGCGAAGAACCCGGACGAAGCGCAGACCATCGTTTCTGCTGCAACCCAAATAGACAAGGATTTGATTCGCGACGTTTGGAATGCCTTCAACTACCACGTTGCGCTTGATCAAACGCTGTTGATCACGCTGGAGGACGAAACCCGATGGGCGATGAAGAACCGGCTGACCGATCGCACGGACATGCCTGACTACCTGAGCTTCATTCATTTCGACAGCCTCAGGGAGATTAAGCCGGAAGCGATCAAAATGAACCGCTAAACCATCGTGCGCATTACGACCCGATTAAGGATCATTTCAAGCTGTACGATAGTTGTTCTCATCATCCTAGCGCCAATCCTGATCTGGGCGAGCATTGAGTTCCGAAGTGCGAAAAACGACTACGCGCTTGCCGAAGCGATCAAAATTAATTTTTTTGAGCGGGCGGCGTTCAGAGACCAGTATTTCCTCTATCGCGAAGATCGCGCAAGGGTGCAGTGGGACAAAAATAAAGAAGCGGCCGACAGTTTGCTGGATCAGGCCAAGATTCAATTTCATGACGAAGCCGATCGGCAGAACCTGGAACGGCTGCGCAAGAATATTGAAGACAGCGCAGTTATTTTCCACCGCATCGTTGACAACACCGAAGTATTAAAAAAAACCGCCAACAATCGGTACGTTTATGAAGAGCTGGATAAAAGGCTTTCCAGTCAGTTGTTGCTGAGAGCTTCATCGATCCGAGATATGACGACGGCTTTGCAGGATGCCTGTGCGTGGCGTGTCGAGCAGACCTATAAACACCTGAACATCATGACAGGCATGTTTTTGGTGATGCTGGCGCTCACCACTATTTTGACCTCGATACAACTAAACAGGTTGATCCGTAAACGCCTGTCGCTATTGCACGATGGTGCAAAAATAGTTGCCGACGGCAATCTGGATTACCGGATTCAGTGCGACGGCAAAGACGAATTTGCCGAACTTGCGGTCTCCATCAATTTCATGACGGACAGGCTCCAGGCTTTCACCTTGCAGCTAGAAATGGAAATTAGCCAGCGCAAGCGACTGGCGCAGGAGCGGGAGCAGTATTTCAGGTTCTTCCGGCTGTCTATGGATCCGATGTGCATCACCGACCAATATGACTGTTTCAAGCAGATCAACCCAACTTTCATACAGTTGACCGGTTTTGAAGAAAATGAGCTGCTGGGAAAACCGTTTTTGGTATTTATTCTGCCCGAGGATCGCCAGAGAACCGTCGAGCAAATGATGAAACAGATAAAAGCCAGCTTATCCCTGCATTTTGAAAACCGCTTTGTTTGCAAGGATGGCGGATTCATTCTTTTGTCATGGACAGCCTATTTCGACCAGAGCGATGGCGTCACTTATGCCGCAGCCCGCGACATTACCGAAACTAGGCAGGCCGAACAAAAACTCCATCTTGCCGCCAACGTTTTCACTCATGCAAGGGAAGGCATCATGATCACCGCCGCGGACGGTACGATCATCGATGTCAACGAGGCCTTTACTCTGATTACCGGCTACAGCCATGAAGAAGTCCTGGGCTACACCCCGCGCATTCTCAAATCCGGCCGCCACGATCAGGAATTCTATGCCACCCTGTGGCGTAATTTGGTCGAGAAAGGCCACTGGTACGGCGAAGTCTGGAACCGGCGCAAGAACGGCGAGGTATACGCAGAGATGATAACCGTCAGCGCGATACGCGATACCCAAGGCAACATTCGGCAATATGTAGCGTTGTTCTCAGACATCACCACGCTCAAGGAACACGAACAACAGCTCGAACATATCGCCCACTACGATGCGCTGACCAGTCTGCCCAACCGGGTGCTGCTGGCCGACCGTCTGCGTCAGGCCATGGCACAAACGCAGCGGCGCGGGCAGATATTGGCGATAGCCTATCTCGATCTGGACGGCTTCAAGGCCATCAACGATAACCACGGACATGAAGCAGGCGACCAGTTGCTGATGAGCGTCGCCAACGGCATGAAGCAGACCTTGCGCGAAGGCGACACCCTGGCCAGAATGGGCGGCGACGAATTCGTTGCGGTTCTGCCGGATTTGGCCGACATAGAATCCAGCATTCCGATGCTCGCCCGCCTGCTTGCCGCCGCCGCCCAGCCGGTACAAGCCGGCGACGATCTGATCTTCCAGGTCTCGACCAGTCTCGGCGTCACCTTTTATCCGCAGGCGGAAGATGTGGATGCGGATCAATTGCTGCGTCAGGCCGATCAGGCCATGTATCAGGCCAAGCTGGCCGGCAAAAACCGTTACCACGTCTACGACGCCGAGCAGGACAACAACATCCGCGGCCATTACGAAAGCCTGAACCGTATCCGCGATGCCTTGGCCGCACACGAATTCGTGCTGCATTACCAGCCCAAGGTGAATATGCGCAGCGGAAAGGTGATCGGCGCCGAGGCCCTGATCCGTTGGCAACATCCGGAAAACGGCCTACTGCCGCCGGCGGAATTCCTACCGGTAATCGAAGACCATCCTCTGGCCGTCGAAATCGGCGAATGGGTGATCGAAACCGCCCTGACCCAGATCGAGCGCTGGCATAACGCCGGACTGGATATTCCGGTCAGCGTCAATGTCGGCGCCCGTCAGTTGCAGCAAACAGGCTTTGTTGAACGCTTGCGCGAGATTTTGGCGGCCCATCCGACTGTCAGGCCAAGCTGCCTGGAGCTGGAGGTCCTGGAAACCAGCGCATTGGAAGACATCCATCAAGTTTCCCTTATCATCGAGACTTGCCGGGAGATCGGAGTGACATTTGCCCTGGATGACTTCGGCACCGGCTATTCCTCGCTGACCTACCTTAAGCGCTTGCCGGTCACTCTGCTCAAGATCGACCAGAGTTTTGTGCGTGACATGCTCGACGATCCAGACGATCTGGCTATTCTGGATGGCGTGCTCGGTTTGGCAATAGCCTTCGGCCGCCAAGTTATCGCCGAAGGTGTGGAGACGCTGGAGCACGGCGAAATGCTGCTGCAACTCGGCTGCGAAATGGCCCAGGGCTACGGCATCGCCCGCCCCATGCCGGCAGACGAAATGCCCCGCTGGTCGGCTGCCTGGCGCACCGCTCCCGCCTGGATCGATTTGTCTCCGGTAAGCCGTGCCGATTTACCGCTGCTGTTTGCCGGCGCCGACTTTCGGGCCTGGATTGTTGGCATGGAAAACCACATCAAGGGTAGACTTGAAACTCCGCCGCCGCTGGATCACCATCGATGCCGTTTCGGCAGGTGGCTGGATACCGACGGTCTGGCCCGTTATGGCGCACAACCAACCTTTCAGGCTATCGAAACCTTGCACCATCAGGTACATGTCCTGGCGGCAGAGCTATTGGACCTCCGTGTCCAAGGCCGGAATCCGGAAGCACTGGCAAAGCTGCATGAATTTCAATCCCTGGGGAAGGCGTTGCTTAAACAATTGAAGATACTGGCGCAGGGAAACCGGAATTTGGCCGGGCTGCGGAGGTGATGCCTGGCTAATTCACGTGCCTTATGTCCATTGGTAGAAACCATGATCCTTTGATCGCCAATCTTGCCAATAGGCAATTCACCATGACTTAGTAACTTTTACTGGTGTGAGGTTTTGCGAAAATGCTCTACGTACTACATTTTATGGGTGGAGATAGCCAGTCCGAGCTGTTGGTAATGGCGATAACGCTGGCGCCCAGCCTGCTTGCACGTCTCGCTGTTGTCGAGGATTTCCAGGATGCGTTCCGTGTGCTCGGTAACGGCCGGTACGCTATCGGATAGATTGACGATTACGTTTTGCCGGCTTTCCGGAATGTCGTTGCCGCCGATCAGGATGGTTTGCTTCAATTCGGGAACGATGCCGCCGTAAATCTGATGGGGAACGAAGCTGCCGGGCCGGAAGGTCCAAAGCTGCTTGTCGATACTGGCGGCCTGTTCCGCCGAGTCGGTCAGCACATAACAGTTCTGGCCGCTACGGTAGATTTTCTCGATCAACTTGCAGGCAAAGTCCTGGCGTTCCTGCTGGGAGTGCGAGGCCAGCACGTAAAAGCTTACTTCAGGCATGTCTGGCAGCCGTCTTGTTGGGGCGGACATTTAACGCTGCCGTAGGAACAGAATACGCAGCAGTCGCCAGCTTTGGGCTGCAACAAGCTGCCGCACTGTTCGCATTCATAAAACCACAGGCAGGCGTCGACGGGCATGATTTCCACTTTTCTGAAGCCGCAATGCGGACACGTCAATGCCGATGTCCGCTCCATGCATCATACCGAGGCGCGGTTAAACAGATATTGGCAGACCAGCGGCACCGGACGGCCGGTCGCGCCCTTGTTGGCGCCGGTGCGCCAGGCGGTGCCGGCGATGTCGATATGCGCCCAGCGATAGTCTTCGGCAAATTTGGACAGGAATACCGCCGCGGTAATGCTGCCACCGTCCGGGCCGCCGATGTTGGCGAGGTCGGCGAAGTTGGATTTCAGTTGTTCCTGATATTCTTCCCACACCGGCATGCGCCATAGCAGGTCGCAGGCGGTATCGCCGGCGCCCAGCAAGTCGTCGCAGAGCTTGTCGTCGTTGCCGAACAAGCCGCTGGGGACGCGTCCCAGGGCGACCACGCAGGCGCCGGTCAGCGTCGCCAGATCGATCACCACTTCCGGATTGAATTTTTTGGCGTAAGTCAGCGTGTCGCAGAGGATCAGCCGGCCTTCGGCATCGGTATTGAGCACTTCGATGGTCTTGCCGGACATGCTGGTCAGAATATCGCCGGGTTTGTTGGCGTTGCCGTCCGGCAGATTCTCGGAAGACGGAATCAGGCCGACGATGTTCAGCTTAAGATTCAACAGGGTTGCCGCCCGCAAAATCCCTAACACGCTGGCACCGCCGCACATGTCGTATTTCATCTCGTCCATGCCCAGGCCGGGCTTCAAGGAGATGCCGCCGGCGTCGAAAGTCAGGCCTTTACCGATGATAACGATGGGCTTGGTGTTGGCGTCGCCGCCTTGGTAATGCAGGCCGATAAGCTTGGCCGGCTGGCGGCTGCCGCGCGATACCGACAACAAGGCGCCCATGCCCAGGGCTTCCATGTCGCTTTCTTCCAGGATTTCGCAAGTCAGTTTGTCGTGTTGTCCGGCCAGCGCTAGCGCTTGTTCCGCCAGATAGTTGGGGGTGCAGATGTTGCCGGGCAGATCGGCCAGTTGCTTGGCCAGTTCCACGCCTTGGGCAATTGCCACGCCTTGATTTAAACCATTCTCGGCCTGTTGTTTATGCGGATCGGCAGCGACGATGCGCAGTTGTTGCAAGGGCAATTTATCGTCGACTTTTTTAGTGGCGCAATACTGATAGATGCCTTCGTTAAACACCTCAATGATTTGCCGGGATTGCCATTGGCTGTCGGCTTTTTCCACTTCGATATCCAACAGTGCGCAAGACGCGGCTTTGACTTTACTGTCCTTGACGGTTTTAATCGCCGCCGCCAATGCCTTGCGGTACAGCTTGCGAGTCACTTTGCCGCGTTCGCCGAAGCCGACCAGTACGATACGCTCGATGTCGGCATGCGGAACGTTATTGATCAGCAGGGTTTCGGCATTCTTGCCTTTGATGTCGCCGCGGGCGATGAGTTTGCCGAGAAGACCGTCGCAGAGGCTGTCCAGCGTAGTCGCGGAGGGGCTGAGTTGCTGGTTTTCGTAAATACCGACCAGCAGACAGTCGCTTTGCAGTTTGTCTAAAGATAAGCTTTCTATAGAATAGTCCATGATGGCGTTGGCCTTTAAATGTCGCGAAGTTAGAGTTTGTGCCGGGTGCAGGGCATGGCGGCGGATTATACATTAGAAAATCGGGAGCGAGTGGTTGAGCATTGAACGAACAATACCCGGCACGGGTAGGCCTTTCCGGCTGCTGACGGTGCTGGACAGGATGATTGTTATTGATTTATTCAAGACCGTCAGCGCGGTGTTATCGGTGTTGGTCATCATCATCGTCAGCCGTAAATTCATCAAGGTGTTGGCGCAGGCCATCGAAGGCAATATTGCCAATGAAACCGTACTGACATTGTTGGGCCTGAAGATTGTGATCGCCGCCACCACTTTTTTACCCGCGGCGCTGTTCATGGCGGTATTGATGGTATTGGGCCGCATGTACCGGGAACAGGAAATGTCGGCCATTTCCTCGGCCGGCGGTAGCGTGTTCACGATTTACCGGGCGGTGTTTTTGCTGGTAGTGCCATTGAGTCTGGCTGGCGTGGCGTTATCGATGCTAGCGGCGCCTTGGGCGGAAGCGCGAACCGAACAGTTGATGCATCACGATAAGCAAAATGCCGATATTCGCGGCATCGCCGCCGGCCGGTTCAGCGAATACAGCGACGGCGAGCTGATTTTTTACACCGAGAACGTCGACGACGAAGGCCGGATGCATAATGTGTTTGTGCAGAACAAGCAAGGCGATAAAACCGGGGTGGTGACTGCCGAATATGGCTGGCTGAAAAACCTGCCCGGCGGCTTGTATCTGGTCCTGGAAAACGGCGAACGCATCATGGGTATTCCCGGCAACAAGGATTTCACGATAGAAGCCTTTAAGGAATACGCGGTACTGGTCGAAAAAAAATCGACTGTGTTGAATCTCGGCCGCCAGGCCATCACCACCGAAACCTTGTGGCAGTCGAATGAATTTCGGGATGTCGCCGAAATTCAGGATCGCTTCAATACGCCCATGGGCGTGATGCTGCTGGCTTTTCTGGGAGTACCGCTGGCCAGGTTGTCGCCGCGCGGCGGCATCTACGGCAGCATGATGGTGGCCTTCGGTATTTATTTCGTTTACGGCAATCTGCAGCGGGTCAATCACAGTTGGGTTGCTAACGGCACTCTACCATCCTGGCTGGGCTTTTTTTGGGTGGATACGTTGTTGCTACTGATAGGCTTGCTGATGTTGATACGTTTGTACGGCTGGCAATGGCTGCTGCAAATCCTCAAGGAGAGGTTGGGAAGATGATCAATGTATTGACGGCTTATATCGTTAAGGAAGTGGTTAAGGGTTCGCTGATTGCGGTGTTACTGCTGTTGACGCTGTTTAACCTGTTCAGCTTCAGCGACGAATTAAAAGACCTTGGGCAAGGCGGATATGGCTTGAAGCAGATTTTGCTGTTTTTGACCCTGACTTCGCCGCGGGTGTTTTACGAGCTGCTGCCTTCGGCCGCCTTATTGGGCAGCCTGTTTGTGGTGGGATCAATGGCCAACAACCGTGAGATTGTGGCGATGCGCGCCGCCGGTTTGTCGACCGCTTGGGTGATCAGGACTATCATGCTGGCCGGTTTGCTATTGGTCGCCATTGCAGTATTGGTCGGCGAATTCGTCGCCCCGTCTTGCGAACGTACCGCGCAATTATTGAAGACGACGGCGCTGCATGATGGTGTGGTGATGCGCTCGGAATATGGCATGTGGCTTAGAGAAGGCAATAGCTTTATCAACGTGCGTAAGATTCTCGACGACGGTTCGCTTGGCGATATTCGTATTTACGACATCGATGAGCAGCGCAAACTGAATTTGGTCACCCAGGCCGACCATGCTCAGTTCCTGGGCGACAAGCAATGGAGCCTGAAAAACGTCAAGCATTCGGAAGTCCACCCCCAGCAAATTTTTGCCGGCATTCAAGCCGAGCAAACCTGGCGGTCGAGTATAGATTCGGATTTGCTGAAAGTAGCGGTAGTCAACGCCGACAATCTGTCGTTGTACGATTTGTTCATGTACATCGATTTTCTGAAACAGAACAACCAAAAATCCCAAAGTTACGAACTGGCATTCTGGAGCCGTTTGGTTAATCCGCTGGTGACCTTTGTCATGCTGATGGTTTCCGCGCCTTTCGTCATCGGTATCGGCCGGGGAACCAGTACCGGGGCTAGGATCATGATCGGGATCATGATCGGCATGACCTTCAATATCTTCGATAGGATAGCCGGTCACGTCGGTCTGGTTTACGACATCAACCCGATGTTGATGGCGATGTTGCCGAGTGCGTTGGTGTTCTGTGGGGCGCTGTATGCGGTGCGGAGGGCCAGTTGAATGTCTGCCGGCGTAAGCTTTAAGTCCGCCGGCAGCAGATTTTGGCAACTATTTGCGAGTCAGGAATAGGTATAGAAATTTACATTTCAAAACCATATCGTTCCCTTCCATTTCCACCACGGCGCAATCCTCGTATTTTTCCCGGCCGGGCGTGAGTTGTTTTTTGATCACGCCGTCAGCCACGCTATATTTGATAGGGATACTCATTTCTCCAATGCCGCTACGAGCATCTTCACCGGTGGTTAGCAAAGTCCCGTCCTTTTGAAACTCCCAAGTCACCTGCAAGGGTTTCTTTTCTCTGTCCAGCGCCAGGGCTTCGTGAGTGACCTGCCATTTACCCAGGAGCTTGGAATTGTCCTGCAGTTTGATATCGGCATTGGCCGAAAAAGCGGCAAGCGCTGCAAACAGTGATAAGAGTGTAGTTATTGTTTTCATTGGATACTCCCGACTGAGCGATTGGATAAAGTGAGCCCGGAATATAGCACATTCGGTTTTGGTCTCAGCCCTTTTCTTGGCCGGTCGAACAGAGACGGGTTTTCGACAGGTAATCGTGCCAGCACAGATGGTTTTTATCGATCAGGCACCAGACAAAGCCCAGGCCGAAACATGTCCATGACAAGGCCGCGGCTATAAAACGCAACCCGGCCTGCCGCCAGCCGACGGCGGCGCCGTCTTCTCTGCAGACTTTGATTTTCCAGGCGCGTAGACCTAGCGTTTGACCGCCGTGCGTCCAAAACCAGCCGTAAAAAATGAAGCCGATGAGTAATAAATACAGCGGATAAAAATATTGGCCGGAAGAAAATGCCTGGCCGGCATTGAACGGCAATGCCAGCGCGGTGGCAAAAAACAGCACCGCCAGCAACAGCACTGCGTCGTAGCAGACCGCCGCCATTCTACGCAAAAAGCCCGGTGCGGCATTGTGCTCCGCACCGGGCTTTTTGTTGTTGCGTTTGTTGGCTTGCCGCAATTACTTGTTGAACGGTTCGAGCTTTTGGCCCATGTACATGCTCATGGCAACCAGCGCACCTATCATCAGCGCCGAAAACAGGAAAGGCGGTCTGTGAAACAGCAGCACAAAAAAATCCGCTACAAACAGACTGGTAAATAGTGGGCGATCAATTAAACCATTCATCAATTTTTTTAACATAAATTTCCCCAGGCATCTTTAAGTAATCGCCCATCGCCTTCGTTAGAGGCGGCGGCGGATTTGTTCTTATATAGTGATACGTCTTGGCAACGACGCGCGCGGCGATTCTACTATAACGGCGATGAATGTGAAAGGAAGGGTTGATTGAGCTGGTATCTGGCAAGATGTTATGATAATGGTATCGTCTAATGAAAAGGTTTTCGGTGTTTTGCATGGCACGAGGAGACCCAGTAAATAACAACAGCAAAGGAATAGTGTCATTTTAAGTTTCTTCAAAAAAATCTTTTCCCCTGCCGAGCATTCGGAGCCGGTAGCGAGTCTGGTCAAGATTTATCCGCGTCCCGAGCATTGTATTTCCCGCTCGCAAATCAGCGAAAATGCCCTGAAGGTGTTGATAAGGCTGAAAAAGGCCGATTTCGAAGCCTATCTGGTCGGCGGTTGCGTCAGAGATTTGCTATTGGGCCGCGAGCCCAAGGATTTCGACGTGGCGACCAATGCCAGCCCGGAGCAGGTCAAACAAATCTTCCGCAACTGCCGGATCATAGGTCGCCGCTTCCGCCTGGCGCATGTGTTTTTCGGCCGAGAAATTATCGAAGTGGCGACGTTTCGCGGCTCCGAACCCGAGGAATCGGACCAGCAGGTGGTGCATGAAGACGGCCGGTTGCTGCGCGACAACGTATTCGGTACGCTGGAACAGGATGTCTGGCGCCGCGATTTCACCGTGAATGCCCTGTACTACAACATCCGCGATTTTTCGGTGGTGGATTACACCGGCGGCATGCAGGATCACGCCGCCGCCGTGTTGCGGCTGATCGGCGATCCCGCCGTCCGTTATCGGGAAGATCCGGTGCGAATGCTACGGGCGATTCGCTTTGCGGTGAAGCTGGGCTTCACGCTGCATCCCGATACCGAACAACCGATTCATTCTCAGGCCGATCTGCTGAAAAGCATCCCTGCCGCGCGCCTTTACGATGAGATGCTCAAGCTGTTTTTAGCCGGGTACGGTCTGCAAACCTTCGAAATGCTCAGGCATTTTGGTTTGTTTGCGATTCTGTTTCCGGCTACCGATCAATGCTTGCAGACGCTGGATCACGACTTTCCAAGATTGTTTTTGATCAGGGCGCTGGAAAATTCCGATAAGCGCTTTGCCGACGGCAAGACCCTGACGCCCTATTTTCTGTTGGCAGCCTTGCTGTGGGAGCCGTTGCAGTTGGCCGCGCAAAAACGCATAGCGCATGGCGAAAACGAGACTATCGCTTATCAAAACGCCGCCAATGAAGTGTTGACCAAGCAAATAAAAATCACCGCGATGCCGCGCCATATTACCCAGTCGATGCGCGACGTCTGGTTTCTACAGAATAAATTTTCCAGAACCGTCGGCACCCGACCGTATCGTTTGCTGGAACAACCGAAATTCAGAGCAGCTTACGATTTTCTACAACTCAGGGCGGAAACCGGCGGTGCCGATCCGGAACTGGTCGACTGGTGGACCCGCTTTCAGGAGGCCGATGAAGAATTGCGTCAAAAAATGACGGCGCCGCCCAAAGGCGGGCCAGGCAAGCCGCGACGCAAGTCCGGCCGTTACCGGCCGCGCGGCAAGCCGGCCAATCAGGAATGACGCTGTCGAAGCCTTCTTGGGTCGAAGCCTATATCGGCCTGGGCAGTAACCTCGACGATCCGGTTCGAAACATCAACAGCGCCCGGCAAGCCATTGCCGAGTCTTCGGATATTGAAGAAATTGCATTCTCGCCGTTGTATAGCAGCCTGCCGGTCGGTCCCCAGGATCAGCCCGATTACGTCAACGCGGTGATGCATATCAAGACTCGATTGCCGGCGCTGGAATTGCTGAAACAATTGCAGGGGATCGAGAATGCGCACGGCCGGGTGAGGTCGGTGCGTTGGGGGGCCAGAACGCTGGATCTGGATGTGCTGCTTTACGATCAGCAGAGCATCGATCTGCCCGACCTGATTGTGCCGCACCCCGAAATGCCGAACCGGGCTTTTGTGCTGTATCCGCTGGCGGACGTGGCAAGCAGTGAGTTGCCGATTCCCGGCAAGGGCCGGTTAGCGGAATTGCTGGCGGCTTGTCCGGCGGAAGGTCTGCGGAGGATAACTCAATGAGTTTATATGCCGATACACCCAAAAACCTAACCATCAGCGATCTGGCGGCGATGAAGTCGGCGGGCGAGAAAATCAGCTGCCTGACGGCTTACGATGCCAGTTTCAGCGCCTTGCTCGATCAAGCCGGTATCGATGTAATTCTAACCGGCGATTCGCTGGGAATGGTGATCCAGGGGCATAACTCCACGTTGCCGGTCACGGTAGACGACATGGTTTATCACAGCCGTAGCGTCGCCGCGGCTAGGAAACGGGCTTTCGTCATTGCCGATCTGCCGTTTGCCAGTTACGCGACCCCCGAGCAGGCCTTGGCCAATGCTGCCCGCTTAATGCAGGCCGGCGGCGCTCAGATGGTCAAATTGGAAGGCGCTAAAATCGATGTGATTGGTTTTCTGGTCGAACAAGGCATACCGGTGTGCGGGCATCTGGGATTGCTGCCGCAATCGGTGAATCGCATTGGCGGCTACAAAGTTCAGGGTAGGGATGCCTTGCAAGCTCAGCTGATGATTGAGGATGCGCAAAAAATCGAACAGGCCGGGGCCGGATTATTGGTTTTGGAGTGCGTCCCGGCACAGTTGGCCGCCGAAATCACCGTCCGGCTCAACATTCCGGTGATAGGTATCGGTGCCGGTGCGGCTTGCGACGGCCAAGTATTGGTGTTGTACGATATGCTGGATGTCGGCACCGGCAACCGTCCGCGTTTTTCCAAAAATTTTATGGCTGGCGCCGACGGCATTGCCGACGCGGTACGCCGCTATCATCAGGCGGTTAAATCCATCCAGTTTCCCGGTCCCGAACACAGTTACTAATTTTCATGCAAACAGTCGCAACCGTCGATGCCTTAAGAGCCAGCATTCGCCAATGGAAACAAGCCGGATACAGCGTGGCTTTTGTTCCGACCATGGGGAATTTGCATGCCGGGCATATCAAGCTGGTGACAACCGCCAAACAACAAGCCGACAAAGTGGTGGTCAGCATCTTCGTTAACCCTACTCAGTTCGGACCTAACGAAGATTTTGCCAGTTACCCACGCACCGAACAGCAAGATCAAGCCATGTTGATCGAGAGCGGTGCCGATTTGCTGTTTTTGCCGTCCGTCACCGAAATGTATTCGCAACCCTTGCAAACCGGTATTTCCGTTGGCGGTTTGTCGGCGTTGCACTGCGGTGCCAGCCGTCCCGGCCACTTCGACGGCGTGGCGTTGGTGGTTTGCAAACTATTGAACATGGTGCAGCCCGACTTGCTGTTGCTGGGCGAGAAGGATTTTCAGCAGTTGGCGGTGATACGGCGCATGGTTGCCGATCTAAATATCCCGGTCGCCATTCATGGTGTGGCGACGGTCAGGGAAGCCGACGGCTTGGCGATGAGTTCCCGAAACGGTTACCTGTCCGTGTCGCAAAGACAGCTGGCACCCAAACTGTATCGGGCGCTTTGCGATGTTCGAGAGGCTATTTTGGCCGGAAGCGGCGATTATCGGGCCGTGGTTGATAATCAGCGGCAAATCCTGCAGCAGGCGGGGTTTGCGGTGGATTATTTTAACGTTTGCCGGAGCGCCGATTTATTGCCGGCCGGCCAAGACGATTGCGATCTGGTGATTCTGCTGGCGGCCAAACTGGGTACAACCCGCTTGATCGATAACGTCTATTTTTGCAGGCAAACGCCTGATCGAGCTGAATTTTTGGCCGTTAAAGGAAATGCTTAAATTTGATAGCAACCCCGATTTAAGGCATAATCGCCGACCCTAGTATTTGACGTTGTTTACCATGCACATAAACATGCTTAAAGCCAAGTTACACCGGGCACGTGTAACGCATTCCGAACTGGATTACGAAGGATCCTGTGCGATTGACAGCAAAATTCTGGATTTTTCAGGGATCAGGGAGTACGAGCAGATCCACATTTACAACATCAATAACGGCCAACGTTTTACGACTTACGCGATTCGCGCCGAAGCGGACTCGGGGGTGTTTTCCATCAATGGCGCCGCAGCGCGTCTGGCCTGCCCCGGCGATTTGATTATCGTCTGTGCTTTTGCCAGCCTGGACGAGCAGGAGCTGAAAGACTACAAGCCGACGCTGGTTTATTTCGACGGCAACAACAATATCAGCCACTCCAGCCATTCCATTCCGGTTCAGCCCGCCTGATTTGATTCAAACAACCACCGATCCTCGGTGGTTGTCTTTCCACCAATGCTTAAGTTTCGGAGACGTCGATCTGGCTGTTTTTTTCGGTCAGGGTAATGCTCTGCTCTATGGCCACCAAGACTTTTTGATAACCGATGCGTTTTTCGCTGTTGATCAGTAAAGGCGATTTAATCGAGCCTTTGATGGTTGGTTTGCCGTTATCCTGCTCGTCATCCTTATGCAACAGAATCAGGATCAATAGTTCGTCGCCGCTTTTGGCCTCCAGCAGCTTTTCTTCTTCGTCCGTCAGGGTGAAGTTGTAGTTGATATTGAAGTGCAAGGGATGGGCGACTGAAAAAGTCAGCTCCGGATTGTCTAGCGACTGTAGCCAATAAACGATTTCACTGCCTTCCTGATGAAACAGTTGAAAGCGGGTTTGATCTTCAAAACCGGGAATGCCGCGCGGAAATGTGATGATGCTTTCCGGATTGATTTGTTGGTTGCCTAGCAGCTTTGATTGTATTTCCATAATTGTCGTCCGGTTGGTGTCGAGAATGAATGATGTTGCATACCTGACCAATGTATAGCATGGGAACGCGTATTTGCAACGATGAAATTGTTGTTCCGCCAATAATCAATGCGGATGAGCGGCGTCTTTTGAGTAGGCGATGAGCGCTCCCAATTTCATTTTTGCGGAGCCGTTTTCGATTACCTGCAAGGCTTTCGTCACGCCGGCCTGTAATGTATCGCTCAAATCCGCCGCATAAATGGCCGCGCCGGCATTCAGCGCCACAATGTCGCGGGCCGGGCCGGGCTGGTTGTTCAATACCGCATTGATCACTTCCAGGCTGGCCTGCGCATTGTCCACCGCCAGACTGGCCAGGTTTCCGCGTTCGAAGCCGAATTGTTCGGGCGTCAATATATAAGTGCTTATTTCGCCATTTTTCAGTTCGGCAACATGCGTCGGGGCCGCTATGCTGATTTCATCCAGGCCATCTTCGGCATGAACCACCAGCACATGGCGGCTGCCGAGTTTTTTTAGCACTTCCGCCACGGGCACCAGCCATTGCCGGTCGAAGACGCCGATCAGTTGATGGGGAGCATTGGCCGGGTTAGACATCGGACCGATTAAATTGAATAGGGTCCTGACGCCCATTTCCTTGCGAGGGCCGACCGTATGCCGCACCGCGCTGTGATGCTTGGCGGCAAACAGGAAACCGACGCCGATTTCATCCACGCATTGAGCCACTTGTTCGGCGGGCATGTCCAGATTGATGCCCGCCGCTTCCAGCACATCGGCGCTGCCGCAACTGCTGGAAACCGAACGGTTGCCGTGTTTGGCGACCTTGCCGCCGGCCGCGGCGACCACGAATGCGGCTGTCGTGGAGATATTAAACGTATTGGCGCCGTCGCCGCCGGTGCCGCAGGTGTCGATCACATGCTCGCCCCGCACAGGTACTTGCCGCACCAGTTCCCGCAACACGCCGACTGCCGCGGCGATTTCCTCAATGGTTTCGCCTTTACAGCGTAATGCAATCAAAAAGCCGGCAATTTGGGCGTCTGTCAATTCGCCGGCCATCATGGCGCGCATCACATCGCGCATTTCCTCGGTGTCGAGGTCTTGTTGGTTGAGGAGTTTTTGCAGCGTGGTTTGGATTTGCATGTGCTTGATATGGTTGTGCGTTCGGCAACTTAGGTTAGCTTGCAGCGATTGCCTAAGCCGGTACCGATGCTCGCCAGCCGGCGAGGTTGGTTAAAAATCAAAAGGGCGATTCGATGGTCGGCATGATAACAAACCGGCGCCGGTTATAGGCATTGCAAATCAAATTTCGGTAGGTAAGGCTAGATCTTCCTGAAAAACTTGGCGGAGATTAAAAACATTGCGTCAATAGTTCGGTGTTCAGCGACCTTGTAGCCAAGCCAGAGCCCCCAATCCTGCGGCACGGCCGCTACCCAGGCATGCTGTCAGTAAATAGCCGCCGGTCGGGGCTTCCCAATCCAACATTTCCCCGGCGCAAAACACGCCGGGCAGGGTACGCAGCATCGAGTGACTATCCATTGCTTCAAAACGTACGCCCCCGGCGCTACTGATGGCCTCGGCCAACGGTCGGGTTGCTAATAGCTTGATCGGCAGTGCCTTGATCGTGGCAGCCAGTTGCTGCGGATCATGCATTTCCTCGGCGGACATGACTTCCCGGAGCAAAGCGGCTTTTATGCCATCGATGCCGAGACGTTTGCGTAGATGATTGCTCAAGGAATCCTTACCGCGAGGTGACGATAAGCGGTCGATGACGGCGGCCGACTCTCTATCAGGGCTTAAATCCAGATAAATCCGTGCGTAACCCTGATCGGCAATTTCCTCGCGCAGCGGCGCCGACAGGGCGTAAATCAGTCCGCCTTCCAGGCCGTGCTCGGTGATCATTAATTCGCCCTGCTGGCAGAATTCGCTGGCTTGGCGGTTTTTAAAACTGACTCGCACCGGTTTCAAGGGCTGTCCGGCGAAGCGGTTGCGAAAATACTCGCTCCAGCTGACCTCGAAGCCGCAATTGGCCGGTTTTAGCGGCGTTACAGCGATGCCGCGTTCCTCCAATAATGGCAGCCAAGTTCCGGTCGATCCCAGCTGTGGCCAGCTACCGCCACCCAAGGCCAGAATCGTTGCATCGGCATTGATGATTCGGTCGCCGTCGCCGGTAGCGAATAACAGCTTGTGGTCGGTTGTCCAGCCCAGCCAGCGATGCCGCATATAAAAATGCACGCCGGCGCCGCGCAAACGATGCAGCCAAGCCCGCAATAATGGTGCGGCTTTCATCTCGGTTGGAAACACCCGCCCGGAGCTGCCGACGAAGGTAGCTATGCCTAAACCTCGTGCCCAAGTCCGTAAAGTATCCGGGGAGAAAGCGGTTAACCAAGGTTCAAGTTCGGTGCGTCTTGTGCCGTAGCGGGATAAAAATTGCTCGAAGGGTTCGGCATGGGTGATGTTCATGCCGCCCTTGCCCGCCATCAAAAATTTGCGTCCGGCCGATGGCATGGCGTCGTAAACCGCCACATGGATACCGGCTTGGCTTAGCATTTCCGCCGCCATCAGTCCGGCCGGGCCGGCGCCGATGATCGCGACGGATTTATTTGATGGATTCATGACTGAGGGTATCAACACGGGTGCAATGGATGGCGTTGCAGTTAATATAGATGGGCAATACGGCTAAGACCGTTTGCCGGAGATTGGTTTGACAGCGCGCTATTTTAGCGGGCGAGTGCTGACAACGTCCGACAAATCACAACTTTGGCGATTCACTCTGGGCATCGGATTCTTCCACCGACTCCTGTTCCTTGCGGATTAACCAATCCAGAACCAAAGCATAACTGGTCGCCAGCAAGGTGGGGCCGATAAACACGCCGATAAAGCCGAAGGCCAGCAGGCCGCCGAAGATGCCGAATACAATTAGCACGAAAGGCAGTTCCACTTCGCGGCTGATCAGAATCGGCCGCAGCCAGTTGTCTATGGTGCCGACGAACAGCAAAAACCACAGGGCGATAAAGATCGCCCAGCCGGTTTCGCCCTCGACCAGCAGCCAAGCGGAAATCGGCAGCCAGACGATGGTGCCGGCGGCAGGAATAATCATCAAAAAGAAGGCAACCACGCCCAGCACGAAGGCGTAAGGTACGCCGGCAATCACAAAACCCAGTATCGATGCCAAGGCCTGAGCCAGCGCGGTGCCGAGAATGCCGTACACCACGGCTCGTAAACTGGAGCGGACGATGTGGAGAATGCGTTGGGTTTGTTCGCCGGCTAGGCGTTGCACGGCAATCACTACGTGCTGGGCGACATGCTCGCCGTCGCGATAAAAGAAATACAGCACCAGGATGCTAAGCCCCATGTGCATCAGTTCCGCCGCCAGATTGATGCTTTGTTCCAGCAGCCAGCTGCTGCCGCTTAGCGCATATTGGCGTCCCAGATTAACGATACGGCTGGAGTCGTCGCCGAATTTTTCCCAGGCTTGGCTGGCGCTATTACCGATCAGCGGTATTTTTTGCAGCCAAGCGGGCGCTGTGGGCCAGCTATGGGAGCTTTGATTCAACCAATGCAACATGCGGTCTATGTCGTCGGTAAAGGTAAAGGCCGCGGCGACGAATGGCGTCAACAGCAAGATGCCGATCGGCAATACCATGCAGGTGGCCGCCCAGTTGGGGGACAGTTGCCAATCGCGCAGTTTGGCGTACAGCGGCCAGGTGACAAAGCAAAGTATCGCCGCCCAGAGTAGGTCGAACAGGAAAGGCCGCAAAACCTGGTAACAAGCGAATAGCAGCAGGAATAAAGCGGCTAGGCTGGCTATTTTTTCGAAACGGGAATTTGAGAACATAATGTACAGGACCGGTTAATGAGGCATTATATAAAGCATATTAAGCCATTCCGGATGACGCCGATATGACGGTGTCTGATTTAATGGGTACTTGCTTGCGTCATAGCGGTTTCCTTAGAATGCGGTAAAGCGATGTATCCGATTGCGGCTTGGAATGCCGGAAAAGATAACGTCCTTGTTTTGGGTAGTGGGCAGTGGTAGAAAGTTGAGAGCGGTTTTTGACGCCCCACTCCTTTGGGATTAGGGTGAGCAGGTAAAGAACCGAATTTTTAGATATAAGCACTATTGGGAAGCCAACGCCGTGACTGAAGCCAGACAGTTTATACCTTTAAACATAGCGGTCTTGACCGTCTCAGATACCCGTACCGAAGCGGACGATGTTTCCGGGCAAACGCTGGTGACCGGACTGACCGATGCCGGGCATAGCCTGATAGACAAGAAAATTGTCGCCGACGATATTTACCAGATTCGCGCCATCGTCAGCCAGTGGATAGCCGATGCCAGGGTTAACGCCATCATCACCACCGGTGGTACCGGCGTGACGGGCAGGGACGGTACGCCGGAGGCGGTAACGCCGCTGTTGGACAAGGTGCTGGACGGTTTCGGCGAAGTGTTCCGGATGCTTTCCTATCATGATATAAAAAGTTCTACCATGCAGTCGCGGGCGGTGGCCGGGGTCGCCAATGCGACTTACGTGTTCTGCGTGCCGGGCTCTTCGGGAGCATGCCGCACGGCTTGGGAAAGCTTGATCAAGGATCAGCTGGATTTCCGTACCCGGCCCTGCAACCTGGTGCAGCTGATGCCACGCTTGCTGGAGAAATGATGGGTTCGCCATTTTTGTTTTGGGCCGCGGTTTTTGGCTTTATCGGCGTGGCGATGGGGGCGTTCGGTGCCCATGGTTTGAAGCACATCCTTTCCGAGCATATGCTGGATGTTTATAAAACCGCGGTAAGCTATCAAATGTGGCACGTCTTGGCGCTGGGCTTGGTGGCGGTTTTGCCGCCGCACAAGCTGTTACGCTGGGCCGGTTGGCTGTTGGTGGCGGGTATAACGCTGTTTTCCGGCAGCCTGTATTTGCTGGCGATATTCGATATTGCTTGGCTGGGCATGATAACGCCATTCGGCGGAGTCGCCTTTTTATCGGCATGGGGGCTGTTGGCCTTTGTCGCTTTGCAAACAAATCGGGAGTAAATCATGGATAAGCCACCTGTTCGACCTTCAAGCTCTGCGCCATCAGCCTCCCGTCCGCCCAGCCGCGGCATGCGGGATTTGGGCGATAGCCATGAAGAAAAGCTGCCTCCCGTGGAAGAAGACGCGCTGACCAAGATACTGCATGCCATCATCCATTTCGCGGTGAGAGTGCTGGCTGTATTGATGGTGCTGGTGATTTTATGGGGCGTTGCCGACGTCGCTTATGTAATGTATCAGCGCTTGACGATTCCCGAGCATTTCATGCTGCTGACGGTATCCGACATTCTGGTGATCTTCGGTTCCTTCATGGCGGTGCTGATCGCCATCGAAATTTTCATCAACATCACGCTATACATCAAGCGCGATGTGCTGCCGATCAAGATGGTGATCGCCACGGCCTTGATGGCGATCTCCCGAAAAGTCATCATGCTGGATTTCAAGGATCTGGAGCCGCGGTATATTTTTGCGATTGCCGCCGTGATCGTGGCTCTGGGCGTGACCTACTGGCTGATTTCCTATAAACCCCAAGTTGTTAAACAAGACGAGCGATAAGCAATGCGCGACGCGACCCCGCAAACCGTTTACCTGAAAGACTACACTCCCCCGGAATACCTGATCGACAGCGTCGAGCTGGATTTCGATCTCGACGAACAACGCACCGTGGTTCGCTCGCGTTTAAACCTGCGCCGCAATCCGGCAATAAAGGCCGACGGCGTGTCGCTGACCTTGATGGGTGAAGAACTGGAGTTGATCGGCATCGCCGTAGACGGCGTCGCCTTGGCTGAAACGGCCTTTGCGTTGAGCCTGGAGTCGATGACGATACACCAGGTACCGCAGGATAGGCCGTTTACGCTAAGCATAGAAAATCGCATCAATCCCAAGGCCAATACCGCGCTGGAAGGCCTGTATCTGTCCAGCACCATGCTCTGCACCCAATGCGAAGCCCAGGGTTTCCGGAAAATCACCTGGTTTCTGGATAGGCCGGACGTGATGACCCGTTTCAAGACCTCGCTGACCGCCGACAGGAGCCAATATCCGGTGCTGCTCTCCAACGGTAATCGGATTGCTCAAGGCGAATTGGATAACAATCGCCACTGGGTCAGCTGGGAAGATCCGTTCGCCAAGCCCTGCTACTTGTTCGCGCTGGTGGCCGGCCAACTGGAATGCGTGGCCGACGAATTTGTGACCGTAAGCGGCCGCCGCATTGAGCTGGAAATTTTCGTCGAGCGGCACAACGTCGATAAGTGCGCTCACGCCATGCAGTCGCTGAAGAATGCCATGCGGTGGGACGAGGAAAGCTACGGCCTGGAATACGATCTGGATTTGTACATGATCGTCGCCGTCGACCATTTCAACATGGGGGCCATGGAAAACAAGGGTCTGAACATCTTCAACACCAAGTTCGTGCTGGCTCGCCCCGATACCGCCACCGATAGCGATTACGAGCACATCGAGGGCGTGATCGGCCATGAATATTTCCATAACTGGTCGGGCAACCGCATCACCTGCCGCGACTGGTTCCAGTTGAGCCTGAAAGAAGGCTTCACGGTATTCCGCGATCAGCAATTCAGCGGCGATAGAACTTCGCCGGCGGTGAAGCGCATCGAGGACGTCAATGCGCTAAGAACCCGGCAGTTTGCCGAGGATGCCGGCCCCCTGGCGCATCCTATCCGTCCCGAAGCCTATATCGAAATCAACAACTTCTACACGCTGACCGTTTACGAAAAAGGCGCGGAAGTGGTGCGCATGCTGCATACCCTGCTGGGAGCGGAAGGGTTTCGTAAGGGCTGCGACCTGTATTTCAAGCGTCACGATGGTCAAGCGGTGACTTGCGAGGATTTCGTCAAGGCTTTGGAAGACGCCAACGGCGTGGCATTGAGCCAGTTCCGGCGTTGGTATTCGCAAGCTGGTACGCCGGTACTGACAGTCGAACAGCGTTACGACGCCGCATCGCAACAATTGCATTTAAACATCCGGCAAAGCTGTCCGCCGACGCCGAATCAAGCGGTGAAACAGCCCTTGCATATTCCGGTAACATTGGGCTTGCTGGCGGCCGACGGTTCGGCAGCGGCCATTTGTGTTAACGGCGCGAGCCACCGGGAAATTACCCTGAATGTCACCGAAGCCGAGCAGACGTTTAGCTTCGAAAATTTGCCGGAAGCACCGGTAGTGTCGGTGCTCAGAGGTTTTTCGGCGCCGGTTATCTTAAAAATGGAACGCAGCCTCGAGGAATTGGCGTTCTTGCTGCGCCACGACAGCGACAGCTTCAATCGCTGGGAAGCCGGTCAGCAGCTAGCCGGCCAGGTGATTTTCCGATTGATAACCGATTTGCAAAACGGTCGAGCATTGCAACTCGATGGCGTGGTGATCGACGCTTACCGTAGCGTTTTGGCTGATAATAGCGGTGATTTGTCCTATCAGGCCTTGTTGCTGACATTGCCCGAAGAAAGCTACCTGTCCGGATTGATGACGGTGATCGACGTCGATGCGATTCATCGGGCTCGCGAATTCGTCAGAAAAACCTTGGGGGAAACCCTGCAAACCGAATTCCGGCAGTTGTACGCCAAACATCACCGCGACGAATCCGGCTGCTTCGATGCCGGCGCGGTGGGCAGGCGCCGACTGAAAAATGCCTGCCTGAGCTATCTGATCACGCTGGAATCCGAGGACAGCTATCTACTGGCCGAACAACAATTTTATAGCGCCCGCAATATGACCGATCAGATGGCGGCGCTGTCGGTCATCGTCAACAGCCGGCATCCGGCCAAAGCCAGGAGTCTGGACAGTTTTTACGTGCAATGGCGGCAGGAGGCTTTGGTCATCGACAAATGGTTTGCTTTGCAGGCCACCAGCATCATGCCCAATACTTTTGCCACCGTGCAGGCCCTGATGCGGCATCCGGCCTTCGATATGAAGACTCCGAATCGGGTACGGTCGCTGATCGGCGCCTTCAGCCAGTCCAATCCCGTACATTTTCATGCTCAAAACGGCGAAGGCTACCGCTTCCTGGCCGACCAGGTGTTGGCGTTGAATAATCTCAATCCGCAAATCGCTTCGCGGATGGTGACGGGCCTGGCGCAGTGGCGACGATATGACGCAGTTCGGCAGGGCTTGATGAAACAGCAATTACAGCGTATTGTCGCCACCGAGCATCTATCCAAGGATGTCTATGAAATCGCCAGTAAGAGTTTGGCGTAGCCGTCACAATCACGTAAACTAGCCCGGAAACAACCCACCCGCATCAGGCATGAACCCACGCACCGCTCAGGTTGAGCGCAATACGCTCGAAACCCGGATTAAAATCGCCGTCAATCTCGACGGCAACGGCACCGCGTCGTTTAGCACCGGTTTGCCGTTTCTCGACCATATGCTGGATCAGATTGCACGGCATGGCTTGATAGACATGGACATCGTTTCGCATGGCGACTTGCACATCGATGCTCATCACAGCGTCGAAGACATCGGCATCACGCTGGGCCAAGCCTTCGCCAAGGCGCTGGGCGACAAGAAGGGTATCTACCGTTACGGCCACGCCTATTGCCCGTTGGACGAGTCCTTGTCGCGGGTAGTGGTCGATTTTTCCGGCCGTCCCGGTTTGTTCTATCAGGTCGAATTTCAGCGGGCGATGATAGGCAGTTTCGATGTGGATCTGTTTAAGGAGTTTTTCCAAGGTTTTGTAAACCATGCCGGCGTAACGCTGCATATCGACAATCTGAAAGGCGGCAATGCCCACCACATCGCCGAAACGGTTTTCAAGGCATTCGGCCGTGCCGTGCGGATGGCGATCAGTCCCGATCCGAGGATGGCCGGCATCATGCCTTCCACCAAAGGCAGTCTATAATTTCCACACTTTCAGTCTTGAATCTCTAGCTTTTATGTCATCAGTTGCCGTTATCGATTACGGAATGGGTAATCTGCATTCCATTGCCAAGGCGCTTCAACATGCGGATGCCGATGTTACGGTTCAAATCAGTGCCGATATTCAGGTCATCCGGGCGGCCGATCGTGTGGTTTTTCCCGGCGTCGGCGCGATACGCGATTGCATGCTGGCCCTGAACGATTCCGGCTTGGCGGAAGTGATCAAGGAGGTCTCCGCAACCAAGCCGCTGCTGGGTGTTTGTCTGGGCATGCAGGCCTTGCTGACCGACAGCGAGGAAGGCGGCAAAACCGAATGCCTGAACCTGTTTCCGGGCCATGTTCGCCGGTTTGCCGACCATCTGCTCGATGCCGAAGGCAATCGCCTGAAAATTCCGCACATGGGTTGGAATCGGGTGGCTCAGCGGCCGCATCCGCTCTGGGAAGGCATTCCGCAAAACAGCCGTTTTTACTTCGTGCATAGCTATTATGCCGTGCCGGATCGCGCCGAGGACAGCATCGCCACCAGCGATTATCCACAACCTTTTACCTGTGCATTGGCGAAAGACAATGTGTTTGCCGTGCAATTTCATCCTGAAAAAAGCCAGACGGTCGGCTTGCAGCTGTTGCAAAATTTTTTGCATTGGGATGGCGCTCTTTAAATGACCCCACCGCCGCACATCGGCTTAATTAACTTTACAGATGCTGTGATTAACCATTGAGATTGAGATATGTTGCTGATACCTGCAATTGATTTGAAAGAAGGGAAGTGTGTCCGCTTGCGCCAAGGTCGCATGGAAGACGATACCGTGTTTTCCGACGATCCGGTAGCGGTTGCCGGACGCTGGGTGGAAGCAGGGGCAAAACGTTTGCACTTGGTCGATCTGGATGGCGCTTTTGCCGGAAAACCTAAAAATGCCGAGGTCATCCACGCGATCGTCCAGGCCTATCCCGATGTGCCGGTGCAAATCGGCGGCGGCATACGCGACGAGGACACCATACAGGCCTATCTGGAAGCCGGCGTGCAGTACGTGATTATCGGCACCAAGGCCGTCAGCGAGCCGCATTTTGTCAGAGACGCATCCATCGAATTTCCCGGCCACATCATCATCGGCCTGGATGCCAGAGATGGCAAAGTCGCCATCGACGGCTGGTCGAAACTGTCGCGTCACGACGTGATCGATCTGGCGCAAAAATTCGAAGCCAACGGCGTCGCCGCCATCATCTACACCGACATTTCCCGCGACGGCATGATGCAAGGCGTCAACGTCGAGGCTACCGCCAAATTGGCCCGATCCGTTCATATTCCCATCATCGCTTCCGGCGGTATCACAAATATCGACGACATCAAGGCATTGGGCGAGGTGGCGCACGAAGGCATCATGGGCGCCATCACCGGCCGAGCCATTTACGAAGGCACGCTGGACTTCGCGGAAGCTGAAAAATTGGCCGAATCGTACGGCGGAGCGGATTCCTGATCCTTTTTACATTCTGGTTATTTCGTAAATCATGAGCCTTGCCAAACGCATTATTCCCTGTCTGGATGTCGATAACGGCCGCGTCGTCAAGGGCGTCAAGTTCGTCGATATCCGCGATGCCGGCGACCCGGTGGAAGTTGCACGCCGCTACGATAGAGAGGGTGCGGACGAAATCACTTTTCTGGATATCACCGCCACCCACGACGATAGAGACACCATCGTCCATGTCGTCGAGCAGGTCGCCAGCGAGGTGTTTATCCCGTTGACGGTCGGCGGCGGCATCAGAACCCTGGAAGACATACGCCGCATGCTGAATGCCGGTGCCGACAAGGTCGGCATCAATAGCGCGGCGGTATTCAATCCCGAGTTCGTGAAAGAAGCGGCCGAAAAATTCGGCTCGCAATGCATAGTCGTCGCCATCGATGCCAAAAAAGTCAGCCGGGACGGCGAGGAAAATCGCTGGGAAATCTTTACTCACGGCGGCCGCAAGCCGACCGGTATTAATGCCGTCGAGTGGGCGGTTAGAATGATGAACTACGGTGCCGGTGAAATCTTGCTGACCAGCATGGACAGAGACGGCACCAAATCCGGTTTCGACTTGGCGTTGACCCGCGCGGTCAGCGAAGCGGTGACTATTCCGGTGATCGCCTCCGGCGGCGTCGGCAACCTCGATCATCTGGCCGACGGCATTATAGAAGGCAAAGCCGATGCGGTGCTGGCCGCCAGCATTTTTCACTTTGCCGAATACAGCGTCGAGCAAGCCAAGCTGCACATGCAATCCAGAGGCATAGAGGTGCGCTTGTGAGTAATGAGTGGCTGAACGAGATTAAGTGGACGGAAGACGGCCTGGTGCCTGTCATCGCCCAGCAGCACGATAGCGGCCGAGTGGTGATGTTTGCCTGGATGAGCCGCGAATCGTTGGCGCTTACGGTCGACGAGGGTTATGCGGTATACTGGTCGCGCTCCCGCCAGCGACTATGGCGCAAGGGCGAAGAGTCCGGATTCAGGCAAAAAGTAATCGATATTCAATTGGATTGCGATGCCGACGTCATCTTGCTTAAAATAGAACAGCAAGGCGGAATAGCCTGTCACACAGGCCGGGAAAGCTGCTTTTATCGCAGTTTGATTAACGATGAATGGCAAAGTACAGAGCCCGTTCTGAAAGATCCCCAAGCCATCTACAAATAAAGCCGGTGTAGCTCAGTCGGTAGAGCAGCGCACTCGTAACGCGAAGGTCGTAGGTTCGATTCCTATCTCCGGCACCATTTAAATCAAGGGGTTAGCTTAGCCTAACTGCCTCATAGATGCTTCTCGTGCACATTTTATGCACACTGAATCGGAGAAGCTATTTATGGCAACCATCAGAAAACTTCCTAGTGGAACCTGGCAAGCAATGGTCAGGCGCAAAGGAGAGCCAACAAATACCAAGGTTTTTCAAACCAAAGCATTAGCCCAGCAATGGGCAAGAACAATCGAATCTCAGATAGATCACGGTACGTTCATAGATCGTAGCGAAGCCGAGAGAACTACACTTGGGGAACTGATTGATCGTTACCTCTCAGAAATTACACCAACAAAGAAAGGGGTTACACAAGAGACCTATCGTCTTAAGTCCCTGAAACAGAATTTAGGACACCTCATTGTTGCTTCAATTCAGAGTAAACATATAGCCGCCTATAGAGATTCTCGGTTAAAGAAGGGAATAGCTGGTGCTACTGTTCTACGAGAGCTTTGCCATCTCTCTCATATTTTCAATGTGGCGCATAAGGATTGGGGAATCCCTCTATTGACCAATCCGGCTCAAATGATTCGTAAGCCAACAATAGCTAAAGGCAGAGAACGGAGGATAGATAAAGAGGAATTGGAATTGATACTTCAGGCACTCAATGAGACTCAGGAAGTAAAAACAATAGTCCAGTTGGCGCTTGAAACAGGTATGAGGAGATCAGAACTACTATCAGTCCGATGGGAAAATGTGGATATGTTCAATAGATACATCCTTCTACCTGATACGAAAAATGGTGATTCTAGGGCTGTGCCATTATCATCAAACGCCTTAAAGATTCTTGAAGAGATGCCTAGAGCATCAACTGGAAATGTATTCAGCACAAGGCCTGATTCAGTTTCCCAAGCATTCCATAGAGCTTGTAATAGAGCAGGGCTTAAAGACTTTAGATTCCACGACCTTAGACACGAGTCAACATCCAGATTCTTTGAAAAGGGACTTAATACGATGGAGGTTTCATCAATTACAGGCCACAAAACGCTAGGTATGTTAAAGCGCTATACTCATCTAAAAGCGGCTGATCTGGCGTTAAAATTGGGCTAAGAGAAGTAAGAAAAAGCATGACTACGTGCTAGTAATCAGTAGTTATTACTTGACAAATCAAAAATGCACCAAGGAGGGTGCTATTGACAAATGAAAATTTCGTAATATAATGCTTGACGTTGTAGGAAATAGGTGATCTTCCTGTGTGCCTACAATTTTAGAATAGGTGAAGGGCCTTCTCCCTTAGATGTAACCTAGGGACTCTTAGAGTCTACCTGGGTTTTTTTGTGCCTAAAAAATTTGGAGGTTAATCATGTTGGAAAGAACGGCCCGGAGTTGGAAAGACTACCGGATATTATTGGATACACATTTTTTATTAACTTTATATGCAGGAAAAAATAATACAGAGATATAACGAAATTTCAATTAGCCCTTTGGCTAATGGACAGATAGATACCACGCCTAACCTCCCTAGTTCTAACCAACCCCCCTAGCGTTCTCGAATCTGATTTTGAATGATTAGATCAATTCTTATTATCAAGGAGATAAAACTTTAAGTCGTGCACAATTCATGCACACTGAGGTGTCAATTAGTGACTTTGGGGTGGCATTAGGTGTATTATGTCTTTGCACCTTATGGTGTTATAACTCATTGAACGATAAGCATTTATGATGATTTAGTTACGGATGCCGGCATAGCTCAGTCGGTAGAGCAGCGCACTCGTAACGCGAAGGTCGTAGGTTCGATTCCTATCTCCGGCACCATATAAATCAAGGGGTTATGCAACTTATGGTTTTTCATAAAATCGCCATGGGACGCTTAACAATAAAACACTACAAAACCCAGCAATAAAAAACCGGCTTTTCCATAAAGATTGCACCGCTTGTCTGGCTCGTTATCAATCAAACATCCGCCTGGGTCCCTTGAATCAAGGCTTTCCTCGTCTGCTTATCTCTAATCCTTGTAATCGACAGTTATCAACCGGCCTTTTAGATTCGGTATTTGGTTCGGCATTTTTGCGAGAAAATTGACAGCTTTTTAACTCTCTATGCCGCGTGGCATCTAGGATGTGCGTGCAATATTTGCTCGGTATTTGCGTGGTTATTTTGGCTCAATCTGATGTGTCAACACTAACCTGGACACATAGTTAAGCGGCTTGATGCCGCAATTCGTAATTAACCGGTGACAGATAGCCATTGGCGGAATGTAACCGCTCTCGGTTGTAAAACACTTCGATATATTCGAACACTGCTTGTTTGGCCTGATCGCGGGTATGGAAAGTCTGATGGTGAATCAGTTCAGTTTTCAGGGTATGAAAGAAACTTTCCGAAACCGCGTTAT
>Ga0208264_1000148_pt1 | contig 34453 bp, 30 predicted proteins | sample LakWasMet31_HOW6_2_FD_183873 | JGI IMG/M metagenome (GOLD analysis project Ga0208264, IMG submission 183873) | Freshwater sediment methanotrophic microbial communities from Lake Washington under simulated oxygen tension - Sediment Metagenome... | ecosystem: Environmental > Aquatic > Freshwater >... | reverse complement strand
CGTTAGCTCTATCGGCAGTATTGATTTCCGTATGGATGAATGGGGTGTTGACGGCGCGATCAGCAGTTCACAAAAAGGTTTTATGATGCCTGCTGGCGGCTGCTTTTTAGCCTTCAGCCAAAAAGCCTTAAAAGCCACAGAAACTTCAACCTACCCACGCTGCTTTTTAGATTTGCGTGATCAAATCACCAATAACAAAGACGGTTATACACCCTATACGCCATCCTTACCGATTTTATACGGCCTGCGCAAAGCGTTGGATATGTTGTTTGAAGAAGGTTTGGACAACGTTTACGCCCGTCACTACCGCTTGGCTGAAGGCACACGCCGTGCAGTTGCAGCCTGGGGTTTAAAAGAGTGCGCGCATGCTGGTTTTGCATCTAATACCGTCACGGCTGTTATGGTGCCGGAAGATAAAGATGCTCGTCACGTTATCAGCACTGCTTTTACCAAATACAATATCTCATTAGGCGGCGGCTTGTCTGAATTAGCTGGCAAAGCTTTCCGTATCGGCCACGTTGGCGATATGAATGATGTGTCTATGCTGGGCGCATTTGCCGGTGTGGAAATGGCGTTGTTGGATAATGGTTTTGATATTAAACCAGGTAGCGGCGTAGCAGCAGCTATAGAGTACTACCGTTCAACTGCAAAATAATCCTCTAGGATAGGTTAGACGCGCCGTTAAACGCTCGCCTAACCTTATCCCGTTTCATAAGCGTGTCAGGCTGACATCAGCCTGACATTTCACGCTGGAGTGGCATCCCAAATGAGCAAACCCAAAATCATCATCACCAGAAGATGGCCGGCTGAAGTTGAAGCGCGTTTAAAAGCACTGTACGACGTGCAGTTAAATGAGCAAGACATTCCCATGACCGCCGAGCAATTAAAGCTGGCAATGCAAAATGCCGATGCCCTGCTTCCAACCGTAACCGATGCCATCACTGCCGACATTATCAATGTCGAAAACAGACGGGCAAAAATTATCGGCAACTTTGGCGTGGGTTATAACAATATTGATATCGTCGCCGCCAAGGCTCAAGGTATCGTCGTGACCAATACCCCGCATGTATTAACTGACTGCACTGCCGATATTGCCATGTTATTGCTGCTAATGTCCGCCAGACGCGCCTCCGAAGGCGAGCGTATGTTGCGCAGTAAGCAATGGACAGGCTGGTGTCCCACTCAGTTAGTCGGGCAAAAAGTCACTGGAAAAACCTTGGGACTGATTGGCTTTGGCCGCATAGCCCAAGCTATGGCAAAAAAAGCCCATCACGGTTTTGGGATGAACATATTATTTTACAATCCATCTCAACCCTCAGCAGAAGCCATCGCCAGTGTAAACGCCACACAATGCAGTAGCGTGGAAGAAGTGCTCTGCGAAGCAAATTTTGTTTCCATCCATTGCCCAGGCGGTGCCGCCACTAAACATCTGATTAACGAACAGCGCTTAAAACTAATGCGGCCAACCGCGCATTTAATCAACACCGCCCGTGGTGATGTCGTTGATAGTAAGGCGTTGATAAAAGCCTTAAAAGAAGGCTGGATTGCAGGTGCTGGACTGGATGTCTACGAAGGCGAACCCAATATTGACCCTGATTATTTGACACTGAACAACGTGGCGTTATTACCGCATTTAGGCAGCGCCACCGAAGAAACCCGCGTTGCTATGGGCAATCGGGTAGCTGACAATATTGGCGCTTTTTTTGCCGGACAGGAGCCTGGGGATCGGGTTGTTTAGTAACCGATAAAGCTGACAGACCGGGAATATTGGCACGCCAGCATCGTTTTTAACGGTGTTGTATTGCCGCCATACTTTAAAATGCAGTTTCCCCCATTGTTTAATATCTTTTAGTAACATTCGACGGTCTTCGACCTCCCCAAAGCTTTAGGCATAGGAGAGCGCATTGAATTGCGCGTTTAATTTACTCCAAATAACAGCATAATTTTAGATTGCCAAAAAGCGGCAGATCGTAGAGTACTATCAAAAGTCTTTCGACTGAGAATTGTCGACAATATTTACAGCAAACATCCCCCTAAAACTTATATTATCTTCAACCTCAACTAATTTATTCTTTTTAATTATCATTAAGTTACAAATTTATAATTATTTTAATGCCAATTTTGTGACACAAATCGCAGTTTTTTTTGGCAAAAAACGATGCAATTTTTTTACATTAAGATGATACTGATAAGGTCAAGCTATTGAATTAAAGTAATATTTATTTTGGCATGAATATTGATAGCAGTTTAGTAGCAAATCCAAAGTAATAATTAAAACTTGGGTTTTGCCCCTAAATCATAAATTTTGTCACTTAATACTTATAGGATCTTATATGAAGTTTTCGATCAAACATTTTGCAAGCATAGCTTTTGTTGGTGTCTTGTCTGCGGCTAATCCAGCGCATGCAGCAACCATCAGCACTTTATTTAACACGGGTGTTGACAGATCAGGCGCTGTATTAGCGGATGGCACTGTCGGTGATCCACATTACACACTGACTTCAGTTCCAGGCGAATCATCCACGCTTTTAGTCAGAGCTGCTGCTGGCGGTTTCCCTATCCCTCCATATCTTGGTGATAACACTTTATCCCGTTGGATTGGGCCAAATAATGACGCCCAGCTTAGAGGCCCTGGAGGCACTTATGTTTACCACACCACTTTTGATCTGACTGGACTTAACGCTGGCACTGCCTCAATTACTGGACAATGGGCTACCGATAATGCCGGTGTAGATATTTTAATCAACGGCACAACACTTGGTTACACTACCAGCATCACTTCATTTTTGGATGGATTTTCGGCATTTAGCATAAACACTGGCTTTGTAGCTGGTTTGAATACTTTAGATTTTAAAGTATCCAATATTGACGGCCCTACTGCATTGCGCGTAGAGCTTAGCGGAACTGCCTCACCTGTTCCTGTTCCATCAGCAGTATGGTTGTTTGGATCAGGCTTATTGGCCGCTATTGGTTCAATTACACGCCGTAAAGCCAACTAAGTTTTTACTTAAGCCAGCGATTAAACGGGTGCGTATGCGCCCGTTTTGTTTTTTAATGCAATAAAGCGATCAGTTTGGAATAAACACAATCGATTTAGCATTAACTCAGCTCTATTAAATTTTTTTGCATCATGAAAATACGCTAAATGCAATGATATTTTTGGCTAGTTGCATCTCTACCTAAGCGTTATAATCTCTACCCAAATACAATAAGGCAATTGGGATAATCTTTCAAAATCCCCTTCATAAATAACAATCTCAATGTCCCAACAATCCACTTTTGTAAACTGGTTTAGAAATTCCTCTCCGTATATTCACGCGCACCGTAACCATACATTTGTGGTTTTTTTTAGCGGAGCGGCAGTTACTGAACCCGATTTTGATAACTTGATTCATGATTTCTCATTATTAAAAAGCTTGGGCGTGCGTTTGGTATTAGTTTATGGTATCCGCCAACAAATTGATGAGCGCTTACTACAGCAGGGGGATACGCCAAAATTTCATCATCATTTACGAATTACGGATGCCACTACCTTACAATACGTCAAACAGGCGGCTGGTTTAGTTCGGGTAGAAATCGAAGCCTTACTATCTATGGGTTTGGCCAATTCACCAATGGCAGGCGCACAAATACGAGTCGCATCAGGCAATTTTGTCACTGCAAAACCTTTGGGCGTACTGGATGGTATTGATTACTGCTACACCGGTAAAGTCAGGCGTATTGATAGCGTAGCCATTCATCAACAGTTGGATCAAAACAATGTGGTACTGATTTCACCGGTAGGTTACTCTCCCAGTGGTGAAGTTTTTAATCTGGCTGCAGAAGAAGTCGCTACTGAAGTGGCTATTGCGTTAAAAGCAGACAAATTAATTTTGCTTACGGAACAGGAGTGTCTTTCGCCCACAGATAAAAAACCTATCCAGCAACTGACCACTGGACAAGCTGAAGAGCTATTAGTGTCATCACCGAATTTCCCAGAAGCTATCGCCCGCTCAATCCAGGCGGCCATCCAAAGTTGCAAACATGGCGTAAACCGAGCACATTTGATCAACCGACAAGTTGATGGCGCTTTGCTGCTAGAACTTTTTACCCGTGATGGCGTTGGCACCTTAATCAGCTCAAGTACCTTTGAAGAACTTCGCCCAGCCAGCGTCAACGACATTGGTGGCATTTTGGAGTTAATCAAACCCCTGGAGCAGCAAGGCATATTAGCCAAACGGTCGCGCGAAAAGATTGAAATGGAAATTGCTGATTATATAGTGATTGAGCGAGATGGTTTAATCATTGGCTGTACAGCCCTACACACAAATGAGCCTGAACACTTTGGCCTTATCGCATGCGTGGCTGTGCATAGTGATTATCAACGCTCTGCCAGAGGCAACCGCATGCTGGAATTCATTTACGCTAAAGCTAAGCATCTAGGCTTGCAAAAACTTTTTGTATTGTCCACTCAAACGGTACATTGGTTTGTTGAGCGTGGATTTTCGGCTTTGGAGCTGGATAATATGCCCAATACACTTAGGCAGCTTTACAATCCGCAAAGAAACTCTAAAATTCTATGTAAAGAACTTAACCGGTAACTGCCGATGCAATCCAAGCCATGCCTGACTATTGTGCAAATATCGGATTTACATATCCTGCCCCATCCTAAGCAGACCTTATTAGGCATTGAAACCGAACATTATTTTAACGCCATTCTGGATCAGGCCTTTGCTATGGGGCAGCATTTTGATTTGGTTCTAGTGACTGGCGATTTAACCCAAGACCCCTGCCTGTCCAGTTATCAGCGTATTTTAAAAGCACTAACAGCAAGAAATATTCCTGCCATTTGCCTACCTGGTAATCACGATGACCTTACCTTAATGCAAAGTACGTTCAATACAGAGCTGGTCAGTTGCAAGAAACAGGTCACTTTTGATTCTTGGCAGTTAATTTGTCTAAATAGCCAGATTATCAACTCTCCGAATGGCAACCTGGCTGCGCAGGAACTGGAAATGTTGGAAAGTTACCTGATGAAATATCCAGACCTTAATGCCATCATTGCTGTTCATCATCATTGCGTTAAAACTGAAAGTGTCTGGCTGGACACCATGATGATAAAAAATAGCGACACGTTCCTGTCATTAGTCACCAGGTTTCCCCAGGTTAAAGTAATAATTAATGGTCATGTGCATCAAGAACAGGACAATAATTTCAGCAATATCCGCATCCTATCAACACCTTCAACCTGCTTCCAATTTAAGCCGTTCTGCAAAAATTTTACTGTTGAACCTGCGGCCCCAGGCTTTAGAGTCATCCAGCTTTTTACAGATGGCCAACTGGAAACATCTGTTTACCGCTTACCAGCACTCCTGTCGGAAATAGAGTTGAGTGACACAGGTTACTGACCCTACTGACAGTCCAGCAACAGCAATTAACCAAAACTGTCAGCCTGACTGACAGTTCTGACAGATCTGACTTATTTATTCACGCTGTTATTTAGGTAACGTCATACTGTAGAAATAATTCTTTGGTAATCTGACCAAATAAAAGCGTAATTAACAAACGTCTCTAACCCTCCAATTCCGCCGCAACCTATTGATTATTAATAAAACAGAATTCTTGTATGTTTTACGGCAATAAAAATAAAGCCATCATTGTATAACGGCAACAAAATACGGCACACATACTGCTTAATCTAAATTAACCAACTTCACAAATGATTATTAAACTGCAGGATTGCCAGCCATGAAAAAACTTATCTACATGATTATTTTACTTTTTAGCCTGGGTTCCCCAAGCACATTTGCTGAGAACAATGATCTAATCCAAGCGCAACTAAGCTATCCAAATAGTTCAGCAGCATTTAATCATAATGCCAATGAAATCGACTATGCTGATCCGCTGGCTGTAAAAAAATCACCTGGCGTTCCATCATTTTTCGGATTGATTGGTTTAGCACTCGTTTTGGGATTTATCGGGTTTCGCATGAAAGGCACAACCCAATAAACCACGCACTTGCTGCCTGGGCAAGCCTAGGTTGTTTACATTAACGGCAACAACTGGCTTAACACCTTGTTATTTGTTGCCAAGATATTTTTTGGATAAATGCCATTAGTACCCTTAAAATCGGTTACCGTACCGCCTGCTTCTAATACAATCAAAGCGCCAGCGGCGACATCATACAAATTTAGCTCTTGTTCCCAATAAGCATCCACTTGACCATCGGCAACCAAACATAAATCCATGGCAGCGGAACCAAAGCGACGCTGACCTGTGGTTATTTCGGCTATGGCACAAAATCGTTTTAGATTATTTTCTTCCAAATAGGATCGCAAACAAGCAAAGCCGGTTGAAACCATCGCTTCTTCCAAGTTATCTATTGCCGATACTTGTATAGGTTTACCGTTTTTATATGCGCCTTTTCCTTGTTGAGCAATATATAGATCATCCAAGGCAGGTGCATAGACTGCACCCATAACGATATTATGCTCAATTTCCAAAGCAACACTGATCGCCCAAAAATATTGGCCCCGGGCAAATGAATGAGTGCCATCGATTGGATCAACTACCCAACGACTGCCCTGATTTTCTGTTTGCCCACTTTCTTCTCCCCAAAACCCGTATTCAGGATAATGCTCAGCCAAGGTTTTCTTTAAAAAATCCTCCACTGCTACATCGGCAGCAGTAACAAAATCACGAGGACTCTTTCTATCAACCGATAAATTGGTTAAATTTTGAAAATGGCTGAGCGCAATCGCACCAGCCTGTCTGACAACGCTCTCAAGAACGTCGATTGAAACAGCTGTCATGATTTATAACCTCGAAAAAATGTGGAATGATTGAATGCGTTATCAGCGGGTAGGAATGAGTTAGCCCTGATTTATGCAGATTTAAAGTTTTCGCTATATAGTCAAGGCTTGACTGTAACCAGATTTCGTTTGCAGCGATTGGCACTTTTAGAACACTAACTCACATGCGATAACAAGTGATATCGCCTTTGCTAACTTGTCATTAATCTGAAGAAAATTGATGACTTAGTATACAGTCAGGCTTTGTTTTGGCACTGGATCTAAAACCGGGGTTATTGAGCTATATACCCAATACATCTAGCCTGATTTTTAAAAGCTGATTAGACGAGATATTTGTCTTCCGGCTTGTGTAGTGTTAGACCAGCTTTAATATCGCTGTTTTAGCAAGCTCACTTAAGCCTGAGCCATCTTTCTGGCAATATTCAAGGATTGCTTTGCGCATTCTAGGATCCCAAGAGCGAGCAATATGATTTTTTACTCCTTCCACAGCCAGTTCTTTATCTGGTTCTGAGTTAAAGAAATCGCTAATATCATTGGCCATGTGGATCAATCTGTCAGTTTTCATTGTTGATTCGACTTAATTTAAAGAAATAGTTTGATGAGTTAAGCGCTGGGGATGGCTGTAAATGACGTGTTGGTCGCCGCGAACAAATCCGATCAGCGTCATGCCAGCGTCTTTAGCCAAACGAATAGCCAAGCCAGTTGGTGCTGAAATTGCTGCCAGCAAGCTGATTCCCACCCATGCTGTTTTCTGTACCATTTCATAGCTGGCACGGCTGGTAACAACAACAAAGCCAGCAGAAAGGTCTTTCCCGGTTCTTAACAGAAAGCCAATTAGCTTATCCAATGCGTTGTGACGCCCCACATCTTCCCGCAGGCCAATAATACCTTGCCCTGGCACCGCCCATGCCGCCGCATGAACAGAACCGGTTAATTTATTTAGCGTTTGATGTTGCTTGATACTTTGCATAGCCAAGTCCAAATCTGCAGCAGTCAGCATTAAACCATTGGTAACATGATTGGGCTTACGAATCGCTTGTTGTAAAGTGCTAGCGCCACAAAGTCCGCACCCTGTTCTTCCCGTCAGGTTACGGCCTTTATCAGCCATACAAGCTGCACGTTCCTCAGGTATTTTTATTTGAACCTCGATGCCATTGGAACGATTATAAACTCTGGCTGACAGCAACTCTTTTGGGCTTTTAATTATGCCTTCGGTAATGCTAAAACCCAAGGCAAAATCTTCCAAATCAGTAGGCGATGCCAACATAACAACATGAGGAATACCATTGTATATTAATGACACCGGCACTTCCTCAGCCACATAATCAGACTGAACCAACAGCTGATCACCGTTCCATCGTTCAACGGTATTTTGTTGATAGCTAGGCCAGCCTAGTTCTGACGGCAGTGCTTGCACTGCGTCAAAGTCTTCAGCCATTATTTAAGCCTTGCTCCAACAACTCCAATTGTGTTTCGCTGAAGTTATTATATTGTTCTTGCCATTCAGATATATGGGTCACTTTTGTGACCTGTACAGCGGTGACTTTATACTCTGGGCAATTTGTCGCCCAATCCGAATTATCAGTAGTGATAACATTGGCACCTGATTCAGGGAAATGGAAAGTGGTATAAACCACTCCAGGCTGAACCCGATCAGTAATCAAGGCGCGTAATACGGTTTCACCGGCACGGCTTTTAATTCCAACCCAATCGCCAGTGTTTACACCACGATCTTCGGCATCATGCGGATGGATTTCCAGGCGGTCTTCTGAATGCCAGGCCACATTGTCAGTACGACGGGTTTGTGCGCCGACATTGTATTGGGAAAGAATTCGGCCAGTAGTCAAAATTAAAGGAAACGAGGTGTTTACCCGTTCTTTAGTGGCCACAAATTCTGTCAGCATAAACAAACCTTTTCCGCCATCACGCAAGAATTCTTCTGTGTGCATGATTGGTGTACCCAACGGTGTTTCATCGTTGCAAGGCCATTGTACACTGCCCAATTCGTCAATTTTTGCGTAGCTTACACCATTAAAACTGGGTGTTAACCGGGCGATTTCATCCATAATTTCGGACGGACCAGAGTAATTCATTGGATAGCCCAGTGCATTTGACAGCATTTGAGTGACTTCCCAATCGGCATAACCGGCTAGTGGACGCATCACTTTGCGCACAGGAGAAATTCTGCGCTCAGCATTGGTAAATGTGCCATCTTTTTCCAGGAAAGATGCCCCAGGCAGGAATACATGGGCAAACTTCGCTGTTTCATTCAAGAAAATATCCTGCACGATAACACATTCCATCGCGCGTAATGCTGCGTGCACGTGGGAAATGTCCGGGTCAGATTGCGCTATATCTTCGCCTTCAACATACAAGCCCAAAAAGCTGCCATCTAAAGCCGAGTCAAACATGTTTGGAATACGCAAACCAGGTTCTTTACTTAATGGCGCATTCCATTCACCTTCAAATAAATCATGGGTTGCTTTGTCTGATACATGGCGATAACCAGGAAACTCATGCGGGAATGAACCCATATCACATGAACCCTGAACGTTATTTTGTCCGCGCAAGGGGTTTACACCTACCCCGATACGGCCCAGGTTACCCGTTGCCATCGCTAAATTAGCAATCCCGATGACAGTTGTGGAACCTTGGCTATGTTCAGTTACACCCAAACCGTAGTAGATTGCGCCGTTTTTAGCTGTTGCATATAACCGTGCAGCTGCACGCATGTCTGCTGCAGGCACACCAGTGATTGCCTCAGTTGATTCGGGTGAGTGACGTACGTCAGAAACGAATGTGCGCCATTTGTTAAATGACACTACGTCGCAACGAGCGTTAACAAACTCTTCATCCACCAGGTTTTCAGTGACAATGACGTGCGCTAAGGCAGTTACTAATGCAACGTTGGTACTTGGTTTTAATTTTAAATGGTAGCTTGCCTTTACATGCGGTGAATTTACCAAATCTATTTCGCGCGGATCAACGACAACCAATTTTGCACCCTGGCGCAAACGTTTTTTCATCATTGAACCAAACACAGGATGACCATCAGTTGGATTGGCTCCAATAACCACAATCACATCCGACTGCATCACTGAGTCAAAATCTTGCGTACCTGATGATTCACCAAAAGTTTGTTTTAAACCGTACCCCGTTGGTGAATGACAAACGCGTGCACAGGTATCGACATTGTTATTACCGAAACCGGCCCTGATCAGTTTTTGAACTAAATAGGTTTCTTCATTGGTACAGCGTGATGAAGTGATACCACCAATGGCATCTTTACCGTGTTTTGCCTGAATCCGTTTTAACTCGGAAGCCGCATAATTAATCGCTTCTTCCCAGCTGACTTCTTTCCAGGCATCTTTAATGCTGGCACGAATCATCGGCTTGGTAATGCGGTCTTTATGAGTAGCATAACCAAAGGCAAAGCGACCTTTGACACAAGAATGTCCGTGATTGGCTTTGCCGTCTTTATTTGGCACCATGCGGATAACTTGCTCACCTTTCATTTCGGCTCTAAATGAGCAACCTACGCCACAGTAAGCGCAAGTGGTAACAATGCCATGCTCTGGCTGCCCGTTATCAATGACCGACTTTTCCATTAACGTGGCAGTTGGACAGGCCTGCACACAAGCGCCGCAAGAAACGCACTCGGAATCCATGAAGCTTTCATTTTGACCAGGCGATACTTTTGAGTCAAAACCACGACCATCAATAGTTAATGCGAAAGTACCTTGGGTTTCTTCACACGCTCTAACGCAACGAGAACAAACGATACATTTGCTTGGATCAAAACTGAAGTAGGGGTTGCTTTCATCCTTAACTGCATTTAGATGAGTTTCAACAGGATTGTAACGAACTTCGCGCAAGCCCACCGCGCCTGCCATATCTTGCAATTCGCAATCACCGTTAGCTGAACAGGTCAAACAATCCAGTGGATGGTCTGAAATATAGAGTTCCATGACGCCGCGACGCACATCGGCCAATTTTTGATTTTGCGTGGAAACTTTTAAACCTTGTGCAACTGGTGTCGTACATGATGCAGGCATGCCACGTCCGCCTTCAATTTGCACAACGCATAACCGGCACGAACCAAACGGCTCGATACTGTCCGTGGCACAAAGCTTGGGGATTTCAATGCCAATGCTGGCAGCAGCCCGCATGATCGAGGTTCCGGCTGGCGCAGTAACCTTAAATCCGTCAATTTCAAGGGTAACCGTAGACTCGGCATCAACCACTGGGGTGCCAAAATCTTTTTCTTTATTGATGCTCATGGTGTAATCCTCGTAATCGTTATCAGGCTGCGTTAGCTTGTTCGGTTATTCCAAAGTCTTTAGGAAAATGATTTAAGGCACTCAATACCGGGTAAGGTGTCATACCGCCTAACGCGCATAAAGAGCCATTGAGTAAGGTATTGCATAAATCGCGCAGCAAAGGAATGTTTTTTTCAAGGTTAACACCCTTGATAATCTCATCCATTACTTCATAGCCACGGGTGGAACCAATACGGCAAGGGGTACATTTTCCACAAGACTCGATTGCACAAAACTCCATGCTGTAACGAGCCATTTTGGCCATATCAACGGTATCGTCAAAAACCACCACACCACCATGACCCAACACCGTCCAGATTGCGGCAAAAGATTCATAATCCAGCGGCGTATCAAACTGCGATTCCGGCATATAAGCGCCTAAAGGGCCACCCACTTGCACGGCTTTAATCGGTCTACCGGTAGCAGTACCGCCACCAATGTCGTACAACAATTCACGCAAGGTCATACCAAACGCTAGTTCGACTAACCCAGGGTGCTTAATGTTCCCTGCCAATTGTATTGGCAGTGTGCCACGAGATCTGCCCATGCCAAAATCTTTATAGTAATCCCCACCCTTATCCAGGATGATGGGCACAGAAGCCAGCGAAATAACATTGTTAACCACGGTAGGTTTACCAAATAAACCTTTAATGGCAGGCAATGGCGGCTTAAAGCGCACCAAACCACGCTTGCCTTCCAAGCTTTCCATTAACGAGGTTTCTTCACCGCAGACATAAGCACCAGCACCTAAACGGACTTCTAAATGAAATGCTTTACCACTGCCCTGAATGTTATCGCCCAAATAACCAGCTTCATAGGCGGCTGCAATCGCCTTATTTAATGCGATATGCGCATGCGGATATTCAACTCGTAAGTAAATGTAACCTTGGTTTGCTCCCACAGCGATACCGGCAATTGTCATGCCTTCAACTAACACAAACGGATCGCCTTCCATAATCATGCGATCAGAGAACGTGCCGGAGTCACCTTCGTCCGCGTTACAGATAATATATTTTTGCTCTGAGTGCGTATTAAGTACCGTATTCCACTTTATGCCGGTCGGGAAAGCCGCACCGCCGCGTCCACGCAAGCCGGAATCAGTAACGGTCTTAACAATGTCCGCCTGAGTCGAGGCTAAGGCATTTTTTAAACCACGATAGCCGTCATTCGCCAGATAGTCTGCTAATGAAACAGGATCGGTTTTACCGACCCGGGCAAAAGTTAAGCGCTGTTGATTTTTTAAGAAAGCGATATCATCAACCAAGCCCAACGACAACTTATGGTTAGCACCGCTTAAAAAATCGGCTTCAAATAATCCGGCGACATCACTAGTCTGAACGGGACCGTAACCAACCCGCCCTGCTCCGGTTTCAACCTCAACAACTGGCTCAAGCCAATACATGCCTCGGGAACCATTCCGGACGAGTTTAATTTCAATATTGCGTTTACTGGCTTCTTGCGCAATTTCCGCAGCAACCCGATCAGCACCAATCGAAACAGCACTGGAATCACAAGGTACATAAACAGTGACGGTCATGCTGATGCTCCTAAATCGTTAATAACGTTATCAAAGCTATCCTCTGAAACCCTGCCATATATATCGTTACCAATTTGCATGGCTGGCGAGCAGGCACAATTGCCTAAGCAATACACCGGCTCCAGGGAAAACTTTCCGTCTGCTGTGGTCTCATGGAAATCGATACCCAGTTTTGCTTTAACATGGGCTTCCAAGTGTTCAGCACCCATGGCCTGACAGGACTCAGCACGACAAAGGTGGATAGTATGCTTGCCTGGCGGCGTTTCACGAAAATAATGATAAAAACTGACGACGCCATGTACTTCAGCACGAGAAAGATTTAAGGCTTTTGCAATTTCAGGTATGCTTTCACTAGGTACGTAGCCTAACGCGTTCTGCACACCGTGCAAAATAGGCAGCAATGCGCCTGGTTTATCCTGAAGGCCGTTGATAATGTTCTGCACGGTTGATTGTATAGCCTGTGGTTCTGCCATGATCGTCTCGTCAAGAAGCTTCCGTTCTGCAAAACAGCAAACAATCCCTGATGCTGCGTGGATGAACTTAAAAAGATAGCATAGCATAAGTACATTTATGGGTAAAACGCAGAATACAACCATAAACCCTAAGAAAATTAAGTATCGCCAGTCATTTATCGACAATATTTTAAGGGTAAACTACCCGGTAAAGTTAGGTTGCAGCCATCAATATTGCTTTGACAATACCTTGTATCTGTACATTCATGACTAATAAACCACGCAACCAAATTCACTATTTTCTAATCGGAAATAATTACATGAGCGAAAATCTGATAATCTAACAACGTAAAGTTAACTTAGACATCAACTTAGATACTAAGCTATTTTTTGGCTCACCATTACAACGTTACTAAGACTGGAAACTATGAACTCACAACAACTATGGAAGCACTATCAAGATTGGCTTTATTTCAATGAAGATTTAGGCCTCTATCTGGACGTCAGCAGAATGCGTTTTGATGACAACTTGTTGAAAAGTCTACAGACCAAATTCGATACCGCGTTCGAACTGATGAGCAATCTTGAGCACGGCGCAATTGCCAACCCTGACGAAAACAGAATGGTGGGTCATTATTGGTTACGGGACCCGGAATTAGCGCCGCTGGAATTTCAGGAAGAAATCATTGCCGCTATGGACCAGTTAGATGACTTTGGACACAAAATTCACACTGGGGTTATTCGTCCGCCCACTGCAGAAAAATTTACAGATATTCTGGCGATTGGCATAGGTGGCTCAGCATTGGGCCCGCAATTTGTCGCCGATGCCCTCACCGCAAACAATGCACCGATGTCGATTCATTTTATTGACAATACCGATCCAGCCGGCATTGACCGCATCCTTAGTCGCTTAAGTAACCGATTAGAAACCACCTTAGTGATTGTCACCAGCAAATCCGGTGGGACCGCAGAAACCCGCAACAGCATGCTGGAAGTCAAACATGCTTATGAACAACGTGGCCTGGATTTTCCGGCGCATGCCGTAGCCGTTACCATGCTTGGCAGCACCATGGACGAATTGGAACGCATGGAGGGTTGGCTGGCTGAATTTCCCATGTTTGATTGGGTGGGCGGGCGTACTTCGGAAATGTCTTCAGTTGGCTTGTTATCCGCAAGGCTATTAGGTATCGATTTTAGAGCTATGCTGGATGGCGCTAAAACCATGGACAAAGCCACTCGTACGATTGAGGTAAAAAATAATCCTGCCGCGTTGCTGGCGATGTCCTGGTACCACGCCGGAAATGGCAAAGGTGAAAAAGATATGGTTATCCTGCCCTATAAAGACAGCTTGATCTTGTTTTCCAGATACCTGCAACAGCTGATTATGGAATCATTAGGTAAAGGCAAAGACCTGGATGGCAACCCAGTCAGCCAAGGAATAACTGTCTACGGCAACAAAGGCTCCACCGACCAGCATGCTTTTGTGCAACAACTGCGCGAAGGCATCGCCAATTTTTTTGTCACCTTTATTGAGGTTTTAGAAGATCGCACGGGTGAATCAATTGAAGTGGAACCCGATGCAACCACTGGAGATTTCTTATCCAGCTTTCTGCAAGGCACGCGAGAAGCGCTTTATGAAAACCAGCGCGACTCCATCACCTTGACTATATCGGCTGTTGATGCCAGATCAATCGGGGCAATCATTGCGCTTTATGAGCGGGCGGTTGGCATATACGCATCGTTAATTAATATCAATGCCTACGACCAACCAGGCGTGGAAGCCGGTAAAAAAGCATCAATTTGCTACATTCAATTGCAACGAAAAATTTTATCGGTATTGAAAAGCAGCCAACACCCAATAACATTAAAAGAGCTGGCGGAACAAACCGATGCCAGCGAACAAATTGAAGCGGTTTATAAAGTGGTCAGGCACATGGCGGCAAACAAGCGCGGCATTATTGTGACTGGAAAGCCTAACAAACTGGACGAATTACATATTCGCTTTCAACATTAACACAGATACCTGCACCGCCCTCGCAATCATCATACCAATGGTTTATTCAGTCAATAGTGGCTGAATAAACCAACTTTAGTCTGGCCTAACCCCTAGCATTTCAACAGGCAAATCAGGTCAAATAACACAGATTTGCAATTAAACTATGTTATTTAACACAATTATTAACTATTCAACCCTAGTAGGCTTGAATGCTGGGTAGAACGGATGCAGAGGAAACAAATTCGCTTTTTGACTCTCACAAAGATTGAAAGCGCGAATTGTAGACCCTGCACGCAAAAACGCTAGTTTGTTACCGCTATTCACCACCCATTATCCAATCGATAACCAGCAACATGGATTTTACATGGCTCAGTTTTTGCTTAAGTAATCGGTGCAAATCAATCCAGCATTGAGCTGGATGATAATTTAAGCAGCCACCCAGGAATTCATCCTTAACACCACGCGCTCGGCTGTATAAAGAGCACAGGCTAATCATCACTTAAATTTCTGCATAAATCAGATAATTATCAATGGATAACTATCTATTTAAATCCCATAAATTAAGGAAAACTTGTGAATAACTCATCGCCTGTCTTAGCTGTTTTTAGCGATAAAAGACAATTAAGCGCCGCAATATCAATTGTTCTTGCCATACCGTTATTAAACGCGCAAGCATTTGCTGAATCTGCGCCCAACACACCAAGCAAAACTGAATTATCCAAAGATAATTCAGTTTTAGAATTGGGTGAAATTGTCGTTACTGCCCAACCTGGCGGAAAACTAAAAAGCCGAGATATATTGTCATCGGTAGACATCATGCACGCCGATAAAATCCAAAATCAAAATGTACTGACCAGTTACGATTTATTTCATCGTATGCCAGGTGTACAAATAACGCAATTTAATCAAGGTATTACCACTGGTAAATTCTCCTTCCGTGGTTTTAATGGCGAAGGCAATATTAACGGAGTAAAGCTGCTGATTGATGGCATTCCAAGCAATACCAATGACGGCAACATGCCGTTTATTGATGCCATTTTTCCTTTGGATATTGAATCGATTGAGGTCGTACGCGGCACTAACGATCCAAGATATGGACTGCATGCCATCGCCGGCAATGCCAACATTTTTACCACTGAAGGTGGAAATTATGTCAAAGGGCGCGTCAGTTACGGCAGTTTTGATACTCATGACATTCAAGCCAGTGCCGGCTATGAAAAAGGCGGATTTTCGCAAAACTACAGCATAAATTACCGGGCAAGCAACGGCTATCGAGACCATGCTTCGTCAGCAAAAGATGGCTTTTCCGGTAAGTGGTTTTACACGCCAGACAGCGAAAAATATAAAGTTGGTCTAATCGCGCGCTGGAGTGAGGCAGATGCCAAGGAAGCCGGTTACCTCACCCTGGAAGAAGCAAAAGCCAATCCAACGCAATCCATGCCACATAACAAAACGGATGGCGGCGTGCGACAAGTCGGTCAAGTCAGCGGTCATATAGATGTCAACCTGAAAGACGATCTATTCTGGTCAACTAAAAGCTACGCCAATGTTTATGATGATAAACGCTGGGTGCGTTACAGCGTTGGCGAATCACAGCAAGAACGCTTAACTAATGAAGTGCAATACGGCGCGATTACCTCTTTAACTTATCGACCTAAAATTTCCTGGCTGGATGATTTCTCCATGGAAACAGGTTTTGATATTCAACAGCAGGATAACAAAAGTAGCCGATACAGAGATATAGAACGGGTTAGAACCACTCAAACCAGAGATCAGGATTTTAATTTTTATGTGTACGGTGGCTATTTACAAGCCATGATTAAGCCATTTAAATGGCTGAAGCTAACCCCAGGTTTTCGGGCAGACCGTGTCGGCGGGGAATTTACCAATGTATTGACCAACAAATCTTACACAGCCAACGATTATGGCACAATCTGGCAACCCAAAATGGGCGTGGTAGTTACCCCAATTGAGGGTTATAGCCTTTATGGTAACTGGGGACGCACTTTTCAGGTGGCTGTTGGTGCGGGCACATTTAAAACCAATCCGAATCCAGTGGATGTTGCACCATCCATTAACGAAGGCTGGGAAGTTGGCTTTAAGTTGAATCCGGTTGACTGGGCAGAAGGACGCGTAGCTTACTGGAATCAGACCGCAACCAATGAATCTGCCCGAGTGCTTAACAGTGCTGGTAACGATTCCACTCAGCTAGGTGCTACGGAGCGGCAAGGTGTGGACGTTCAATTTAAAGTTAGGCCTTTGGAAGTTGTTAGTGTTTGGGGGGCTTATTCATTACAAGAAGCGATTGTTACCAAACCTAAAAGCGATAACGCTTCTTTAATCGGCACTCAAATATTTAATACCCCCAACTATGTATTTTCTGGCGGTATCGATTATCAAATTACGCCCAAGCTAAAATCATCACTTTGGACCACTGGTCAAGGTGATTATTACACCGATGAAGCGAACAAAAAAGGCAAGTTTGGTGAATATGCGTTATTAAACTTAGACTTAGGTTATCAAATAAATAAAATCGTTGATTTGCAATTTCAAGCTAAAAACCTAACCGGCACCTATTGGGAATATGTTTGGTATAACACCACCAACAAACAAACCATGCACGCACCAGGTGATGGACGAGCTTTCTATGGTGCCATCAACGTAAAATTTGATATTTAGTAACAACTATTATGTCTGCTAAAACCACACCACGCCGACGAAATCAATGGCGCAAAATATGGCTTAACTTTCATTTATATTTAGGATTAAGTCTTGGTCTGGTATTCGTTTTAGCGGGGCTAACCGGCAGTCTGCTGGTTTATTACGTTGAGCTGGATGAAATCATCAATCCGCAATTGCAAATTTCATCCAGCCAAACTAAACAATCAAAGCAATCTTACGAAGCCATCTATCAGGCAATCCGCAATTCACACCCGGAACGCGGATCATCCTGGCGACTTGAATTGCCGCGCCATCAACAAGCCATGTTGATGGCGCGGTACTACAAGCCCGTCGAAAAAGATGAGCATACATTTGCGCCGCTTATAGTCTGGGTAAATCCATATAACACCCAAATTGTCAGTAGCCGGTTCTGGGGAGAATTCCTGATGACTTGGCTATTTGACCTGCATTACGGTTTACTACTGGATGACATGGGTGAAACCATCATGGGGGGTATAGGCATTCTATTATTGGTGCTTTTAATCACTGGCATTTACCTATGGTGGCCCAGTGCAAAAAAATGGCGCTCAGCTTTTACCATAAAAAGTCACGCCAGCACGCAGCGATTTATTTTTGATTTGCATAAAACCAATGGTGTTTACAGCTTGCTCGTGTTACTTCTGCTAACCATCAGCGGAGTGATTTTAGAATGGCCTAATGTATTTAAGCCAATGATCAATACCGTATCGCCTTTGTACGTAACAGGAACCAATGAATCAAAAATTATCACTGGAGAGCAGAGAATCAGTCTGGATAAAGCGGTTGCAATAGCCAGCACATATTATCCCAACGCGAATTTACGCTGGATAGAAACGCCGGACGGGTCGACCGGATCTTACAAAATCACCTACTACCAACCAGGCGAACCCAGCCAGCGTTTTCCAAAATCCATTATCTGGCTGGATCAGTACAGCGGTCAGCTGTTATCCATCAGAAATCCAAAACAAGAACAACTTGGCGATACCTTAATCAACTGGTTGCATCCTCTGCATAATGGTGAGATTGCAGGGATGACTGGGCGAGTACTTGTGTTTATCAGTGGTTTTATTCCATTAATTCTTTATGTAACCGGCATAATGCGTTGGCTACAAAAGCGACAATCCAGCAGCTACACAAAGACCTAATAATGGAATTTAAGCAACAAAATCAAGTGATTTGATTAACATAAATGAGTTTGACCTTGCTGCCAAACAACCAACCCAAACTTGATTTTGGCTTGGCCATTTCTGCTTTTAATTGTGATACAGCCTGAGCAGGGGTTTCGGCAATAGCATAGTGTAACCACCCATGCTTTTTGGCATGGCGTATACCCAAATAAGCGTCGTTAGCGGTTTCAAAATGCTCATCTTCCAACTGGGCCAAGTACACTGAAATTTGATTTTTCGCACGACTATCCGCCTGCTCGATAAAAACGATTACTATCGCGCAATCCCCATGCCTGGGCATTGATCCAGTAAGATATCTTAAATCGCACATAATTGGCTCCAAACATAAGCATATGACCTGGAAGTGTTATTCAAGATGAAAAATCATCGTTATTTTAAACGATTCAACGTTTTTTCTGGAACTGTGACGCACTCCAGAGCCATCAGTGCAAGCGTTTCATGCCGGGCCTATTATGCAGGCAACCTGCCCTACAGCTGATTATCGATATCAATTTGGTCATCATCACGCAACTAAACACTATACCAATCCCTTTAACCAGTGTATAAACCACCAGTTTCTCAATGAGCTAACAAACTGTTTTAAGAAAGCTGCCCTAATCAAGCAACAAGATCCATTACCAATGGTTGAAATGATGAATAATAACAATAACTCAACACGCATTTCAGGCTACCGGCAATTAAAAAAATTGCGTACTGTCTTGGCAATCGCCCAAGGCACTAAATTATTAGCCAAACTCCAGCAAGAACTGGAGAGCACTGTTTCCCAAGATCAAGCCAAACGGGTGACTTACCTGACCGAATTATTTTCCCGTATTCATCGGGAGATGTTTCATGACTGGAAAGAACAGCCCACTGTCACTCATCGCCCAGGCTCCATTACGGAAGCCGATACGCGCCGTCAGTTTCGCGAAGCTTTCGAGCGTCTGGTACTTGATGATGAAGATAACGAAGCCAGCGCCATTTTTGATAATAACGGCTTTGTTATCCAAACACCCAATATCGCGGAACGCTTGAGCGTGTTTTATCAAAAAATGCGCAGCGTGCGCCCATTTGCCTATGGCAACCGGTTAACGCTGGATTTTTTTATGACCGCTTTAGGCAAATTACCCGCCTTTAAAAGCGTATACGAACAAGGCATTGATTTCAGGCGCTTGTCAGAAAAAGATGCCGCCGCTTTGCATTATGGCGTAAGTAATCTGAAGGAAATTACCACCGCGTTTGAACATGCATTAGACCCCACCCGCCAAAAAAGCTTAACTAATAAAGCGAATGGTTATGGAAAGTGGCCGGAAAATAAAAAGTTTATTTCCGGTATACCATTCCTTTCGCATATTACTAACGATGGCGTGGAATGTCTGGTTTCCGTCAACGGCGGTTTGGTGTCGCTCGATAGCATCAAACATGAATTATTTATCGCGGGCAAACATTTAGCCGATTACCCGCTGAGCGCCGCAGAGAATGTCGTTGGTTATCTGCCAAATACTGAACATTTGCGTGCCGCCGATAAAACCGATATTGATGGTATTCTAATTGGAGAAAACGGCGTAGCCCCCCTATTCTGCCTGGATATAAATTTACTGACCGGCTTGCGCTCGCCAGCTCACACTGAATTGCTGGAATTAATTAAACAAAGCGAAGGTGAAAAAGCCCTGATTTTTGATTTAGTTGATAAACCGTACTTAAAGGATAAATTATTACAACTGGCTTATGGCGATAGCCGCTTGCAGCGTTCGGTAGAAATCGGCTACGAACGCCTGGTTAAGATCAACCAAAAGCTGCTTGATGCCAAACTGGCCATCTTCGAAAACAAAACGCCCGACCCAAATCCCAAGTTGTTTATGTGTATGGGTGGCGCAGGCTCCGGTAAAACTGCCGTTGAAGAACTGGCTGCTGCGCAATGCGGCGATAACTTTGTTACCGCCTCGCTGGACGAATTTCGTAAAATCAGTGATCTTTATCAAGTACTCACAGCCGCCAGCCATCACAGTGATGACTACGTGTATGTTGAACCATTCGCAAATCGCCTGCGTAGTCTGGTTGCCGATTATGCGCTTAACCATCACTACAATATTTTATACGACGGCACAGGCATCCCCTATATTCCCAGGTATTCAAAAATTGTTGAACAATTTGAGGCGGCTGGTTTTCAAACCCAAGTCACCGCCGTCGATGCGTTTATTGTTAAACCGGAAGGCCGAGAGGATGAACTGCCACGCTCTGCTGTTATCACCAGCGTAAAAAACCGCTTTGAACAGACCGGCCGCGCCCTGCCCTGGGTGGTTACCGTTGATAAACATCTAAGGGCGCCTGGCTCCTTTTTAAATGCGCTGGAACATCAATCGCTGCAAAAATTATCTTTATTTGCCAACGATGGTGAGCGGGATAAACACTATTTGGTGGCCGAAAGTTTTTGCTTTGCCGATGAAGACGTGCGCACATTGCAACGCCACCAATCACTGGGATCGCTGGCTGGCTACTTCAAAAACTTGTGCTTTAACCACCCTGAATCTATTTTAAAAAATCTGGCTCGCGGCGATACTTTAAAAATTGAGGCTTTACTTGAGCGCAATCCCTGCTTTGATGAAAGCAATGTCGCGTTTCAAATTTATCACCAACAAGATACTAACCGGGTGCTGGTGATATACAACACGCGGCGCATGGTGGATTTTGTCGAAAAACGCCAGTTAAATCCGAATGCGTCCGGCGAGGAAGGTTTGTTGCATAAGCCCGAATCAATGGCGTTTCATATCGATCCATTGGCTAAATTTCCCTGGGTGACTCGCTTGCAGGATTCAGTAAGTAGAGATTGAGGCAACAGCCACTCGCCACAGCTTTTTCATGAGAAAGCTAACGTTTAGAAACCAGCATATTTTTGGCGTAGCGAATATAAGTTCAGCTAAAATATGCGCTTTTGTTTAACAAAGTAACACTATGTCTAAAAATATCCGTATTGAAAGAAAAAGCGGGATTGCCTTACAAGATTATATCCCTGAACTGGCCAGGTTGCGGATTCAAGTATTTCGGGAGTTTCCCTATCTTTACGATGGCACTGTCGATTACGAAAAAAAATACCTGCAAACCTATATAGATTGTCCGGAAAGTGTGATTGTACTGGCGTTTGATGACAATAAAATCGTCGGTGCTTCCACTGCCATCCCCATGAAATATGAAACGGACGAGCTAAAAAAGCCGTTTTTGGAACACGACTATAATCTGGACGAAGTATTTTATTGCAGTGAGTCTGTACTAGACAGCAATTACCGTGGCCTAGGCATTGGCGTTCGCTTTTTTGAACAGCGAGAAGCACATGCCGAGGAGCTGGGCGGATTCAAGCATATTACGTTTTGTTGTGTCGAGCGGCCTTTAGATCATCCTCGCAGACCGGCAAATCACGTACCACTGGATAAATTCTGGAATAAGCGCGGCTATGTTAAGCACCCCGAATTAACAACCAGCTACACCTGGAAAGATTTGGATGACACCGAAGAAACCCCAAAACCAATGACCTTCTGGCTAAAACATGACAGTTAAAATTGCTACTGCCCAATACGACATCAGTTTTCTGGAAGACTGGTCGGCATACGAACAAAAAATCAGCCGTTGGGCAGATGAAGCGGCGGCACAGGGTGCCAAAATCTTGCTATTTCCAGAATATTTCAGCATGGAACTGGCATCATTGTTCGGTCAGCAGGTGTATTCGTCATTAACTAAACAACTGCTGGAAATGCAGTCAGTTCATGATGAATTTATTCAACTGTACCAAAAACTGGCCCAAAAACATCAGTGTTATATTCAGTCTGGCACGTTTCCAGTAGCAATTTCGGCCAGTGTTTACCGTAACCGCGCTTATTTTTTTATGCCTGATGGTCAATACGATTTTCAGGACAAGATTATGATGACGCGTTTTGAAAACGAGCAATGGTTAATCGAAGCCGGCAATGAATTAAAGTGCTTTAGTACGGAATTTGGAAAAATTGCTATCAATGTCTGTTATGACAGTGAATTCCCGATTTTAGCCAGAAAACAAGTCGAAATGGGCGCAAACTTGATTCTAGTGCCCAGCTGTACTGACACCTTGGCGGGCTATCATCGCGTTAGAATTGGCTGTCAAGCCAGAGCATTGGAAAACCAGTGCTATGTGGTGCAATCGCCAACGGTTGGGCAAGCACCGTGGTCTGAGGCGGTGGATGTAAACATTGGCGCGGCAGCTGTTTATACACCAGTTGACCGTGGTTTTCCTGATAATGGCGTATTAACCATTGGCGAGCTTAACAACACCCAATGGGTATTTGGTGAAATTGATCTAGCTGCCTGTGAAACTGTGCGGGAGCAAGGGCAAGTCTTTAATTACCGCGACTGGCCCTTGCAATACACACGGCTTAGTTGAATATGGACTCGAAGGAATAGCCGTTAAACTCCAGGATTTCCTTTAAGCGCTTTAGCGCTTCCATCTGAATTTGCCGGACTCTTTCTCTGGTTACCCCCAACTCTTGGGCTACTTGCTCAAGAGTTGCACTTTCATGGCCGCACAAACCGTATCGGCGGCAAATCACTTCACGTTGCTTCTCGGATAATTGCAATACCCAACTGGTGATATTTTGCTTGATATCATCTTCCTGCAATTTTTCATCATGCGGCGCACTATCAACATCGGTTATGGATTCTACAAACGGCTTGTCGAAGTCGTGCGTACTGGGAATATCCACTGAGGTAACCCGCTCATTCAGCCTGAGCATTTTTTCCACTTTGCTGACCGGCTTGTCCAAATGCTTCGCTATATCCTCTGCACTGGGCTCATAATCCAGCAATTGCGCCAGATGCCGTTGCGCTTTCAGATACGTGTTCATTTCCTTGACTACATGAATCGGTAAACGTATCGTGCGCGTTTGATTCATAATGGCCCGCTCAATGGTTTGCCTGATCCACCAAGTTGCATAGGTTGAAAACCGAAAGCCGCGTTCGGGATCAAATTTTTCCACTGCCCGGATCAAACCCAAGTTGCCTTCCTCAATTAAATCAAGCAATGGCAGACCTCTGTTCAAATATCGGCGCGATATTTTTACCACTAAACGCAGGTTACTTTCAATCATGATCCTGCGGGCTTCTTGATCGCCACGCAAGGCTTTGTTGCCGTATAGCTTTTCCTGCTCAGCGGTCAGCAACTTCGACCGACCCAGTGCATTCAAGTAAATCCGAGTTGCATCTAAACTGCTTTCACCTCTTAGCTCGCTGGTAACTGCTTCAGGGGTATCAATATCTACATCTACGTCAGCCAACTCACCAACAGGCTCGTCAGCCTCAAAGTCATCTTCGAAGGATAAATCGTCGTCAAAAGGTAACCCAATCTCGTCTTCGATTGGTTCAATTAGCTCTTCCTTCATATTAGCTCCCTAGTTGATCGGCTTATGCCGAAAAATCATTAACTTTAGGGTAAATACTTAAGAGGATTTACCGGTTTTCCATTTTTTCTAATTTCAAAGTGCAGTGTTGATTTTTTTGAGCCATTTGAACCTATTTTAGCGATATGCTGGCCTTGTCCTATTTGCTGGCCCTCATTCACTGCTATCTGCTCTATATTGGCATAAGCACTTAAAAATCGATCATTATGCTTAATAATCAGCACCTTACCAAATCCAATAAGGCCTTGTCCACTATAAGCAACTTTTCCAGCGCTGGAAGCTATCACTAAGCGTCCAACATCACCTGCTATATCAATACCTTTGTTATTGGTTTGCGGGAAGTTTTTTACTACCTTACCCTTAACCGGCCATTGAAAGTTTAACTTTAACATCTTTTCATTATCAATTGAAATAATTGACGATTTTTGCTCGGCTTTTGCTATTTTTGGGGCATTTTTTTTGACTTCCGGCTCTTTTTCTGTGTCTTTAATTTCTTGAGTTTTTGCTTTATTTTCTGATGATTTTTTTGGCTTTTTAAGCTCTGCTGAAATTTTTACTTTTGCAGGCTTATCACTGACCTCTTTGAAGGTCGGTTCTGCTCCTGCGTTAATGATTTTAATTTTTTGACCTAACCGAATGCTGAATGGTTTAGCCAAATTGTTTAACTCAGCCAAACGCTCAAAACCCAAACCAGAACTTACACCAATGGAATACAACGTTTCCCCGGGCTTAACGACATGATATTTAAAATGCTGTGCAGGTGGTGTTGATGGCTTGACTTCTTCTTCCTGAGGCGAGGCTTTTGACGCGCTTGGATGATCTGGCGTTAGCGGCTCAACTGGAGCAGCCTGATCCGAACCGCCATTTGAATTATTGGAAAAAACTGGCGCATAGGTTTCATAATGCGAGCAGGCAGAAAGAAACGCCAGCAAACTGGCTAATATGAGATAAATTTTAAAATTCATGCGCTTCCTGCATTATTTTGGTAATAAGATTTTCTTAGCCATATTAATTTTTGCCGCCAAGTAATCGGAACCGCCATGATCGGGGTGCATTTTTTGCATTAACTTCCGGTGCGCGGCAATGATTTCCTGATCGGAAGCCCCAACTTTTAATCCCAGAACCTCGTAAGCTTCCGCTCTAGTCATACCGGTTTTCAGATTGCTGCGATTATCTTGACCAGTATAACCTTGTTTTGTTTGAGAAAACTGCATCCACAATTTTTGTAAATCCGGCGCATACCGAAGCAATATCGGCAAAAATCTAAGCACAAATGCCCCTGCCACACCAATAACTGCAAATAACCAGTTAAAATGCCCGGTACCGGCCAGATACAGAAAAATCAACCCAAAAACGGCAAACAGCAGGTTTTTATGCAGTTTTGCCATCTGCTCTGGCGGCAATTTTAGATATTTCCTTAACAAAATGAATGCAACGAGTATTACAATCAACACAAATACAATTCGAACCAATTTTTTCTCCACGGGCAATGACAGTGTCAGCCACTGGGTTAGTGGTTAAACAAATAATACCTTAGAATAACGTTTGTCACGATAACTGCTGAATCCTATTTGCTATGCTTACCGCTCAAGTTCCTATTTTAGGTTTTGCCGCTGCCAGTGGCACCGGCAAAACAACGCTACTTTGTCAACTGATACCCATCTTAAAAAATAATGGCGTGCGAATTGGTATCATTAAACACAGTCATCATGATTTTGATATGGACCAACCCGGCAAAGACAGTTACCAGCTACGCAAAGCAGGGGCGTTAACAGTTATGCTGGTATCCCCCTATCGAAGAGCAACCATCACAGAATTTACAGAACCTAGGCAACCTAAGCTTGCCGATCAAATAGCCGCTTTTGATCAAACCAACCTGGATCTGCTATTGGTTGAGGGCTTTAAACATGAAGCATTTCCTAAAATTGAATTGCATCGAGCCGTGTTACAACAACCAGTCCTGTATCCCAACGACCCCAACATTGTTGCTATCGCTTCCGATATCCCGATGGATGCTCCGGGTTATTTAATTCAACTGGACATTAACCAGCCTGAAATTATAGCTAATTTTATCCAACACCAATTTATGAATCCATGATTGACGTTTGCAGCCAAGAAAAAAAACCATTAATGCCGCTCGAACAGGCCCTAAAATATCTCACTGAGACGATTAAACCGGTGACTGAAGTAGAATTTGTCAGCTTGCCCAAAGCGCTGGGCAGACAATTGGCACAACCACTCTACGCCAGCATCAACTTACCCTATGAGCGCAATGCCGCAATGGACGGGTACGCATTTGCCAGTGAATTTATTCATCCAGAAAATTTAATCCTTACCTGTATCGGCACATCCTGGGCTGGCCATCCATTTGTTGGACAGCTTGGTGCCGGAGAATGTATTCGGATATACACTGGCGCTGTTGTTCCGGAATCGGCCGATTCTGTGATTATGCAGGAACACGTTAGCGTTGCAGGAGCACAGATTTCGTTGCCGCCCAACCCCGCACTGCAGCAAAATGTGCGCAATGCCGGTGAAGATGTACAGCAAGGTGATTGCTTAATCCAGGCACCTAAAAAATTATCCGCTTATGACTTGGGATTACTTGCCTCAGCAGGCGTAGACAAAGTACCCGTATACCGTCAGATAAAAATTGCTTATTTTTCAACGGGTGACGAATTAATCCCGATAGATGAGCCACTGCAGTCAGGAAAAATTTACGATAGCAACCGATATACGTTAGCCGCTTTACTAGCAGATCCATGCCATCAAGCTCTGGATCTAGGCGTACTACCGGATAATAAACAACTAATCCTGGATAAACTGGCCGGCGCCCGCGACTTTGATGCCATCATTACCAGCGGAGGCGTATCAGTGGGTGATGCCGATCTAGTTAAAGACGCATTAACCAGTTGCGGCCAAATTAATTTTTGGAAAATTGCTATCAAACCAGGCAAGCCATTTGCCTTTGGCACTATTGGAAACTGTTATTTTTTTGGCTTGCCAGGTAACCCGATTGCCGTGATTACCACCTATCATCAACTTGTAGTGCCCGCTTTAAACATACTTGCAGGAGGAAATGCGTCTAACCCGTTACGCTTACGAGCCACATTAACCGGTGCCATTAAAAAATCACCTGGCCGACAAGAGTTTCAACGTGGGCTATTTAATCAAGATGCCAGTGGCAATTTATTTGTGGCCGCCATTGGCGGTCAAGGCTCCCATATGCTGGGTTCGATGAGCAAAGCGAACTGTTTTATCGTATTAGCTGCTGATAGTAGCAGCTTAGAAGCGGGAAACCTTGTTTTGATAGAACCGTTCCACTGAACATCATAAGCGTAAGATATTAATGCTATGCAATAGCCATCAGAATCAGTTGTGTCGAGTAATTATCAGTGAACTGCATGGCATAACTGCTTCTTGCAGTTCTAACAAAGCACTTCCAAGTAAAACGGATTGGGATTAAATTCGCATTTTTCAGGCGATTTATTAAATTTAGTTACTCAGAAAAATTCGGCAAGTTTGTAAACAACGATTTCTAGGTTGAAGCATTCAGGCTCAAAACACCAAATTTTGCTGAGTAATCAATAAAACAGCAGAATCGCCCCCAAACTTAACGAGCTTCTTGTCTTCTGTCAGCTTTAGATTTACGCATGCCTGAGGTACGATTCTTAAATTCAGCCATCAAAGTTTCAATTTGATCTTTATAGATATCTTGTTCAAATTCATTTAACAGCGTTGACAATATTTCAATCCGAAATCTCAATATTTCATCGTCAGAGTTCAACTTTGACTCCAGCGGGATTTCTAAAACCGTATCATTATCTTGCCACTTAAGAGATTGGTTACCGTATAAAATTTTAATCTTGATGCTGCCATGATCGATTATTGATAACTTATGCAACTTAACTGGTATATCATGATTACCTTTCAAGTACATAATATGCTCTTCAATATGAGAGATAATTGTTGATTTATAGTTATCATATGACTTAGCCTGTGCATTTAAATTAAATGCGGTAGAATCATTTGTTGATTTATTTCTTGATAGCAGTGACATTTATTGATTCCAAATATGTTAAAAACTAAATTAGTTGTAGTATAATTTATCTAAAAATTATATGGGGGTTCATTTATCTTCTTATTTTTATTACCGCAAACACTAATCCATACTCCATTACCCTCATTGTATTTTCTAAAAAATAATCATCCATTTTTTACAGGTAAACATGGCGGCTGATAACAATTGCCTAACATTGTAACCCCTCTTATTCTAAATCAATTTGAAAAGAAGTTTAAAGCTATATAAAAAACTTAGATCCACAGAGTGCTTGCAATTTTTTAAATAAATACTTACGAACCCAGAAAAACACATCCCAAATAAAATTACTTATGCATCAAACTGATTTTTTTGCCTCTTAATTTTAAATACGGATAAGTCACAGCAGGGATAATTGCTGAGATCGCACCTAGATAGTGCGTAACATAGGAATAAAATCACCTAACAACATTGTCATTCTATATTTAAATATCCACAACTTACCATATTTTTTCAATGCACTAAAACAACAAAGTTGAATATAATCCCGTTAGACTCTAAAGACAACTTGCTTAGTACCTTGGCACCGAATTGTCGCATTCACAACTCCATGCATCAATGCCGCCCTGTAGATTATATACATGCTGAAACCCGGAGTGAATTAAATAATGAGCTGCTTTTTGACTACGTATCCCATGATGACAAACCACAACAATTTGCTGCTGTGCATCTAGCTCATTAAGACGCTCAGGAATCTGATTTAACGGTATTAAAATGCTGGGTTTAATACTGGCATACTGAAACTCATTTGGTTCACGCACATCCAATATTAAAAAATCATCCTTATTTGCAATTTTATTACTTAATTCCTTAGCGGTTAAGACTTTCATCGGGAAATTTCCTATTAATAAAATTTTCTAATCGCTGAATAGCCTGCGCTATTCTAGCTAACGATGTCGTATAAGCAAAACGGATAGTTTGATTCGCGTTATGTTGCCCGAAATCTCTGCCCGGAGTTACTGCAACCCCTTCCTCTTCCAATAAATCCACGGCCAGCTGATAACTATCCAAGCTAAGTTTGGAGCAATCGGCATAAATATAAAAAGCGCCTTCTGGCTTAACTGGGATACTAAAGCCTAATTCAAGCAATTTATGATAAAGAAAATCTCGCCTTGCTGCAAACTCTAAACGCCGACGCTCCAATTCTTCAATAGTCTCGGAATCAAATGCCGCAATGGCGGCAAATTGTGAATTTGATGGCGTAGATATGAAAATATTTTGTGCCAGCCGTTCCGTTGCTTCAACAAACTCATCCGGCACAATGACCCATCCAATTCGCCAACCAGTCATGCAAAAATATTTGGAGAAACTATTGATTACAAATACCTTGTCACTAAACTCTAGTGCAGAAGCCGTTCTTTCGCCATAGGCCAAGCCATGATAGATTTCATCGGAGTAGAAACAGCCGCGCTTTTCGTCCACAGACAACACGGCCGCCTTTAAGGCTTCTGGTGATATTACGGTTCCGGTGGGATTGGAGGGCGATGCTATTAAAACGCCTTTGGTCGATTGCCCCCAATGCTGCCCGATCAATTCTGCTGATAATTGATAGCGGTCTTTAGCGTCTACCGGTATTAGCTTGGTTTGCCCCTCAAACAGCCTGACAAAATTGCTGTTACAGGGATAACAAGGGTCTGCCATGAGAACTTCTTCTCCCGGATTTAGGCTGACCCCAAACGCTAACAAAAACGCCCCTGTCGCACCTGGCGTTATAAAAATTCTGCGTGGATCTACGCTAACGCTGTAACGCTCCAGATAAAATTCAGCGATTTTTTGCCGCAATTCCATGGCACCCGCTGCGGGCGTATACTTAACATTGCCGGTTTCTAAAAATCGTATCCCTTCACTCACAACTTTTGGTGGAGATAAAAAATCAGGTTCACCAATTTCCATATGGATTACATCAACACCTTGCTCTTCCAGTTGCTTCGCTCGACGCAAAATCTCCATAACATAGAATGCAGATATATCTTCAGTTCGCTTTGCCAGACGCTCGTTCATGACTAATTATCCATTAAAAGGCGGAATCATATCAATAATCCTTGCCTTTAGCTGACTATTCTGCTAAAAATGCGCGGTTTTATTCAACTTGTCTAGGAGTTAATGGATGGCCAATAGTGCTAAAACTGGTTCTTCGCCTTTCAGCTTCGCACCTTATGAAGAAAAAGAAGGTGAGGAGTACATGAATGAGGCTCAATTGAAGCATTTTGAGCAAATTTTAAATAACTGGAAATCTGAATTAATGCACGAGGTAGATCGTACAGTGCATCACATGCAGGATGACGCAGCGAACTTTCCTGACCCTAACGACCGCGCGTCGCAAGAGTCTGAATTTAGCTTGGAGTTACGTGCGCGTGATCGCGAACGTAAGTTAATCAAAAAAATTGACGATTCCTTAAAAGAAATTGAATCAGGTGATTATGGTTTCTGCGAATCCTGCGGGGTGCATATTGGCATTCGCCGCTTGGAAGCCAGGCCAACAGCCACGTTATGTATTGATTGCAAAACGCTCGAAGAAATTCGCGAAAAGCAAATGGGTTAACACCAACTATTATCAGTAAAAGCCCGTATATAGGCCGGTTTGCCCCTTCACCAACCGGCCCATTGCATCTTGGCTCACTTTATACAGCGGTTGCCAGCTTTTTAGACGCCAAAGCACACAATGGTCAATGGCTGCTCAGGATTGATGATCTGGATACGCCGCGCAACGTGCCGCAAGCTGCCGAACAAATCCTCAAAACCTTGGAAGCATTCGAGTTACACTGGGATGGTGAAATTGCTTACCAAAGCAAACAACTTACGATTTATCAAGAATTTCTGGCCGAGTTAGACAAAAAACAGCTAGTTTATGCCTGTGAGTGCAGCAGAAAACAACTGGCCAGCATAGAAAATCAATCAGATATTTATCCAGGCTTATGCCGGAACAAATCCATATCAGCTGAACGCCCCTGTGCTATTCGCATAAAAACCGAACCGGACATAATTACCTTTAATGATCGCATTCAAGGCTTAGTCAGCTATAACATCGCCGACCAACTAGGTGATTTTGTATTAAAACGTAAAGATCAGATTTTTGCTTACCAATTTGCCGTCGTGATCGACGACTATTTACAAAAAGTTACCAACGTGGTGCGTGGCGTTGATCTTTTGGATTCAACCCCAAAACAAATTTATCTGCAACAAAAACTGGGCATTAATACGCCCGACTATATGCACGTACCGGTCATTGTTGACAGCCAGGGCTATAAACTTAGTAAACAAACTCAAGCTCAGGCTGTGCAGTCTTGCCAGCCAAACAGTGTGCTATTTGATTTGCTGACGTGGCTAAAACAAAATCCGCCCGTTGATTTGCAAAGTGCTCCAGTTACTGAGCAACTTGCTTGGGCTAGTTTACATTGGCAGCCAGATCACTTAAAAAATCTGACCGCCATAACCATGCCAACATAATATCGTTAGGCCAGAACCAAAACTGGATTTACAACCACTGCGCCCGCAATTGCGCCCTGTTTAAAGCCAACCACTGCAACGCAATAATGGGTATGGCGGATTCAATTTCAGCGGTACTGAGCATTTGATAGGCGTCTGCAAAATCAACGCAACGTACCAGAATATCTTCACCCTCATCTGCCAAGCCATGAATCCCTCCCACATTGGCGCTATTCACTTTGCCGCAAAATAAGGTGATTTTTTCGCCCACACCGCCTGGGGTGGTAAAAAACTCATACACTTTCATCAGCGCTTGAATCTCACAACCAGCCTCTTCCAGCGACTCTCGATAAGCCACCTGCTCAGCTGTTTCACCGTCTTCAATAGCGCCCGCCACAATTTCCATCAACCAAGCCCGCTCCGGTTGCGCAATAGCGCCAATCCTGAATTGCTCAATCAACACTACTTGATCGGTAATTGGATCGTATAGCAATACCGCTACGCAACTGCCGCGTACAAATAGCTCTCGACTAATCTGCTCACTCCATCCGCCTGCATATAACGAATGCCTTAATAAATATTTTTCTAAACGAAAAAAGCCGGAATAGACCAACTCCTTGTTAATAACCTCAATTTGTTTAGTCATTATTTGCCCTGATAACTAATGCGATAAATCACACCCAATTGGTCATCGGAAACCAACAAACTGCCACCGGGCATTTCCAATATATCGACGGGCCTACCCAAAACCTCATCGTTTGCCGTTAACCAGCCTTTTACAAATGCCTGTTCCGAGACCGGCTTACCTTCTCTAAATTTAACCAGGGAAACTTGATAGCCTTGCGGTTGTTTGCGATTCCAAGAGCCATGTAGCGCCACAAATAACTGGGATTGATATTCGGCCGGAAATTGCTTGCCACGATAAAAACGCATACCTAGCGGTGCAACATGCGCCTTAAACTGCCAGGACGGCGCGACTGCTTGCGAACATTTGCCTAATGCTGCAAATTCAGGATCAGGCACATCGCCACCGTGGCAATAAGGAAATCCATAATCATCGCCCATATTTGTCCATAGATTTAACTCATCAGGCGGAGTGTCTTCGCCCATATGGTCTCGGCCGTTATCCGTAAAATACAAAGCATGGTTTTCTGGTTGCCAATCAAAACCCACCACACTGCGGATACCTTTTGCTATTGTCTGAACATCTCTACCATCCGGCTTTAATCTAACCAATGTGCCAAAAATAGCCTTATCTGGCACGCACACATTGCATGGTGAGCCGACAGAGGTATACAACAAGCCATCTTCCCCAAATCGCAAATACTTCCAGCCATGATGCTTTTCGGAAGGAAATTGATCATAGATCACTTGGGGCTTTGGCGGATTGGCTAAATTATCTACAATATGCTCAAATCGGATAATGCGATTAACCTCCGCCACATATAAAGTGCCATCGCGATAAGCAACGCCATTTGGCATATAGAGACCAGTGGCTATGATGTATTGTTTATCCGCCACACCATCACCATCGCTATCCTGCACAGCGTAAACGGAACCAGCCGCACCACTACCTACAAACACCACTCCCTTATCCGCCAAAGCTAAACTACGCGCATTCGGTATCTGTTCAGCAAAAATTGATATGGTAAAGCCAGCAGGTAACTGCAACCGTTTTATAACTTCCTGAGCGCCAACTTGAGCCATAGCCCGCCCAGAAAAAAAGAAAATAAACAATAGAATCAATGCACTATTTTTTTTCATTACACCCCCTGGATAATTAAACTTTTGCCTATATTATCACTCTGAGTTGCAATGACACACGTAATCAATATATTGTTTACCAGCTAATAACTTTAATAAAGGAACTTACCCATGATGCGAATTTTACTTTTTTTAGCGACCAACGTTGCCATAATGGTCGTGGTCAGCATAGTTTTTAATGCTTTAGGCCTAAGCGGTGTTTTGGACGCCCAAGGCATAGATTTAGATTTAAACTCACTGCTCCTCATGTCAGCAGTCATAGGCACCACTGGCTCGCTGATTTCATTAGCCATGTCAAAATGGTCAGCAAAAAATTCAATGGGCGTGCAGGTAATCACACAAGCCAGCAATCGCACAGAAAGCTGGTTACTTGAAGTGGTCGCCAGACAAGCACAACAAGCGGGCATTGGTATGCCGGAAGTGGGTATTTTTCAAGCGCCAGAACCCAACGCATTCGCCACTGGCATGAACAGAAACAATGCTTTGGTTGCGGTTAGCACTGGTTTGTTAAACGCAATGAATCAGGATGAAGTAGAGGCGGTCATCGGCCATGAAATGACTCACGTAGCCAATGGCGATATGATAACGATGGCCTTAATGCAAGGCGTTGTGAATACGTTTGTGTACTTTTTTGCAACCGTGATTGGACATGTGGTTGACCGTACCGTATTTAAAACTGAGCGTGGATATGGTCCAGCCTATTACATCACCCAAATGGCAGCCCAATTGGTGCTGGGCGTACTGGCCTCTATGCTGGTGATGTGGTTTTCTCGTTACAGAGAGTTT
>Ga0208264_1000147_pt1 | contig 34887 bp, 43 predicted proteins | sample LakWasMet31_HOW6_2_FD_183873 | JGI IMG/M metagenome (GOLD analysis project Ga0208264, IMG submission 183873) | Freshwater sediment methanotrophic microbial communities from Lake Washington under simulated oxygen tension - Sediment Metagenome... | ecosystem: Environmental > Aquatic > Freshwater >... | reverse complement strand
AGAAAAGACCATTCAGCGGAAAATCTCGCATTAATCAGGCGTGTGGCGTTGAATCTGTTCAATAACAACGGACCCAGCAAAGACAGTTTGCGCCGACGAAAGCTCCGCGCTTGTTTGAGTGACCGTTATCGCTCAGAGCTCATCTTCGGAAAAAAGGGAACATAGCGCGATTGCCCTGCCAATCTCTCCCCTCATTGCTTACTCTTTCGGATCCAGTATCTCTTCTAGGATGAAGGCCGTCTAAATAAGAATCTATTATGTGATAATAGTATATTTATGTCATTCACTATCTGAAGAGCCCTCTCCTTCGAAATACCGAACGACCCATAGGAAGAAAAGATGAATTCTATCGACGAAATCACTGTCGGGCTGGAAGCGGAGGCCACTATGCTGGTGACAATGGAAGTCACCGTGGACACTTCCACTCGAACATGCAGGAGATCTATGCACTCCTTTGATGGAGACCATCCGTCCAGCCCCACCTGCCCCCGACTGGTTCTCTGCTGGTGTAGGCTTCGATGTCAACATACGGCATTTTGCGCCTACGTCCGCCGATGACTGCACCGTGACTGCGCATGCCAGGGTCACCAATGTCACCCTCATCGAGTTCAATGTGCGCGCGCACGACGGCAAGCACCTTATTGGCAGAAACATACAGACCCGCGTGCTCGTTTCGAAGAAAACCTTTCAAGTCGATAGGCATGAACGTAGCGTAAAACCCTGGGCTCAAGCGAAACAAGACAGGTGCTTTGGCTTTTTAGCTGTAAAAGCCTGGCTTTCGTCATCAAATTCCAGCCATTGAATAAAAGCCTCTATTCAACTCATTTGCAAAATGAATAATGGCTCTTAATTTTTGGTTATATCGTGTTCACACGCCGTCAAATAAGAGTCTATTACATGATAATAGATAAAATATGCATAATTGTCGACAACCCAATGCCGAACAACAACGCTTGAGAATCTCGGCTTTTTTACATGCCAGCGGCCAATGCGTTTGCTGACATGAAGACGGCCCTTCCGCTTCAAGCAAGCTATTTTCACTTTACTCAAAGGAGAGTTTCCATGAAACATTATTTTGCAGCAACCGTACCCGCGAACCCGCGAGGATGATTATCAAAATGGCTATTTTGGCTCTTCCAATCCGCTCGAGCCTGAGGATTTCCAGGCCAAACCCAAGAAAACCAACGCAGGCAAATTCGCCTTACAATGATCAGCCATTAACAGAAAGTCAGGAGATTTCGATTTAATGCAAACACCTATCGCCCCCTTGGCCCGCATAATCGCAGAGGCCTTGAAAACCGGAGAACTCATCACTCTCCTCACCGGTGCCGGCGTTTCTGCGGAAAGCGGCATACCGACTTTTCGAGGCCGGGAGGGATACTGGACCGTAGGCTCAAAAAACTATCAGCCGAGCGGGATTGCCACCCTGTCCATGCTTCAGCAAAACCCCAAGGAAGTTTGGAAATGGTTTCTCTTCCGGCGCGGCGTCTGTGAGGCTGCGACTCCCAACCCTGGACATTTGGCGATCGCACAAATGGAAGAACGGCTTGGTAGTCGATTCAGGCTGATCACCCAGAATGTCGATGGCCTGCCGGCAACACGAGCGAAAGAACGTATCAGGTTCACGGCAATTTGAACTACATGCGCTGCACTAGAGAGCGCTGTGCTGATGCAGTATATCAGCTTCCGGAAGGCCTGACCCGAATATCGAGAGGCGATGATCTTTCCGCCTGCGCTTGGGGCATGCTGATTTGCCCTAAATGCAAATCCATGACCCGGCCGCATGTCTTGCTCTGGGACGAGTATTACGACGAACCGCATTACCGGTTCGAAAGTTCGCTCGATGCCGCCGGCAAAACCGCTTTGCTCATCGTCGCGGGCACAACCGGTTCGGCAAACCTACCGAATCAGGTCGTAAGCAGCGTACTGCGACGCGGCGCAGCCATCATCGACATCAATCCCGATTTCAATATATTTTCCGAGACGGCGCAACGAAGCCCAGGAGGCCTCTTCCTGCAAGGCGGCAGCGCAGCCTTTCTGCCCATGCTTGCCGATTTAATAAAAGACCGGATCGCTGCCGGATCCTAGATCTTGCGTTTTAATGGAATCGCCAGACCAGGCGCCCCCTCTTTTTCGAAGCCCCCTACTCTTGTCAGTATGGATGACATACTTTTCTGAGCATCTGTTAAAATAAAAGGTTTGCGCACGAAAAGAACAACCTGGTAGGAAATTGAGCCACAGACACAATAGCAGTGGGTTTTGATATGAGAAAAACGAGGAAATCTAAGAAAAATACCAATCAAACCGATTTATTCGAGCTGGTGGCGCATTTGGAGCAGTTGGAACAAATCAACTCCGAACTCACGATGATCACGTCGCTGGGTCAGCTGGAGTTAAGCACGATCGTTGAAAAGCAAATGGATTGGGTGGATCTAGACGAGACACAGAAACAAGTGGCGTTGTAACATACTTTTTCAAGCTTCTGACCGCGTTTGGGAGCTGACCGCATCGTTAACTTGATCATTGAGCCCGCCCCCAAAAAGCACAGATATCTACACAACTAAGAACAATGATCAAGATATGTAAGCATAAATGCTATGGGAAATTGGTGGCGGCGCATAGTAATTGCACGCATGAACTTGCCCGTCACTGTGATGAGTGGGCACTGTGCGTCCATGACTGGTCGCGGCTAAACTATCACCGGCTGGAGGTAAACAAGACCGTTATCAGATGACCCATGCGACTGGACAAAAAACGCGAGAACTTCTCGTACGCCTGTCTGGGCGACAGATGAAGCGGATTTGTGTAGATACCTATGCTTTTAAAGCGCGGGATTTATTTATTCAGCGACGCTCAGGGCTTAATGTTGATGACTATCCCCACCCCTTCAGTCAACTTTTGTTTTTCAACTTCAGGTTCTTGCGATGTCAACAATCTGCCATTGAGCTGCATGGGGCGCGTCATTTTTTTTTCGCCAGCGAAAATATTGGTTTCCTTAGCCTGGATCCCTGTGTTTTGTCCGGTTAATGGCCCGCTTTCCTCAACATACGCGTGCGTAATAGAAAGATTCAGCGGCTTTTGCGGCCCGCTCTGTTTAGCAAGGTCGTTTTTACCGGCAACACTTGTCGATTTTTTCTGATTTGTCTTAACAGATTTTGTGTTATTGCGTATTGTGACTTCAACAACAGGTTTCTGCTTTGTCACCGCCGAACTATGACTCTCTTCAGCCTCGATGTAATCACTAAGAAAAACACAGGAAGCCGCTAAAAAAGCTGATAAAAAAATACGCTGTATTTTCATCTTACCTCCCACCTCAGCTATAACACAGGCATCCGATGGTTTTATTTTATACCGATAAAGGCTAATTGAAATACTTAAGATGTAAGAATTTCTAGCTACTGAGCCCTATACAGTTCAAGATAGTGGATTTATCAAGGGTGACGATATATAAAAAACCCGTCGATGGCGTTCACGATAGGTTTGTCTTAATTTTTAGTTTTTAGTTTCATGTTCCATATGTAGAATGGCCGCATTGGCTTGGCATCAATCCCGCGCTCGACAATTTCAACCAAACAGTAAGATAAATTTTATGGCCCTCTCACCTAAAACCATCGTCTTTTTCGCGGTTTTAGCTACGATAGCTATGGGCGTCGTTGCGCAACAACCTGCGCATGAGCAGAGCGAACAAATCGAGACGATTTCCGATATCCCCGTAGGATCCAAGCTCACTTTCGATCATTCAATTGAAATCGCAGGCGCAATTGGGAGTGGTGCTCACATCAAAGTTACCAAAGGGGGTGTAAAAATACACGGAGAAGTGCAAGACAATGTTACGCTGGAAACCCAAAAAGGCAGCACTGTTATCGTCACCCGTGCAAGCAGCATTGCCCTAAATTCAGGAAGCGCTATTGTCATCACAGAAAGCCAAAACAGTAGAAGCATCACGATCAATGGACAACAAATCGATACGGGAACGACAGAGAATTTTGGCGGATTTAGTGGGATTGAAATCCAAGGCAGTGTCAGTAATCATGCGAATCTGAAGACCGATGCCTCGATTATTGTTGCAGGAAATGTGGGGGCCGCCTCTTCCCTAAAAGCCAATGGCCGCATAAAAATTGGAGGCAATATTGGAAGTGGTGCTTCCCTCGTATCAAGAGGAAGCATCAATGCGGAAAATATGGGCAACTACGTGAAAGCCGATGCAGGAGGTCATATAGAAGCGTTCAACATCGGTAGAAAAGCCAACCTTGATGCCGGTGGAAGCATTCAGGTGCGGAACGTTTCTACGGGCGCGACTCTTGATGCTGGAGGGTCTGTAACCACGGGCACTATCGCATCCGGTGCTAAAGTCAACGCTGGCGGAAGCATCAATGCCAAAGCCGCCGATGCAAAGGATATTTCGGCGGGAGGTTCTATGCGCATTGGCGGCGGCAAGATTCGCCATGCTGTCGATTTCGATCTAGAGTAGAACTTAAAAAGCACTTATTACGTTTGACAGTACTGGCTAGTCGATTTATGTTACGACTTTCATTGGAAACAGAGGTCCGCCATGACCCGTTCCAGGTATTCTCAAGTAATGCGACTATTTTCAATTGGAATGATTGTTGCTGGCTTGCTGTTTACAGCGCAACCGATCCAGGCAAAATCCAGACAACCCGCATGGCATGTCTTTGTCGACCAATTTATTGAAAGTTACTTCATCCTGCACCCGTCTTTCGCAGTCAATGCCGGTCGCCATGGCTTCGATGGTAAACTGCCCGACTGGAGTCCAGTGGGGTTGAGCAAAGAAATACAGTGGCTTAAATCCGAACGGAAAAAGGCTAGCCAGTATCGCACTTCGGCGCTAAAAGAATCCGAGCGATTCGAGCGGCAGTACCTGCTTGCGGTGATCAACGAGAAATTGTTTTGGTTGCAAACCGCTGAAACGCCATACAAGAACCCTATGTTCTATTCTCCCAGTTTGGATCCCAATGTTTATGTGAGCCGTGCCTATGCTCCAATCGAACAGCGGCTACGCGCCTTTATCGAAGATGCCAAGGTTGCCTTTGCTACGGTCACCGATTCCCAATTGAAGAAAGCATTCGATGCGGTAGTCCCCATGGCGGCCAAGTCGATGCGAGAGCTAACAGGCTGGATGGAACTCCAACGCCCCCGCGCCACCGGCGATTTTGCCATGGGTGCAGCGCGTTTTTAGGAAATGCTCAAGGCCACGGAAGGTGTCAATTTGCCGTTGAATGCCCTGGAAAAAGTGGGACGTGCAGACCTCCAACGCAATCTCGATGCCCTCAAGGAGGCCTGTAAACACTATGCGCCGAATGCTTCCCTCCAATCCTGTGTAGGAAAGGTCGAAGCTCAGAAACCAGCTAATGGGACCGTTGCCGTGGCGCGTCAGCAGCTTAGTACCTTGAAGGCGTTCGTTGCCGAACAAAATCTCGTATCCATCCCGGACCCAGAGGGGGCAAACGTTGCGGAATCACCGCCTTTCAACCGATGGAATTTAGCCTACATTGACATTCCTGGTCCTTTCGAACACGGACTTCCTTCAACCTATTATGTCGCGCCCCCGGACCCTGCCTGGAGTCCGGCCGAGCAGGCGGCTTACATACCCAGCAAGGCGGATCTGCTTTTTGTTTCGGCCCGCGAAGTGTGGCCTGGACATTTTTTGCAACGGTTGCATGCCCGTCATGTAGGCTCGAAATTCGGCCAATTGTTTAGAAGCAACGCATTTTCCGAAGGTTGGGCGCATTATACGGAAGAGTTGATGTGGGAGGCCGGCTTGAATGCCGGAGATACTGAATCGCATATCGGCCAGTTGGTAAACGCTTTGCTCCGTAACGTTCGATTTCTCTCTGCAATCGGCCTACATACCCAGGGAATGACCGTAGAGGCCTCTGAAAAAATGTTTCGAGAACTTGCCTTTTGTGACATAGGCAATGCGCGTCAACAAGCGGCTCGCGGCACATTCGATCCGGCTTATCTTAACTATACCTTGGGCAAATTAATGATCCGTAAACTTAGGGAGGAATGGACAGTGCCGCACGGTGGGCGAGCATCATGAAAGGCTTTCCACGATGCCTTTCTGTCTTATGGCGCGCCTCCTATTCCATTAGTGCGAAAGACCATGTTAGCCGGCAATTCCGGTTCTGATCTTTGAATGAGTTGCATCGAAAGGCGGGCATGACAACATCCGCATCGATATGAAAAGAATGCCTTTGTTTAACAAAACGAATTGTCAGGACCATAGCATTGTTGGGTTGCGAAAGTCCGTAAGGCGAATCCGCCCTACCCTCCGGCTTTTCTTTAACCCAGTGGGATACGCGCTCCACGTATCATTTGGGAGCCCTGGGAACGCCGAGCTGGGGCTCGACGTTCCCAGTAACAACCGGGCAGGTCTTCAGCCGGAGAGTTATTTTTTGCGAAAGCCTTAATGCCCGTTTTGCAGCGCGTGGAAACTATAAGCGAATCAATCTTCAACGGCTCCCTGCTGCACATATCCCAAAGATTCAAGCTCAGCAGAGTATCTGGCCAGAGCCGCATCGAATGTTTCCCCCGCTTTATTGCTCTTCAAGGTACTCGCAGAGTCAAAACCAACTTTCCAGCCGCCCCACGTAAGAGTCGCCTCCCCCGTGCTGTCGGAATAGACAATGCCGCTACCGACATGCCCGCTCATGATTTTCGGAAAAGGAATAGTCACCTTGCTGTTCGCTGTGCCGTTCACCGTTAACGGAGTATTCTTACCATGGAAGTAAGCGGTTTCCACAGTTGCCCCGGCATCGATCTCGCTTTGCAAGGGCGTGCGAGCGATGGCGGTGTAATTACCGTTCGCCCCCTTAACCTGCACAAAATGCGGATTATTCAACGGCGTAACCTTGTAGGATTTAACCCCTTTGGCCGCCGAGTAATCGATCACGGATGCCTGAATGTTTTGATAATCCACGATGAGGATCTGCTTCTTTGTCAGAAAGCCGCCATGACCTTCGCCGTTGAATGCATCGGTACGGTTCCCTTTGTAAATGATCAGATCCGCCGCAGCAAGCGTCGGCGTCAGTAGTGTCGCTGCGAGGAGAAGACGAAAAACAATTTTCATAATATAATTTGATGAAATGTAAGAATCAATTTAATAAAAGCTAGCAACCACCGTAGGCTGCCTTCATATATCCTGAACAATCCATCCGAAATTTGCAACATCTTATTGAATAGCGATCAAGTAACGTACTCAAGACTTGCTGCACGAAGTCCATAAGACGAACTCGCGTAATCAATCCGCTTAACATGCATAGCATCCTTTACCCAAACCATCCGGGCAGCCAGTTCAATCTGGATTACTCTGTCGAAACGCACATGCCAATGTCTATCGAACGCTTGAGCGCCCATCCGGGTTTCAAGGGTTAGCGTGTAACAGGGACTCGGCGGCATCATTCAAGGCAGTAACGAAGTGCTGATTTCTCGGTAGCTGTTTAATGCACCAATCAAAATAAATCAAAAAGTATTTCTGAAACTAATATTAAGCGCGACAAGTCTTAGAGTTAACGTACAGGCTCTGCCATTATGTTTATAGATGGTCCTGTTGTCTAAAATTCTAGTGAACTCTAATCAAAGGAAAGTTCTTATGAAACTGATACGTTTCGCACCGCTAACACTCGCCATCACGTTCGTTTCGGCACCAGCTGACGCCCTTGATCTTACGGGAACATGGAGTGGTAAATTCAATTGCTCGAACTTCGACGGCCTTAAGTACAATACGGTAGATAAAAATCAGACCCTGAAAATTACCCAGCCCCAGCCTGGACAGAATGTATATGTTGAATGGGTCGGGGTGGCCAAGTTTACGGGGGTCGTAATCGACAACCAGAAAAATCCCGATTCCAAGGGCCAGGTAGCCATGGCAGATTGCTCGACGAGCCCCGAACTCAACGCCTTTTATGCCGAGATTGCCAAATTAAGTGCGAGCGTAAATCGCAGCAAGAGTAAGGGTTCACTGAGTGGTACGTCGATCTATAGCATTCCTGAGTCTCAGAACGCCCCGCAAACAGTAGGCCAATGCAAGTGGAATTTCAAATTAGTCGATCCCCAAGATCCTGGTGTGGGAGCCGGCTGCCAGTGATAGGATAAAACCGTAAAAGGGTTCGTAATGAATCAAGCCAATACGAACATCAAAGGGATGCCATTGTGCCTAATCATCATGATGTTATCCGGATGCGCGCAGCAATCCTTGCCGCGGCCCGTGACCGACGCAACCGAGCGTTATTTCGGAACAGGCTATTCGGCGTTGCCGCCGGAGGGTAATGACTGGCACTTTCTTGAGCAAAGCCCTAACCTCACCGTCTTTGGCAAAGTGCTGCCCGCACAAAGAAAGAAATTGATGCATACCTTTGTTGCCACGATTATGGTGATGAAACCGGAAATCCAGAAAGTTAATTTTGCGGCCGAGTTTCCGAAAGCGCAGGAAGAACTGTTTAGGGCGCAATTGACTAGGAAGGGATTTCGGCTGCTTAGCCTTCAGTCGGTCCCTTACGGCCTTCCAGGCAGCTATTGCTCCCGCTATGATTTGGAACAAGAAGAACGGAATAATCCTTATACGCCCGGCCTCGTTTTTAATATCACGGCGCACGGTTTCGTTTGCCTCGACGCCTCATCCGAATTTATGATCGATGCTTCCTATTCCGAAAGAAGGCCACAAGGCAGCGCGTCGGCACTCGATGATAAACTGAAACGGGAAGCGGAAGGCTTTCTAAGACATATCGCGGTGACGCCGCTTAGACAAACCAAAGAGTGATTGATTTTATGAACGCCAAAACGACAATAATGAAAAAATCCTGTGCCGTTATCGCAATGCTTGCCTTCGTTGCGGGATGCAATTTTCAAAAGCCGGACTATGTCAAAACCATATCCGCAGACGAATTAAACCGGACCCTACAAAATGCCGATATTTTCCTGGTTGACGTGCATACGCCCCAGCAGCGGCACATCAAGGGCACCGACCTTTTCATTCCCTACGACGACGTCGCAAAATACCAGGACAAACTGCCCCAAGATAAAAATACACCGATCTACCTCTATTGCGAAGGCGGCCCGATGGGCAATGCGGCGGCAAGATCGCTGTATGAATTGGGTTACCGCAACTTATTCAATCTGGAAGGCGGCGCCAAGGCGTGGAGAAAGGCTGGGCTTGCTTTTGAATGAGTGTCACTCATAAAGGCAATCGCTCAAATCGGGCAGCTTGGTCCAGTCGACCTCGCCCCGATTTTCGATTTCCTTGCCGTAAGCAATACCCGTTTCCAGTTGATGTTGGTGAAACGCGCTGAATGCCTTGTCGAAATCCGCATTCAAAAAACTGCCGGTCAATTGTGCCGTGACGCAATACAGCTCAGAATAATCTTTGCAGTGTCCTGACGCGCAGGCATTGATGCGGTCGCTGATCACTCGCATCAACGACAACACCGTCCCGTCATGCCGCCAGAATACCGGCTGCTCGTCCACCTCAAATTCGCAGCCTTGCTGCGCAATCGCGTTCAAGGCCAGATAAACCAAAGCAGTCAGCCGGGTCAGAATTTCGGCCATATCGCCCTGTTTGATCGCCAGCAGCGCTTGTTTGCCAGCCTCCATCAGCCAGGCCTGCCGCATCACGATAGCCATGTCGGAGATATGGCCCTCTGCCGCCGGAAAGCCGAATTTTGCGCGGTATTCTCTGACTGATTGCAAATGTTTGTTCATATCCGCTCACCTCTAAATGAGAGCTTTATGCTTTCGCAAACCGATGAAATGAGGCTTACCCCTGTAGGTCTACGACTTCGGGCGGCAGAGGATGGTTCATTTAAGGGGATTGAAGGGCCTGATCCTTGAAAACCTGGTCTTCGGTCAGGTAAAAATGATTCACGATGCCGATCGCGCGAATATGCTTATTGCCGAGCGCGGTATCGTAGGCGCTAAAAAAAATATAGTCCTTGCGCTCGGTTTGCTGGACCATCAGCCTGGACGCGACCCCGCCCAGCACAGAGCCGATCATGCCTTGGAGCAGATCATTGGATTGTCCGGTTTTTGCCTGAATGCGCTGATTGATGAATTGGTCATAGCTGTCCATGTTCGGATTGGTATAGGCCAGAAATCCGAAGAAAGCGATCAGGACCAGGGTTGAAGCCAGCAATTTCATGATACTCTCGCTAAAAGGCAGTGCGACAAACGAGCGTTTAGCCGCCCTTGAGTCTCGTTCCCAAGCTCTTGCTTGGGAATGTTGTGATGGAAGCTCCGGCTTCCCGCTTAAATTTGGGACGCTGGAGCCTCCAGGTCCGGGTTCCCAAGCAAGAGCTTGGGAACCCGTTGAGCCCGTATCATTCCTTATTGGAATACGCCGGCCGGAAACTGCATCGTCATGCAATGCAGGCTACCATACTGATGCACCAACGGCCGGCATGGGGTCGGGATGATCTTGTGCTCGGGGAAACAGCCTGCCAGCCGTTCCAGCGCCACCGCATCCATCGGATCTTCGTAGACCGGCACCATCACCGCCTGATTGATGATCAGGAAGTTCGAGTAATTGGCCGGCAACTGGCGGCCGTCTTCGTCGAAAATCGCTGTCGGCAAAGGCAGCGGAACCAAACGATACGATTTGTTGCCGCGTGTACGCAGCGCCTGAAGCTGGATTTCCATATTTTTCAGACTGTCGTATTGCGGATTGGTTTCGTCATCCGATGCGGTATAGGCGATCGTGTCAAAGCTGCAGAATCTCGCCAGGGTGTCGATATGCGCGTCGGTGTCGTCGCCGGGCAGGTTAGGCTGATCGATCCAGAATACGCGAGCGGCGCCGAAGCTCAGACCGAGCTGGCGCTCGATCTCGTGTTTGCTCAGGTCTTTGTTCCGGTTCGGGTTCAGCAGGCATTGGCGGGTTGTCATGATCGTGTCCCTGCCGTCGCTTTCGACGCTGCCGCCTTCGAGGATGAAGTCGATGTCGAGACTTTGCACGCCCGCAAAAGCCGGCGACGCCAACAGTTTTTGATTCAGCGCATTGTCGTCGTCATGCGGATATTTCTCGCCCCAGCCGTTGAAACGCAGATTCAGCAGCAGCGGCTTGCCGTCTTCCTCGACGGTCAAAAAAACCGTGTCTCGAACCCAGATGTCGTTGACCTTCGCGTGGATGAAGACGATGTTGTCGTTGCTTTCGATCAGCCCGCGGATGCGGCTTTCGTGCGCGTCATCGCGGCAGACGATGAACAAGCGTTGATAACGGCTGATCGTTTCGGCGATGAAACGGTAAGAAGTCTCGACTTCGTCGAGATGGATGAAATCGCCGGTCTCGTGCGGCCAAGCGATCAAAACGGCGGATTGGGGTTCCCATTCGGCTGGAAAGCGGATCATGAGTGTGAGTTTCCTAAGGTTAGCATTTCCCTGGCGTGCGCCAGGGTGTTTTCGGTAAGATTGACGCCGCCCAACATGCGGGCGACCTCCAGCACGCGTTCCTCGTCTTCGAGCACGTGCACGGTCGATGAGGTGATGTCGGTCTGCTGGTTTTTCGCGACGAACAAATGGTGATGCGCTTGTGCTGCGACCTGCGGCAGATGCGTCACGCACATGACCTGGCGGTTCTGGCTCAGGCTCCTGAGCTTCTGACCGACGATCTCGGCGATGCCGCCGCCGATGCCCGAGTCGACCTCGTCGAAGATCATCGTCGGCGTGGTCTTGTCGCTCGACGTGGTGACCTGGATCGCGAGGCTGATCCGCGCCAGCTCACCGCCGGAGGCGACTTTCGCCAGCGGTTTCGGCGGCATGCCCGGATTCGCGCTGACCAGAAACTCGATCTTGTCGAGGCCGTTCGGCTTCGGTTCGTTGCCGTCGAGTCCTGTCAATTCGACCCGGAATTCGCCCTGCGGCATACCGAGTTCCTTGATCATTCCCGAAATCTGCTGGCTGAGCCGGGTCGCCGCCTGCCCGCGCTTTGCGCTCAGTTCGGCGGCCAGTTGGCGGTATTGATCGAGGTATTTCACAACGTCCGCTTCGAGCTCGCTGATCCGTTCTTCGCTGTGCGTCAAATTGTCGAGTTCGTGCGCGATTTTTTGCGCCAGCTCCGGCAGTTCCTCGGGCGCGACATGGTGTTTCCGGCTCAGGCTCTGAATCACGCCGATCTGGTCATCGAGGTCTTCCAGGCGTTTCGGATCGGCTTCCTGCGACTCCAGAAAGCGGCGCAGTTCCAGGGAGGCTTCCTCGATCTGAATCTGCGCTTCCGCCAGCAACGAGCAGACGTTGTTCAGTTCCGGCGCAAAGCGGGCCAGATGATTCAGTTCGTTCACGCAGTGGCCGAGCATCCGGATCACCGACACCTGATCATTTTCATACAGCACATCGATCTGCTGCTGGCCCGCGCTGAGAATCTGGCCGAGATTGGCCAGCTTGCTGTGTTCGTCGGACAAGGCCTGATAATCGAAATGCGCCAGATCGAGCTGATTCAGCTCGTCCAGTTGGTAACGCAGCAATTCCTCGCGTTCGCTGTGATCGAGGCTGGCTTTCTTCAGCACGGCAAGCTCCCGGTGCGCCTGATGCCATTGCCGGTAGGACGCGTTCAGCCGGTCGAGCAGCGGCTGGTTTTTCGCGAACGCATCGAGCAGGCGGCGTTGTTCGTCCGCGCCGAGCAACCGCAGATGCGCGTGCTGACCGTGAATTTCTACCAGTTTTTCGCTGAGTTCCTGAAGCGATTGCAGGGTGACCGGGCGGTTGTTAATATAAGCCTTCGAGCGCCCGTCTTCGTTCACGACCCGGCGGATCAGGCAATGCTCGCCGTCATCGAGTTCGTTTTCGACCAGCCAGTCGCGCGCGAGCGGCGCGTCAGTGAGATCGAATTCGAGGTTGATTTCGGCGCGCTTCGCCTCCGGACGCACGTAGCCCGAATCGGCGCGGTCGCCGAGCGCGAGGCCGAGCGCGGTCAACAGGATAGACTTGCCGGCCCCGGTCTCGCCGGTCAATACCGACATGCCTTTTTCGAGATCGAGATCGAGCGTTTTGACGACGGCCAGATCGATAATATGCAAATTCAACAGCATGGCGCTCTCAACCGTTGCTCCAGTTTAATTTTGTGCGGAGGACCTGGAAAAAATCATGATCTTCCGGGTGCAGAATTTTAATCGGTTTCGGTTCTTTCTTGATCAGAATCCTGTCGCTGATCAACACGTCCGGGATCTGCAAATGATCGCAGGTGACCAGGGCCTGGATCTGCTTGGTCTGGCAGAAGCTCAGTTCGATCTCGGCGTTGCCTTCGATCACGATCGGCCGATTCGACATCGTGTGCGGATTCAGAGGCACCAGCACCAAGGCATTCAGCGACGGCGACAGAATCGGCCCGCCCGCAGACAGTGCATAAGCGGTCGATCCGGTCGGCGTTGAAACGATCAGGCCGTCGGAACGCTGCGAATTCAGGAACACGCCGTCGATTTTGGTCACGATTTCGATCATGCTCGGCGTGATCCAGCGGTGCACCGCGACTTCGTTCAGCGCGATCTCTTCGTGGATGACTTGGCCTTCGCGGATGATCTTCGCGCGCAGGAAATAGCGTTCTTCTTCCTTGTAATGGCCTTGCAAGGTCGCTTCGAGGCGGGCCGGCAATTCGTCCGGCGAAATATCGACCAGAAAACCCACCCGGCCGAGATTGACGCCGATCAGCGGAATGCCGTAATCCACGATCGCGCGCGCGGCGGCCAGAAAGGTGCCGTCGCCGCCGACTGCAATGACCAAGTCGCAATGCCGGCCGATTTGATCCGCTGCGACCGCGACGGCGTCTTTGCCGCGAATGAATTCGGCGCTGTCCGCGGCGATGATCACCCGATACCCCGCCTGGAGCAAATAATCGTAAATCAGCGCCAAGGTCCCGGCAATGCTGGGGTCGCTGGGTTTGCCGATGATGCCGATGGTGTTGAAGGAAGTCCGCATTGCAGGAAGATTGCCGGTAAAGCTGGCGATTATACAAAAAAATCGTTACGACACTCGCGTTATTGCGGAAATGCAAACAAGACGAATACGCCCCCAATATTTTATAATAATCCGATTCGCCCCCCCTACTTAAACCAAGAGAGAGAAATATGTCAGTAAAAAGAATGGCTGATCTGGACTTGTCCGGCAAACGCGTATTGATTCGTCAGGATTTGAACGTACCGGTCAAGAACGGCAAAGTCACCAGCGATATCCGCATTCAAGCCAGCGTGCCGACCATCGTAGAGGCCTTGGAGAAAGGCGCGGCGGTAATGCTGATGTCGCATCTCGGCCGTCCTGAAGAAGGCGTCTATGACGAAGCATCCTCATTGAAGCCTGTCGCAGAACGCCTTGCCGAACTGCTCGGCAAGCCGGTGCGCCTCGAAAAAGACTGGATCGACGGCATTCAGATTCAACCCGGCGAAGTCGTGTTGTGCGAAAACGTCCGATTCAATGCCGGCGAAGGCAAAAACAAGGACGAACTGGGCCAAAAAATGGCCGCGCTCTGCGACGTGTTCGTGATGGATGCATTCGGCACCGCGCACCGCGCGCAAGCCTCGACGCACAGCGTTGCGAAGTTCGCCAAAGTCGCCTGCGCCGGTCCATTGCTGGCCAGCGAACTCGACGCGCTGGGCAAAGCGCTCGAAACGCCGGCCAAGCCCCTGGTCGCTATCGTCGGCGGCTCGAAGGTTTCGACCAAACTGACCGTGCTGAAAACACTGTCCGAAAAAGTCGATCAGTTGATCGTCGGCGGCGGCATCGCGAACACCTTCATCGCGGCGGCCGGATTCCCGGTCGGCAAGTCATTGTATGAACCGGACCTGATCGACGACGCCAAGCAACTGATCGCACAGGCCAAGCAAAACGGTTCCGATATTCCGGTTCCGGTCGACGTGGTCTGCGCCAAGGAATTCTCCGAAACCGCGGTCGCGACCGTCAAAAAAGTCAGCGAAGTGGCCGAAGACGACCTGATCATGGACATCGGACCGGAAACCGCAAAACTCTATGCAGAGATTTTGACTTCCGCCAAAACGATCGTCTGGAACGGTCCGGTCGGCGTATTCGAATTCGACCAGTTCGGAGGCGGCACCAAGGCCTTGGCCGAAGCGATCGCAGAGTCCCCTGCATTCTCTATCGCCGGCGGCGGCGACACGCTGGCCGCGATCGATAAATACGGCATCAGCGACAAAGTGTCCTACACCTCGACCGGCGGCGGCGCTTTCCTGGAATTCCTCGAAGGCAAGGAATTGCCGGCGGTTGCGATTTTGAAAACTCGCGGCGAATAAACCCTGCCAGGTTTCAGCGGGCGCGGCTGCTGCCGCGCCCGCCAAGCCCCATTTGCTCCACAGGAATGCGTTGATCAGACGCGCTCACAGCCTCGATGCCTCATCGAGGCCGCCCTATCAATAAACGTTCAACATTGCTAATATTCCATTGTTACTAATATAATGGCTGTAAGCGCTTTGTAACGCACTGATCAAAAAAGAAAGAAAACCATTGTCGTTCGGTCTGGTCGAATGATCAGATCGATTGACATCAACACTTAAGGGATACCGATGGCCAGAGTTACGATTGAAGATTGTTTAGAAAATGTCGAAAACCGCTTTAAGCTGGTGTTGCTGGCGGCAACCCGTGCGCGTCAGCTGTCACACGGCGCAGACGAATTTGTGCCGCGCGGCAAGGACAAGGATACCGTCGTCGCCTTGCGCGAAATCGCGGCCGGCTATGTCACGCCGACCAACGTGAATGCCCTGCACCGCTCCACCGAACATCACGATCCTAACCCGCTGTTCTGAGACTGACTTATGTTGGACATAGCCGATCCGATCGAACTCGAACGCCCCCAGGACAAACTGGTCCGGCGTTTGTGCGAGATCCTGAACGGCTATCTCGAACCCCCACAGATCGACGAATGCGTCCGCGCCTATGAATTCGGCGCCTCGGCGCATTCGGGACAATTCCGCAAAAGCGGCGAAGCCTATATTTGCCACCCGGTCGCGGTCGCGATCAGCCTGGCTGAAATGCGCATGGACGCCAACTGCATCATGGCGGCGATCCTACATGATGTGATCGAAGACACCCCGATCAGCAAGGCCGAGCTGGCCAGCCAGTTCACCCCGGAAGTCGCCGAACTGGTCGATGGCGTGACCAAACTGACCAAGATCGACGGCATCTCGCGCGCCGAAGCGCAAGCCGAAAACGTCCGCAAGATGTTCATGGCGATGACCCGTGATTTGCGGATCATCATGGTCAAACTCGCCGACCGCCTGCATAACATGCAAACCCTCGGCGTCATGCCGCCGCCAAAGAAACGGCGTATCGCGAAAGAAACGCTGGACATCTACGCACCGCTGGCCAATCGCCTGGGCATGAACAATATCCAGCAGCACCTCGAATGCCTGAGCTTCGAGGCGATGTATCCGCGGCGTTATGCGATTCTGAAAGCCGCGGTCAAGAAAACGCGCGGCAACGGACTCAAAACGATCAATACGGTCGAGAACGCGATCAAGAGCCGGATGCATCAGGCAGGCATCGTTTGCGAAGTATCCGGACGCGAAAAAAATCTGTACAGCATTTATACCAAAATGCGGCTGAAGAAAATCTCGCTGCCGGATATTTTCGATGTGTATGCGTTCCGGATCTGCGTCGACGATATCGACAACTGCTACCGCACGATCGGCGTCGTGCATTCGCTTTACAATCCGAAACCGGGCCGCTTCAAGGACTATATCGCGCTGCCGAAGGCGAACGGCTATCAGTCCCTGCACACGACGCTGGTCGGACCCGGCGGCGTACCGGTCGAAATTCAGATCCGCACGCACGATATGCACCGGATGGCCGAGTCGGGCATCGCCGCGCACTGGCTGTACAAATCCGACGACGAGAAGAACGAAAAATTTCAGAAACGCGCGCACGAATGGCTGAAGGATTTGCTCGAAATCCAAAAATCGGCCGGCGATTCGCTCGAATTCATCGAAAACCTGAAGGTCGATCTGTTTCCGCAGGAAGTCTTCGTGTTCACCCCGAAAGGCAACATCGTCAAGGTGCCGCGCGGCTCGACCGTGGTCGATTTCGCCTATGCGGTGCATACCGACATCGGCAATCAATGCATTTCCGCGCGCATCGACAAGCAACTGGCGCCGCTGCAAACCAAGCTCGAAAACGGCGTCACGGTCGACATTATTACCGCCTCCTGGGCGCGGCCGAACCCGTTATGGCTGAACTTTGTGATTACCGCGAAAGCCCGCTCCAGCATCCGCGGCTATCTGAAAAATTTCAACAGCAAAGAAGCGATCATGCTGGGCCGCCGCCTGCTCGAAAAAGAATTGCAGGCGATGGAGCTGCATCTCGACCAGATCGACGAAGCGCGAGTTCATGAACTGCTCAAGGTCACCGCCAAAGCGTCGCTAGACGACCTGCTCGAGGACATCGGCCTCGGCAACAAGATGCCCTTCCTGGTCGCCAAACGGATTGCCCAGGAAGATGTGCACGGCGCGATCAAACTGGAAGAAACCCATCAGTCCCGCGTCGCGCCGCTGATCATCAAGGGCACCGAAGGGATGATCATTACGCTGGCCAAATGTTGCCGGCCGATTCCGGGGGATTCGATCATCGGCTTTTACAATCCGGGCAAAGGCATCGTCGTGCACCATCACGAATGCCACAACAGCAACGATACCCGGAAAAAACAGGCCAACTGGCTCGATGTCGAATGGAGTCTGGATGTGTCCACCGAATTTCCGTCCGAACTGCGCCTCGAGGTGCTGAACCGGACCGGCGTTCTGGCAACGATTCTTGCCGCGATTTCGGAAATGCATTCGAACATCGAAAACGTCAGCGTCGTCGATCAGGACGAAAAAGTATGCGTCGATCTGATCACGCTCAGCGTGAAGAACCGCGTACATCTGGCCGACATCATGCGCAAGCTGAAAAAATTGCCGAGCGTGGTCAAGATTGAACGCGTCAGGGCCTGATCGGTTCAGCCTGTCATTAAGCAACTTTAACCTCCCGATCCCTGCCTTAGGCAACTAGCAAGCCGCCCCCGCAAATATGGTAAGATAGCCCCATTTCAACCGTATTTGTTCGAACGTCCCGTCATGATCAAAGAAATCATCAGCACCGACAAAGCCCCGCAGGCGATTGGCACCTATTCGCAAGCCGTCAGAGTGGACCGCACCTTGTATCTGTCCGGTCAAATTCCGTTGTTGCCGGAGACGATGACCCTCGTTGACGGCGATATCAGGGCCCAGATCGTCCAGGTCTTCGAAAACCTGAAAGCGGTCACCGACGCGGCTGGCGGCACATTTGCCGATTTCGTCAAAGTGAATGTGTATCTGACCGATCTGGCGCACTTCCCGATCGTCAATGAAGTGATGGGGCAGTATTTTCAGCAACCCTACCCCGCGCGCGCCGCGATCGGCGTTGCCGCCTTGCCGAAAGGCGCGCTGGTCGAGATCGACGGCATCATCTGCCTGCCGCCGCAGGAATATCCGGCCTCCTGAAGTCCTGAACGATGAACCGGCTGCAGCAACCGGTTTCCGCACTTGCGGGAATCGGCGCGCAAACCGCGCGGCGTTTCGAAAAACTCGGCATCCGCGTGATTCAGGACCTGTTGTTCCATCTTCCTGTACGTTATGAAGACCGCACCCGTCTGACGCCGATCGGCTCGCTCGCAGCGGGCATGACCGCGATGATCGCCGGCAAGGTCGAATTTGCGGACATCCTGCCGCGCGGACGCAAGAGCCTGATCGTCCGGATTGCCGACGATACCGGTTTCATCTCGTTAAAATTCTTCCATTACTCGGCCAGCCAGTTCCATGCCTTCGCGCCCGGCGCGCTGGTCAGCTGCTTCGGCGAAGCGCGCTACGGTTACGCCGGCCTGGAGATGACGCATCCCGATTACCAGATCATCGCCGATGCGGACCATTTCGCGCTCGACAGCCGCCTGACGCCGGTCTACCCGCTGACCGAAGGTTTGACTCAAAACACGATCAGGAAGGCGGTCAAACAGGCGCTCGCGCTGTGCATGCACGACAGCCGCCTGTTGATCGACTGGCTGCCCGAACGGCTATTGCAACAGCTGCGCTTTCCTGCTTTGCAGCAGGCGATTCAAACCCTGCATACGCCCGGCGAGCCGGGCGCCTCTGCCGCGCTGCAAAATGGCAGTCATCCGGCATTGAAACGGCTCGCGTTCGAAGAATTGCTGACCCACTATCTGAGCCTGAGACAGGCCAAAAGCCTGAACCAATCCTGCGAGGCGCCTATTCTGGCCGGCGACCCGGCCGCCGCCGACCATTTCATCCGCCGCCTGCCCTTCCCGTTGACCGGCGCCCAGCGGCGCGTGATCGGCGAAATCGCCGACAATTGCCGCAAGACCCAGCCGATGATGCGGCTCGTACAAGGCGATGTCGGCTCCGGCAAAACGGTCGTCGCGGCCTATGCGGCGCTGCTCGCGATCAGCTCGGGTTATCAGGCCGCGGTGATGGCGCCGACCGAACTCCTGGCCGAACAGCATTACCGTAATTTCAGCCACTGGTTCAGCCATTTCGAAACCAAAGTCGTGCTGTTGACTGGGCAGTTGAAAGGCAAACAACGTGGCGAGATCCTGGCCGCGCTGAAAGACGGCTCGGCGCCGATCGCGATCGGCACGCACGCCTTGTTTCAGGACGGCGTCGAATTTGCTCACCTCGGCCTCTGCGTGATCGACGAACAGCACCGCTTCGGCGTGCACCAGCGCCTCGCGCTGCGCGAAAAAGGCCGCCAGTCGGGCATCCGCCCGCATCAGCTGGTGATGACCGCGACGCCGATTCCGCGCACCCTGGCGATGCTGCAATATTCCGACCTCGATATTTCGGTCATCGACGAACTGCCGCCAGGCCGCAAACCGATCGTGACCAGCGTGATTCCGGCCGACCGCCGCGGCGAGGTGATCGCCAAAATCTCGGGCTGGGTCGCGCAAAAGAAGCAGGCCTATTGGGTCTGTACCCTGATCGAGGAATCGGAAGCGCTGCAATGCGAAGCGGCCGAAAAAACCGCCGAACTCTTGGGCGAAGCGCTGCCCGCGGTCAGGATCGCGCTGATCCACGGACGCATGAAAGCGGCCGAGAAAGACGCGATCATGCAGGCCTTCAAGCAGCATCAAATCGACCTCTTGGTCGCGACGACGGTGATCGAGGTCGGCGTCGATGTGCCGAACGCCGGGTTGATGATCATCGAGAACCCGGAGCGGCTCGGCCTGTCGCAGCTGCATCAGTTGCGCGGACGCGTCGGCCGCGGCGACAGCGATAGCTATTGCCTGTTGATGTACCAGGCGCCGTTGTCGGAGATGGCGCGCCAAAGGCTCGGCATCTTGCGCGACAGCAACGACGGCTTCGTGATTGCGGAGAAGGATCTGCAGTTGCGCGGCCCCGGCGAAGTGCTCGGCACGCGCCAGACCGGCGCGGTGCATTTCAAGATCGCCGATTTGTCCAGGGATGCCGATTTACTGGATAATATCCAGCAAATGGGCGAACAGTTCTTCAGGGAAGTACCTGACGCCATCCAGCCCCTGTGCGACCGCTGGCTCGGGGCCTCCACCGCTTACGCCGAGGTTTAATCCCGTTTGTCGACCCAAAGCCTGTTATTGACCCGCGAACCCACCTGGCGTGAAAACCGTCCCGGCCTCCGCCACACCCTGCCTGAAAGCGTGGCCTCCTGGACCTACGAGTCCGGTTCGCTAACCCGGCGTCTGCGCGGCTATTACGGCAGTGCGGTCAAGGTCAAGATTCTATACCACCGCTGGCTGACGCCCTTCCTGAGCGAACGCAAACTGCTGAATCAAGCGGAGCACCGTTATTGCCTGACCCGCGAAGTGATGCTGCATGCAGACGGCGTGCCGCTGATCCTGGCCCGCACGATCCTGCCGGAAGCCACGATCCGGTGCGCGCACCGGAATCTCTCGCATCTCGGCACCCGCCCGCTCGGCGAAGTGATTTTTTCATATCCCGACCTCGAACGGCGGGAGTTCCAGGTCGCGCTGCTGAAACCGGCCGCCTGGAGCCAGGCGGCATTGGAATGGGGCGCGATCCAGGCGCCAGTCTGGGGCCGAAGAACCGTTTATGCGATCATGCACCAGCCGCTGCTGGTCAACGAGTTTTTCATGCCGGCGGCGCTTGCGATTGCTTGAATCAATTCCGCTATTCAGAGATGATCGCGCTCGGATGGCGGATCAGCATCGAATAACCGCCCTTGTTTTTGTTCAGCCAGCCGCGCACCTCGACGAATTGGCCCGGAAAACGGCTTAAATCCGGAAACAGAGGCAATTCCTTTTTTTCTATTCTGGCTTCAAATTTTTCGGAAAATTTCAGATACACAAACTTCCGGCTGCTGCGCAAATCAGTGATTCGGCCTTTGATCCTTGTCCATCCCGAATGGCCGGAAGCGGGCAAACGCTCGACCGGGATCGGATCGTATTCCGGCCGGCCCCAGATCCCCAAGCGCTTTTTCTGGGCTCCCTGCTCGGCCTTGACCAGCTTCAGGGCATAGAGCAGATTCGGCGGATAGATATTGACCGCCGCCTGGCCCTGTTCGACCAGTTGCAGATTGATATGCTCCTTTCGGTCGGTAAACACATGCGCGAGCGTCCGGCCGTATTTATCGGCCGCTTCGGCATCCGTCTCGATCCTAACCTTGCGGTTTTGCAGTTTGCCGGTCAGCCAGCGCTTCGCCTCCTCGCCGCCCGCCTGTTCCGGCTGATTGCGATGCGCGATCTCCGGCGTATTGACGCCGAGCAGCCTGACCTTGCGGCCGTCTTCGAGCACCAGCGTATCGCCGTCAAACACCTTTTTGACCGTATAAAAGCCATAGCCGGGCTTGATGTCGAGCACTTTCGCCGAAGCGGTCTGCGGGCGGTCGGAATAATGGGGGCTGCCGGCGTTGTCCCGCCAGCCGTAAATATCCGCGTTGGCCCCATAGGCCAAACTGAACAATAAAAGCGCTACAATACGCCGCATAAATGTCCTTAACAGGCGAAAAAAACAGGCGTCATAAATCGCCCCAAACCCTCGCTTATTTTAGCCTATCCACCTGAAGACTCATCCATGATCACCATCATCCAGCGCGTCACGACCGCCCATGTCGCGGTAGACCATCAAATCATCGGCAAGATCGATACCGGCATCATGGCACTGGTCGCGGTCGAAAAGGAAGACGGCGAAAAACACGCCGAGCGTCTGCTCGAACGCATCATCAATTACCGGATTTTTCCGGACGCGGCGGGCAAGATGAACCTGAGCCTGCGCGACATCGACGGCGGCCTGCTGCTGGTGCCGCAGTTTACCTTGGCCGCAGATACGCAAAAAGGCAACCGACCGAGTTTCACTTCGGCCGCGCCGCCCGAACACGGCCAGAAGCTGTTCGGCTATCTGCAAGCGCTGGCGTTAACCGTCTATCCATCCGTACAATTCGGCCGCTTCGGCGCCGACATGCAGGTGGCGCTGATCAACGACGGCCCAGTCACCTTTACGCTGCGGTCGCACTAAAAAGTCGAAAATTTTCGTGGAGGCGATGTCCACACCACGAATTAAGCAACTCTAGTCGCGACGTGGGCGTCGCTCCCACAGACACCGTTGCTCACCCATCGTCGTCCTCGTCTTGGTAAGGCTTGGCTTTGACATGATCGGGGATTTTCGGAATCTTCGCCGAACGCAATAACAGCAACGCGCTGCCCAACACAAACAGCAGCGCGACAATGAATACTATGATCCACATAAGATAACCCTTGTATTAAATGATGTTACGTATTGTCCACGAAAAACACGAAAGGCACGAAATCCATTTTTTTGTGCTTTTCGGATTTTTCGTGGATATTTATCGTGTTTAACATCAGCTATTTAATTGCCTCCAGGCTTCCGATAGACTATAACATAGCCCGTACCGAAACGAAGCCGACCGGAGTTTAATTGATGACCCTTGCCACCGCCCGTCTCTGCGACGCCTATGCTCAGGAAGCGCATTTCCAGATCGTCGAACCGCTGTTCAAGTCCTACGGCGCGCATCCCGTATTTTGGGGACGCATCAGCACCTTGAAAGCCTTCGAGGACAATGTACAGATCAAAACCGTCTTGCAGGAAAAAGCCGAAGGCCGTGTGCTGGTCGTCGACGGCGGCGGCTCGCACCGCTGCGCTCTGATCGATTTCGAACTGGCCAGCCTTGCAGTCGACAACGGCTGGCAGGGCCTGCTGATTTACGGCTGCGTCCGCGACACCGTACGGCTCGCGGAACTCCCGATCGGCATCCGCGCGCTGCACGCGCACCCTTTGCAGAGCCATCAGAGAAACCAAGGCGACCATGATCTACCGATCACCTTTGCCGGCGTCAATTTCAAAAAAGATCATTTTTTATACGCCGATCATGATGGAATCGTCGTCTCGGACCGATTGTTGAGTTAAAATAGCCCTATATTTACCCACTACAGAAGTCAAGATATGCAAATCGTACTCGCTAACCCCCGTGGATTCTGCGCCGGCGTCGACCGGGCCATCGAAATCGTCGATCAGGCGCTCGAAACCTTCGGCGCGCCGATCTATGTGCGCCACGAAGTCGTGCACAACCGCACCGTCGTCGACGGCCTGAAAGCGAAAGGCGCTGTATTCATCGAAGATTTGAATGACGTGCCGGTCGGCTCTACCCTCGTCTTCAGCGCGCACGGCGTCTCCAAGCAGGTGCAAAAAGAAGCCGAGGAACGCAAACTGACCGTTTTCGATGCAACCTGCCCTCTGGTCACCAAGGTGCATATCCAGGTCGCCAAGCACGCCAAATCGGACCGCGAAGTGATCCTGATCGGCCACGCCGGCCATCCGGAAGTCGAAGGCACGATGGGCCAGTATGAAAAATGCACCGAAAACGGCGGCATTTATCTGGTCGAAACGCCGGAAGACGTCGCGACTCTGCAAGTGAACAATCCGGACAATCTGGCCTATGTCACGCAAACGACGCTGTCGATGACCGACACCAAGATCATGGTCGATGCGTTGAAGGCGCGCTTCACCGGCATCAAGGAACAGAAAAAGGACGACATTTGCTATGCAACGCAAAACCGCCAGGATGCGGTCCAGGACATGGCCAAAAAAGCCGATGTGATCCTGGTCGTCGGCTCGCCGAACAGCTCGAACTCGAACCGTCTGCGCGAAATCGCCGAACAGCTCGGCAAGCCGGCCTACCTGATCGATACCGCGCACGACATGAAGCAGGCATGGTTCGAGGGTATCGACGTCGTCGGCGTGACCGCCGGCGCCTCCGCGCCGGAAGTGCTGGTGCAGGAAGTGATCAACCAGCTGAAGCAATGGGGCGGCAAATCGACGGCCGAACTGCCGGGCATCGAAGAAAAAGTCGTGTTCTCGCTGCCGAAAGAATTGAAAAAACACATGGTGCAATAATTGCCCGCCGAACTCGACAGCATCCGCCTCGATAAATGGCTGTGGGCCGCGCGTTTTTTCAAAACGCGCGGCCTCGCCCAGGAAGCGATCGCCGGCGGCAAGGTGCATGTGAATGAACAACGCGTAAAGCCCGGCAAGGAAGTGAAGCCGGGCACGCGCTTGTCGATCACCAAGGATAATCTGCACTGGGAAATCACGATCACCGCGCTCTCCGCACAGCGCCGACCCGCCAAGGATGCGGTGCAGCTGTACGAAGAAGATCCCGAAAGTCACACCAAGCGTCAGCAACAGATCATCGACGAGCGCGAGATGCGCGCCTTGATGCCGCACAACGGCCCGGAGCACCGGCCGAACAAGAAGGAACGGCGGATGATCCACCGCTTCAAGCAGGATTATTGAAACTGCGCCGTAGAATTCAACCCGGAAGAACTCATTATCAGAGGTGGCTGCCAACGTAAAGAAAGCCCGTCACCGACACGCAGAATACCCTATAAAAATAGGGTGTATGGCTGCTGACGACCCAAACCGGTCTGTTCACCCAGACTTTCAAATGTCAGTTCAGGCCGATATTCCGGTCATTCAGAGCGTGGCTTTGGAGTTATCCCGGCCTGTTTAACGTGCGGAAAAGAGGGTTATCCCGCCTAGTGTTAAAGCATTTCGAGCGACTTTTTAAACAGGTGCTTGCGGTAGACTAAGTTTTGGCGTAAATATACTGCCCTGGATAATAACTAGTTATGCGAGGGAGTCATGATTGACCGCCAAGCGAGAAATAAGCTCGCCGAGGAAATCCGGCACTTCGTCGAGTGCTTTACGGACAACTTTCAGTTCGAGGATGCGGCTTGGGAAATCGAGACGAAAGATCGTGGCGTCACCGAAATTTATGAAGCCATGTGGTTAACCTATGACGACTTGACTAGGCATAAGATGGATGGGGCTCACGCCTTAAGCAATGAGCAACTGACAGTCGTTAAGCGAGCGATCGTGTTCCTCAAGAGTGACTGCGAGTACAAGTGGCCGAGTTGGCCTATCTTCTACCGGGTTGCTCGTCCTCTTCTCTGGGTGATTTCGTTTGGCGTAGTGACGCAGCGCCTTGACAAGCATTTCCATGGAAACGGAGACGACGACGCCTGGCCTTTCTTCAAGGTTGAAGATTATCAGACGGCGTGGAAGTCCCCGCGCTATCTAAATGGCGCACATAACACGGCGCTCCAGCCGACGCCAGGCGGCGTGCCGCCTGCCTCGGTTGAGCTTGGCGTTAGGTATCAGTGGAGTTCTTGTGCATAGTTCGATTGAATTCGTAGCTGCCACACCAGTCTTGGCATCGCTCGACATTGAGCGAAGTGTCAGTTTCTTCGAGTCGAAGCTGGGGTTTACCAGAATGCATGCCGTGCAAGGAGTCTACGGGGTCGTCAATCATGGGAACATCGGCATCCATTTCTGGGCGTGCAACGACAGGAAGATCGCCGAAGCAACAAGCTGCAGGGTTCGAGTCATCGGCGTGGAAGCCCTATATCACCATTGCAAGGCCGAGAATATTGTTCATCCAAATGCCCCGTTGGAGCGGAAGCCTTGGGGAACGTTGGAGTTTGCGATCCTCGATCCAGACGGCAATCTCGTAGTCTTCCATGAGCAAACTGATGCCTAACATTGCGCTCAAGGGACGTGCCGCCTCATGGCGGTTTTGTAGTTTGGTATTTTTCAAGCCTTGGGGCTTCGTTTAGCGTCCGTGAGCGGCAAACCATCATTGCCAAACGGCTGAATACTCGGAGAAAGCAGCCGTTTAATTCCAACTTAAAACGGGCCATAGCCTGGCCGAAGAAATATCTGTTTTTTGTATCTGCATCGAAATCTAAAGGACTTCCTTGCTTGTTTTAGTGTTCTGCTTTGGGCTGTGTGGGTATAATCCATAGTCGTTCTGACATCGCTATGTCCAAGCAATTCCTGAATGGTGCGGATATCGTAGTTCGCTTCCAATAAATAGCTAGCTTTACTTCTCTAGTTCGCTGGCAAAAAGACTTGGTTCGCTTGCTGAGGACATGGAAAAGTACTTCCTCGTGTTGTCTATGGCAGTGACATTCCTGAGGGGAACATGACAGAAGAACTGTGCGTCACTATGAATAAGACAATTAATAGCGTTCTGGACGATGCAGAGATGGCAAAGGGGCAAATAGAGAGCGAGTTTCGTTTACTCCTTGGCGTTGATGGCGGTGAGGCCGGCATGAACCCAGTCCGCAACTGATGCCGCAACCGCTAGGCCGCTGAAAGGGTTCACTGAGGTATCCGCAATAATGACGACACCAACCACCAATGTCCAATCTCGACCACTACCCAGTCATGTGGCGGTTCTCGGTGCTGCAGGCGGTCTCGGTCAGGGAATACTTGGCGTGTGCCGAGCATCAAGAATCGGTTTCACCGCCATCGTCCGTTCTCGGCCCGAACGCATCACCGACGTGCCGAGCGGATCTCGCGTTGTTGTCGTTCAGTCTCTCGCCGATCGGCGCGCCCTCACGGACGCATTTTCCGGCGCGGATGCCGTCCTCACCTCGCTCGGAGTTACGGCGACAACCCATGAACACTCCGCCTTACTCTCAGCGAACATGGCTGTGGTTGAAGAGTCAATGTTGGCTGCCAGCGTCAATCGTATCGTCATAGTCAACACGTTGCTCTCTTCAGCACCAGGGCAGCCTGCAAGCCGGGCCATGCGATTCTTTGCGTGGATGCCCGGAACGATGGGCCGCGGGGCTCGTGAACAACAAGCAGTGATAGATGCACTGGGCAGTGGGGCGTTCTCGCCGCTTCGCTGGACGCTCGTCCGCGCCGCGCTGAACTCGCGCGGCAAAAACGAACGCCCCGTGGCCTCGGCGGACTGGGATGGCGCTCTAAATTCCTGGTCGCCAGTTTCGTATGAAGCCATGGGCAGATGGATGCTTGAGGAGGCGGTGGCCAATCAGTTCATCCGTGCAGCACCGCTGGTGTCGCGGCGTCGCACGTGAACGCTGCCGATGAGCGGCCTAATACATGTTAGCCAGAACGAGGGAACACAATGTTTGAGTTTCTGAATAGACGTCCTCCTACTCCGGACGCTTATGACGCAGCGCTAAAAAGAGCCTTGCTCTTTTTAGAAGGGGCATACCCGTTCGTTAAAGCAAGCGGAGTGCTCGAATCTGAAAAAGGAGAATGGGTAGCATCGGAGTAGTACGAAATGAAGACGACAGGAACCGGGCGTATCGTGCTTTGGCGCGGAGGGAGCCTGTGGATTGGGCGAGCTGGAGAGCCCACGGATTTTCATTCCCATCATGCAGTCCAGATTACGTTGTCGCTCTCCGAAGGCGGGGTGCGATTTCGACGCCCCGGCGGAAACTGGGATACCTATAATGCGGCAATCATCGCCGCGCACCAACCGCATGCGTTCGAGGCGCGCGGTGAGTTTGTTGCGATGATCTTTGTTGAGCCGGAGTCAGGCGAGGGACGGGCGCTACACCAGATTTGTCTCGGTGAGGGGATTTCGTCGCTTGCCTATGAAGCGCTTGAGCTTGAACTTGCAGCCCTCGCCGCGTCCTACAAAGGGGCAGTACACGATTCAGAACTTGTCACCTGCGCCCGTTTCGTGATTACTAAGCTTACCGCAATGAGCACAGTTCAGGTGGTACCCCTGGATAAGCGGATTGAACAAGCCTTGGAACTACTTCGTGAGCGTATCGGTGAAACGGTTCCGCTCGCCGAGATTGCTGATGCCACCTGCCTTTCTCCAGATCGCTTTCGCCATCTCTTCATTGAGCAAACAGGCATGCGGTTTCGGCCCTACGTGCTGTGGCTGCGCATCGACGTCGCGCTCACTGCATTAGCGTCTGGCAGAAATCTGACCGATGCCTCGCACGCCGGCGGATTTGCAGACTCCGCGCATTTTTCGCGGACGTTCAAGCGCATGTTCGGGATTGCGCCTTCTAGCTTCCAACGCGAATAGCCGTTTCGTTCAAGCCGTAGCTGATGCGAGCCCGTAGACTAGGCTCCGCATCAACTCAACTTGAAAGGAGACATCTCATGAATAACGCTAATGACATTCCCTGTCACTGCAACCACTGTCCATGTTCGGACTGTAGCGGTGGTAGCCAAAAACCCACTCAGAAAAATATTTTTGCCTGCGGTTCGCTGGTCGGGTGCGCAAGTGTCTGGACTAGACCGATTAGCTGATATGAGCCCCAAGATACCATTCATGGATGCTGAAAACATTCATCAAGTATTCGACTGGCTCTGGACTTCCGGCCAATTATCTGAGAGAGACATTGCAAGTCTGACGAAGCTTGGAATAGCAGCCGTGATCAATTTGGCTCTCCCAGCGTCATCAAACGCCCTATCCGGTGAGGCTGAATTTGTTACACGGCAAGGAATTGCCTACATTCATATTCCTGTAGCATGGGAGCAACCTGAACTTCATCGGCTAATTCAGTTCTTCGGCACGCTCAAGGCCTTCGAGGAGCGCAATGTTTGGGTGCATTGCGCAAAAAACATGCGGGTATCGGTTTTTATCTACCTCTATCGGAGGTTATGTCTCCTAGAGAGTGAGGAAGCATCAGTCCATCCCATGCAGGAGGTTTGGGTGCCCAATGAGACATGGCAAACATTCATTCATAATGCTTTGAATATGCACTCTAACCCTGCGTTAAAGTGCCCCCCTTAATTTTACATCAGCCGGAATCTTCATCCCATGAACACTCTTGAATTCAGAATTCCTCCCGTCGCTTTGTCACTTTTCATTGCAGGCGCAATGTGGCTTGCATCAGTGCAGTTTCCGGTTATGTCCCTCGCCATTCCCGGACGTCTTATCATATCCATTGCATTGTGCGGTATTGGTATCGTCTTCGCTGTTGCAGGCGTCATCGCATTTCGTGCTGCCAAGACAACGGTTAATCCAACGCGACCGGGTGCCGCGTCTACCTTGGTTAGCTCGGGCATCTATCGTTTCAGTCGGAATCCCATGTATGTCGGCTTCTTATTTATGCTAAGTGGCTGGGCATTCTTTCTTGCACATGTCCTGGGATTTATCCTCTTGCCGGCGTTTGTGATCTATATGAATCGCTTTCAAATTTCACCCGAGGAAAGAGCGCTGTCTTCAAAGTTCGGCAAACATTTCGACACCTACACACAGTCCGTTCGGAGATGGCTATAAGACATGACTCGGCGGTCAACATGTTGCGCTACGCGTCTCTTGGCACACTGCCGAGAGCGTCATCCGGGAGACACATATCCTTTCGTTACAGCGGACCTTCGACGGCCGCTAAATCCAAACATTAGATAGCAGGAGCCAAAAATGGAGTATCTCGCAGGTATTGTCATAGCCTTAGCTGTTTCGTTGTTCGCGACACTTGTCGGCTTCGACAAAGAACGTAGCTTCTACCCAACCGTGTTGGTAGTGATTGCATCCTACTATAGTTTATTTGCGGTTATGGGCGGCTCGCTTCAGGCTGTCCTTAGCGAGTCAGTCGTTATGGCCGTATTTTTAGGTGCCACCGTTCTTGGCTTCAAACGCAATTTGTGGTTTGTCGTTGCTGCGTTAGCCATCCATGGCCTATTTGATTTCTTTCATGGCCATTTCATTTTCAATCCAGGCGTTCCTGGTTGGTGGCCAATGTTTTGCCTGACCTACGATGTAGTGGCAGCCATATATCTCGCCTATCTTTTGCGGCATTCAAGAGTCATTGCCAATGCGCGTTGACAGGGCGCTCAAGAGGCCCCGTCAGTTGGGTGGGTATGCTTCCGTGTACATTCGAGGCGCGCCAGAAGGCGCAAATAGCCGCGTAGATTCAGGTGCTGGCGTTGTCGGTGACGCCCCCCGCATTTTAACGAGCGAATTTTTTCGCTGTACGCCAATCAATTATTGAGGAAAGCAAATGAAGTGTTCCGCTTTGATGAAAATTACCCGTTTCGCGATAGTGCTGCTTGCATTGTCAACGTACTACACGCGATCATGTCTGGGCGCAGAATCCACACACGCGAACATCGCTGAACTGACCAAGAACTCGCTGACCCTTCCGGCGCCGAAAGACCGGCGTTTACGTCCATTGGTTGTCATACTTGCCGACAATGCCGGCACAGAAACCACAGATTTTGTAATTCCTTACGGAGTCTTGAAGGAATCCGACGCAGCCGATGTGGTAACGGTTTCGACCGAGCCGGGCACGGTTGAGTTGATGCCTGTGCTGCAGATACGCGCGGATATGACGATTGTGCAATTCGATGAATCAACCCCGGCCGGAGCCGACATTCTGATTGTTCCCGCCATGGATAGAGCGGAAAATCCGGTACTGCTCGACTGGGTGCAAGCCCAGTCCAAAAAGGGCGCGACAGTGGTGTCGATTTGTGAGGGCGCACGAGTTATCGCGCATGCAGGACTACTCGAAGGCAAAGCGGCAACCACACACTGGTCAGGTTTGGAGGAAATGTCTGAAGCATTTCCTGGTACGACATGGGTGCATAACCAACGCTTCGTTATTGACGAACAGGTGATGACGACCACTGGTATCAGCGCTTCCCTTCCGGCATCGTTGACGCTGGTCGAAGCGATTGCCGGTCGGCATGCTGCCGAACTTACTGCACAACGGCTGGGCCTGAGCACTTGGGAAATCGATCACGATACGTCCGCGTTCACTCTAACCGCAGACCGCATCTTTCTTGCAGCTGGCAATTGGCTCGCCGTGTGGCGACACGAGGTTGTCGAAATGCCAGTTGACGGTGGTTTCGATGAAATTTCCGTGGCACTCATGGCGGATGCCTGGTCCAGAACCTTTCGTTCCGAAGCATTGGCGACGAATGTAAGCGGTGCGGTGCGTTCCCGCCACGGCCTGCTCATGGAAACCGAGGCAGGCTCCGAGCCCGGTCGATATGTCCTGCCCGTTTGTGTGGGCACTCCTGCGAGCGCACTGGATGCGGCACTTGAGGGTATCGCCGGACGCTATGGTGCGCCGACCGCGGATTTTGTGGCCTTGCAATTCGAATATACGCGACGCTAGTGCAGTATCTCATGCCTACTGGTTAGTCTCTGATGTAACTGCTGTGAGTAGCTGGTTAATACGGACATAGTTTAAAGTAAACTCCAAGGATCAATCGGCGGAAAACGCCATGTCCAAGGAAAAACTGCTTCGTGTTGCCGGCCTGTTGCCTTGGAATTGGGGGACGATTATCGGCCGAAACGCATTGAGCAGCACGATATGGAGGAGGCCCTGACGAGGAAAATAGCTGATTACCGACAAAGTGTGAATTCGTTACATCGTTCGATCTATTCAATTGTTGGAAAAACGGCACGAGGGTGGTGATTACTTGATCGCGTTCGCCCTTGATCCCGTAGTCGAATATCTCGCGGCTTATGCCCATGCCAAGCGCTACGGTAAAAGCGTGGATGTTTGGCAAACACGGTTTACCTAGGTCGCGGCTCGGGGTGAACAAACTAGTGGTTTTCTGGCAGCTGAGGATTACCCATCAACAGCTAATGGGGTCCTGAAAAAACGGATGTAATCGGTTACAGTGATTTATATGATTGGGCCGCTCTATATAGCCAGCCAGAATGGCACAAATTTCGATCTTAGTGGAGAAGTGACATGACAACACCAGCAAAGAACACGGTCTGCCTTTGGTACGATGGTAGCGCTGAAGACGCGGCACGGTTTTACGCCGCTACCTTTCCCGATTCGTTTGTAGGCGCCATGCACCGCGCACCGGGGGATTTTCCGTCCGGGAAGAAAGGGGATGTGTTGACGGTCTGGTTCACTATAATGGGCATTCCGTGCCTCGGGCTCAACGGTGGACCTGCATTCAAGCACAACGAAGCGTTCTCGTTTCAGGTCGCAACCGCTGACCAAGCCGAAACGGATCGCTACTGGAACGCGATCGTCGGCAACGGCGGCCAAGAGAGTGCGTGCGGCTGGTGTAAGGACAAATGGGGATTGTCCTGGCAGATCACACCTCTGGCCCTAACGGAAGCGATCACTGATCCAGATCCCGCTGCCGCCAAGCGCGCGTTCGATGCGATGATGACGATGCGAAAGATTGACATTGCCGCGATCGAAGCTGCGCGTCGCGGCTGAGATGCGGGCGGTCTAACATTACGCTCAAGCGGGACGGTCGCTATCGCGCCCACCCCCTAGCTTCACGTTGAATGGCTGGTCTAGGGCTTTCACCTGTCATTGATTTGAAAAGCGCGACAGTCGGCACCTGGCCGGTACTGTTCTCTCGCAGTGTAATGGGCAAAACCGACCCATTGCGCTCTATCTTATAATGCGGTTTTGTTTTTTCAGCTTTCCGGTTCGCGCTCGGTTAGCTTTACTTTAGGGTCGCAACCTGAAATTTAATAGTCTTAGGAGTCTAGATGGACGAATTATATGGCGAACAACATAAGCTTTTACAGCAAGAGTTTGATACTGAAAAATTAGCGGATAGAGTTAAAGAATTTATCGTCTTGCCTGAGGTTTCAGATGAACATAAGGCTTTCATTGAAAGCAGAGATATGTTTTTTCTCACATCAATTGACCATCGCGGCTACCCAACCTGTTCTCACAAAGGGGGTATGCCAGGGTTTGTTAAAGTCGTAGATAACAATACTATTGCTTTCCCAAGCTACGATGGCAATGGCATGTTTCTTTCCTTGGGCAACATTAACGGCAATAACAAGATTGGAATGCTGTTTATTGATTTTGAAACGCCACATCGGGTGCGCGTTCATGGCAAGGCCAGCATTGATAAACATGATCCTCTCGTCAAAGAATTTCACGGCTCAGAATTGGTTGTGCGTGTGACTGTCAATGAAATATTTGTAAATTGTCCGCGTTACATTCACCCATATCAGCGTGTGGAATTTTCCAAGTATGCACCCCAAGCAAATTTTGACTTGCCTTTAACACCACAATGGAAACGCATTGATGGTCTGCAGGATGTATTACCAGAGCGAGAAAATTTCATTGCGGAAAAACTGGGAACAATTACGCCGGAAGAGTACGGGGAACTCCTCATGAAAGGCAAAGGTTAAGAATGGGAATCTGCACTGAACAGAAATTCCTAACATGGCGCTCAAGCCGACTCGCTTCCGCTGCGCTCCAGCGGTCGGCTTAGCTCAACGTTAGGTACAGCACCCCATGCCATTTTCAAGCGCTCCCCGCGAAACAACCGCCGTCGTTGACGGAAAATATTACGCAATCAAGGTCAGGCAAAAATCGAAGTCCGTTTGGGTTGCCTACGGCACCTTTAATGGTGTGTTTTTGACACAACAGGCTCTTCAGAAGCCGTTGCCGTAAAGAGGTGGCAAACACACGCGAACTACCTATCAAGTGAATAGTGAAAATCAAAACAGACCGAATACCACATGAACATAACCCATAACGCAAGCGTTTTACCTTTCGGTTTTCCGTCAGCGTCCTTATACGAAACGTACCAATCCAAAAGCGGCATGGCTTAATTCCAACGTTACGATAGGCAGCTTTTGAAGATTAACCAGACGTTTATTTTCTTACTTTAAAAGGCAGATTTTGGCCGAACCTGCTCTGTCAGAATCAAAGAACAATAACGGTTAATAGAGGCCATCAGTTAGATGGGTGTTAATTTTCAACCGGTTTTCCATAAACAAAAAACCAGCTGGAAAGTCTGCCGTTGAACGGCTCTAAACATTTATCCGGCTAACAGGGCTTCAATAGCGGCCTTCGCATTACATTGAGCGATGGTTTCGGCGAGTTGCGTGTTATTTAATCGATGCTTGATTGCTGTAACACTATGCCATTCAAATGTTTGGTATTCCTTTTGAGCAAAGGTAGCGATTTGGCATTTCTTAACCGGAGAATTATCGAATGGCATTTTTGAGTCTGGACTCAAAGGCTCCATTCCTTCGGAGCTTGGCGCATAGATTAAAAAATCGCCTTTCATTGCCAGGACCGCGCGATATTGATTTGCCGTGGTGAAATACAAATCGCCAATTGCAATCTCTGACTCTTTCAGCCAAAGATTTTTATTTTTCTTGTTTTTTTTCATTCAGAATTTAAGCTCAAATGAGTTGATGTTTACCGAGTCACATGTTGCCAGATAAGATGCTGCGGTGATCAAGGTCATGACTCTTTATTTTCTTCGCACCTCGCCTCTTCGCCTTACCAAGCCTTCAGGAGGCTACAAACAGGTCGGCGGCTTCGGCAGCCCCGCCAGTTTGCAGGCATATTTCAAGGGCCCGTCCGGAAACAATTGATGCAGATAACGGCTATTGCCCTTGTCCTCGCCGAGCGTCTTCGCGATCGCCTTCGTGAACACCCGAGCATTCGGCAGATGCTTGAACTGCCGGTAATAATCCCGGATGAAGTGGATGATCTCCCAATGCGCGGGACTCAGCTCGATCCGGTTCGCCTCGGCGAGCTTTTCCGCGATCGCTTCATTCCAGTCGGCCGCATTGACCAGAAAACCCTGATCGGTCGTCGCCAACACGACATCGTTCACCTTCAACTCCATGATTGAATCAAGGGATGCGCGACGGTCAGCTCGACCAGACCGGTAT